>Ga0209373_10004181_pt1 | contig 12655 bp, 5 predicted proteins | sample Higcelweek5metaG_FD_187173 | JGI IMG/M metagenome (GOLD analysis project Ga0209373, IMG submission 187173) | Freshwater pond sediment microbial communities from the University of Edinburgh, under environmental carbon perturbations - High... | ecosystem: Environmental > Aquatic > Freshwater >... | reverse complement strand
TTCTGAAAAATTTGATAATGAAAAAGTTTCAAATCTTGTTTTACTTGGTACTTTTATAAAATATTCTAATATAATAGAAGATAAAGCAATTGGTGAGTCTTTGAAAAATTTATTAATAGATACTCATTACAATATGATTTTTTTAAATTTTGATGCATATAAAAAAGGTAAAGAGCTAATTAAAATTAAATGATTACTCAATATCATAAAGATACAAATAAAGCTATTTTAGAATGGTTAAACGTAATTGAACAATATGACGAAAATTACGTAAGGGCTAATATTGCTCATTTTAAAATAAGAAAAATTCAGCAAATGACAGGAAGAGAAAGTCTAAAGATAAAACATAATAATTTAGATTTTTTTGATAAAAGAAATTTAGATTTTTCCAAAGGGACTCTAAAAATTGAAGAGAGTCATAATATTAATAATGATATTTCCAAACTAGAAAAAGATACAGAAGGAAATATTTTAAACGATTATAAAATTATGGAAATAAATCTAGTTATCCAACATCACAAAGAGTCAACAAATTTGGCTGATGGACTAGAAAGTTTGTCAGAAAGACTTGGTAGTTTTATGGAAGAAGATAATAATAACTATACAAGTATAGATTTTTATTTATAAAAGCTTATAGGCAATTTTATAAAATTGCCCATATCTCTTAAATTTATTCCAAATCATTATCTTTTTCTATACGGATTCTTGAATCTACTGCAATGACTCTATCTTTTTTACCCAATAGAGGATTCAAATCCATTTCATAGATTTCAGGAGCTATTTTTACAAGATTGGAAATTTTTACAATAATTTCAGCAAAAATATCTTCATTTGCTCCTTCACGACCTCTTACACCTTGAACCATTTTATAATTTTTTAGTTTTCTAATCATTTCAAAAGATTCTTCTTTTGTTAGAGGTGCTAGACCATAATTTATATCTTTTAAGACTTCTATGAATATTCCACCAAGACCACAAAGAACCATGTGTCCAAATTTAGGCTCATTTTTTGTACCAACAAAAAGTTCTAAACCAGAAAGCATTGGTTGAATTAATACTCCAGTAGTACCTTCTATATTCATTAGTTTCTCAAATTCTTTTTCTACATTTTCTTTGTTTTGAATATTTAAAGAAACTCCACCAACATCAGATTTATGAATAGTCCCTACAACTTTCATAACAACAGGATAACCAAATTTTTCAACAATTTTTATAGCATCTTCTTTTGATGTAACAACAGCTTCTTCCACTATGGGAATATCAGCCGCTTTTAATAATTCTTGAGCAACTTGTGGTGATAAATATCCATTGGATGCATTATCTATTATTTCTCTAATTTTTTTAATGTCCATTTTTGGTTGGTCAATTTTTTCTGGTGGAACTTTGGGAGCACCATAAACTTTTACCAATGCTCTGCCTAAAACAACTTCATCTGTAAAAATTATTCTACCTTGAGATAAGAAATGTTCAATTTCTTTTTTTGCGTTAACAATTGATGGCAAAACTGGAAATATTGGTTTTTTGCAAGTTTTCATTTTTTCATTTATAACATTATAAACACTTGTTACATCAAATAGACCCGGACTACCAAATATAATAACCATTGCATCAATATTTTCAAATTTGTTTTCACAATAATCAATTATTGTATCAAGCTGTTCTGCTGTTCCTGTAGCAAGAAAATCTATTGGATTTGAAACAGATGAACCCGGAAAAAGATGTTTGGCCAATTCTTTACTTGCAGGATGTTCATTTAGACATGGAACATTAAAACCACCATTGGAAAGAACATCTGTGAGCATAACTGCTGAGCCACCAGCATGAGTTATTATTGCAAAATTTTTACCTTTTACTTCTTTGTGGGAAAAAACAGAAGCTACAGAAACTAATTTTTTTCTGCTATAGCATCTAATAATTCCAGCTTTTTTAAATAGGGCTTCTACAGCAATATCAGGTGTTGCCAATGCTCCTGTATGAGAAGATGCTGCTCTACTTCCAGCCTCTGAAGAGCCTGATTTTATTGCAGCAATTTTACAACCTTTACGAATTAAAGATGAAGCATGTTTAAGAAGCATTTGAGGTTTATTGATACTTTCAAAATATAAAAGTTTAATTTTTGAATCTTTTTCTGGATCAAAATGCTCATCCATATATTTTATTACATCTTCAACACCAACTTGAGCACTATTACCAACAGACCAAATACTAGAGATTGCCAAACCTTTTGGCATTGCTGCATCTATTGTAAAAACAGCAACTGCTCCAGAGCCTGAAATAAAATCAATACCCTTTGAGTCCAATCTTGGAAGGCTTGTAAAGAGACCATTATAATTTTGATTTAAAAATCCAATTCCATTAGGACCAATGAGACAACCATCAACACTATTTATAATATCAACGATTTCTTTTTCATATTTAGCTCCTTCTTCACTTTCTTCACTAAATCCTGCTGATACAATGATGAAAGCTCTTGTTTTTTTCTTTTCTGCCAAAGTTTTTATGACAGGAGGAGAAAGTTTTGCAGGTATTGCCATAATGCCAAGATCAACATCTGGTAATTCATCTGCATCTCTAAAGCTTTTTATGCCTTGAACGAAATCTTCTTTCACATTCATGACATAGATTTCGCCTTGATAGTTACCATCAAGAAGATTTTTTAATAACTTCCCACCTGGTTTACGAATATCATTTGAAGCACCTACAATAACAATGCTTTTCGGATTAATGAGTTGTTCGTTAATCATCCTAATCTCTTCTTTGTGACTAAAAATGAAAAAATATTAAATAATTATATAGTTATAATGTATAGTAAGCAAAATTTTTTAAGAAATTTTTCAAATTTCTTTTGGAAATTCTAAAAGTTTTTTTTCAAAAAATTCTACAGATTCATTATCACCTATATTTTCAAAGGCTATTTTTAAAAATTGACAAACTTCATAAGTATAATTTTCTAAGTTAAGATAATTTAAAAATGAGTCAATTGATACATCAAATTTTTTTTGCTTAAATTGAGATATACCAAGGTTATAAAAATTTTCTGCTGTATTACTATAATGAGATAGTGTAAAAAATATTTTTTCTGCTTCTTTATATTTTTCTTTTTTTATACAATTTAAGCCATCATTTCTAAGATTATCTATTACTTTATTTATATTAAATCTTAAGATAGGTTTTTCTTTTAATTCGTTTATAAAGTTTTTTGCAATAGAATAAACTTTTTCAAATGAATAATTATTTTTTAAATAGTTTTTTAATTTAATTGCTTTATTTTTTGAATTTTCTTTATTTTCAAAAACATTTCTCATTAATATTTTCAAGTGTTTTAAATCTGGCTCAAAATTATATGTATTATCAACAAGTTTAAAAACTTCAAATTCATTTATGCTTGTTTCTTGCAATTCTGCATTAATTAGATATGAGTTTTCTTCATTACAAAAGTCAAGAATTGAGCCTCCATTAGTTGTTATTATTGGAATGTTAAACATTGCTGGTTGGAATATATTTTTTATTGAAGCATCTATTCTAAATGGATATACAAAACAATTACTATTATTAAATAGATTTGATATATTCTCTTCTGAAACATCATCATTTTCATAGAAAATAATTTCAGGCATATTATTATTTTTTAAAAGTGTGTATATTTTTTCTTTTATTTCTTTATAATCATTTTTCAAACTATCTAAGCTATTTTTTATAACCAAACAGACATCATCATTTTTTGAAAATTCTTGTGTATAAGAATCTAACAATAAGTCAAGACCATTTTCTTTTGATAAATTTCCTACATATAAGAATTTAAAGCTCTTTTTTGTTTCTATTTCAATTTTTTTTATGCTTTCAACATTTGAATTTAAATATGTTGGTATAACTTTTATTTTTTCTGGATATACACCAGAGCTTATAAAACTTTCTTTGATAAAATTACTTGATACCCAAATTTGATCAACCATTATATTTATTTTGTTTATCCAATTTTTAGGCAATGAATAATATTCCCAATCTTGAGCAAGGATATAATAGGAATTATCTTCTTTTTTATTAATTAATTGATTTTCAATGAAAAAATTAGTATCAAATTCTTGTTTTTTTATTTCTGGTTTTTGTATTTTATTTTTTCGATTAATTACAGTCTTATTAAACATATCTTGATAATTTTTTAAGACATCACTATCAATATTTTCAATTTTTTTAAATTTTATACTATCTGGAAAAATATCATTACGTTCTTTTATTGTTAAAACTTTTGTGTAATATGTATATTCTTGATTAGTTGGAGATTCGATTGGTTTGTTTGTTTGAAGTATTCTAAGCCAAAATTCATACTCTGGATTTTTTAGACTAGAATTATAATAACCATATTCATCATGTATTTTTCGTTCCCACATCAAAGTAGGTGACATAAGACAGTTTTCACTATCAAATAATAAAATGCTTCTATCAAAATTAAATGATTGTAATGGTTTGTTAGATATATTTGATGGTAGTATATAAAAATGAGAATAAGCTATACTTGAATGTTCATCTTTTTTAAGACATTCAAACATTTTTTCAATAAGCTTATTATCCACATAAAATTTATGATTAATTTCCATTTCCATAATATATTTACCACTAGAAAGTTTTATACCTTTATTTAGTATTTCAAATATATTATTTTCATTTTTAAATTGAATATATTTAGTATTTGGATATTTAATTAAATATTTTTCAAACTCTTGATTTTCATCTTGTTCCAAATCGCTATCAATTATAAGAATCTCTAATGATTCAAACATGGTTTGATTTTTTATATAATCAAGTAAATTCAAAAGAACATCAGAATAGTTTTTATTTATTGTCTTTCTATATTTATAAAGGTTAATAATTACAGAAATTAGATATTTACTTTTATTTTCTCTATATTTTAATTTATTTTTTATATATTTACTTGTTCTTAGTTTAAATATATCTTTTTTTGATAATATATTAAAATATTCTAGTGATTCAATATAATTACCTGTTTCAAATAAAATATTTGAGTATGCTTTCAAAAATTCTGTATCATCTAAAAAGAATTTAATTATTTTTGAATATATAAATCTTGCTTGGAGTTTGTCACCCAAATTATATTTATTCTTTGCATATAATTTTAAAAGGTTTAAATTATTTGGGTATTCTTCAAGTAAAGTTTTTAGAGCTAGGTCAATAATTTGGGGATTATTAATATTTTGTATTTCATCTAAAAGCTCTAATTTATTTTTATCTATAGTTATTTCATCTAAATCTATAGAATTTATAATATCTATTTCATAAAATTGATAATTTTTAAATTTTTCGGGATAGCTAATCATATAGCCAAGTAATTCTTTTGCATAAAAATTATTTGGGAAAAATTTTATTTCTGTAATGAGAGATTTTTTTGCTTCATAAAAATCTTTTAAACCAATTAGAGCTAAAGCTTTTAGAAAATAAACATTTTGAGAAAGATTTACTGTATAAATAGAAACATATACATCTAATCCATATTGAAAATAGTCAAAAGCAAAGTTGAAATTTTTATTTAATAGTTCTTCTGTTGCCATTTTGAAATATTTATCAGCCATTTCTTTTCTGGATGATTTTGTGTCTGGTGAACCTATTGAAGATAATATTTCTCCTTTTTCATTTAGTATATGATTTGAACCAAAACTAATAATTGAAAATTTATTTTCAGATAATCTTTTGTTTTCTATAGCTTCTTCACCATGCCAAATATCATTATAGCCTTTATTTGCATGAGAGTAGTGATGCATTTGATGTATAATAATAAAAGATGGAGAGCCATCTATAATAAAAGCACCTTCATTTGATGCTTTCCACATAAGCCAATGATCCCAATAACATCTTCCAACTGCAAAATCAGGAATTTCATTATAAATACCTTTAGTATAAAGAAAAATATCTATTGCAGATTTAAAATCAAAAGCTCCATCTTTATCAATTTTTTCTTTTATTTTTTCTTCCCATTTTGGATTTTCAAAATCTATTTCCGTTCTTAAATTTATGTTTACACGTTGAGCTGTGAGCAAAAATTTTTCAATCTTTTTTTCTTTTTTATTTTTGATTAAATCTTCAATAGCTTTATCAAAATCACTTAAGAGCATAATATCAGCATTTATATAACAATACATTTCAGTATCAAATGCATTTTCACCAAGTTTAAAGATTGAGCTTATAAGAGGTGTGCCAAATTTATTACATTTGACATCTGGTATATGATATAAGTTTAATTCTTTTGCAAGTTCTGCAGTTCCTTCATCATTACCAATTAATACAATATTTGGATTTGATTTTAGTTTTGTCCAGCTTTTTATTGCATTTTTTTGAATAATTCCAGTATGACCTTTGAATGCTTTGGGAATCGTAAATAAAGTTATTTTATTACTATCAAATGTATTTACAGTGTCTAAATCTAAACTAGTATCTTTTTGAGGGTTATAAAAATATATATCTTCAATACTTATTTTATCGTATCTTTCATATCCCCAAGATGTAAGTAACTTAATTATTTCTACTGGTTTATAATTAAATTGCTTTGTATTTGGTTCATAATATTCTAATAAAATATCTGGATGATGTTTCTTTATTAAATTTTCTCCACCTTTCAAAACAAAAAGCTCACACCCTTCTGTATCTATTTTTATCATATCTACTCTTTCTATATTTTCTTTTTTTGCAAATTCATCAAGAGTCATTGTTTGTATTTCTATTTCTTCCCATTTATTAAATCTTAATGGTTGACCAATAGATGCTAAACCTGAATCTTTGCCAGTTATAGGATATTTTAAAATAGCTGTTTCATTTTTATCTGATAATGCAATTTGAAATGTTTTTACTTTTTCTTTTAAATCATTTATTTCAATATTTTTATTTAAGATATTAAAAACTTTTGGCATTGGTTCAAAAGCATATATTTTTGAAGTTTGATTAAATTTAGGAATTAAAGAAAAACTTCCTGTATTTGCTCCAATATCTAATATTACAGGATTTTCTATTTTTAAAGATTTCTCATAAAAAAATTTTATTGTATCAGAATCATAAGCATTTGGTAATAAATTATTAGAATTAATATTTTGTTGCCATGAGCCACCAATTTTTATAGATTCAGCATCTATATAAACTTTTTTATCATCAAAAAGAGTTCCTTCAATTATTTCATTTTTTGATAGTGCATCTTTTATATCTATTGTTTTCATAAAGTAAATAAAATTTAAAAAAATAATATATTTTTGCTTGTCTAAAAGTTACTATTTACCCCAAAAAATCATTTTTTGTATTTGGTAAATGTATTATAAAATAATATCATAGTAAATTTGATAGTTTATTTAAATAGTTTTGCTTGTGAACCATGAATTGTTTTATAAACTTCTATTCTTGATGGAAATGCTTCTTTTAGTTCTGTTAAATGTGTTACAACCAATATTTTTTCAAAATCAGAAGATATTACATTTATAACTTCTATCATTCTTGAAATACCTTTTGAGTCTTGAGTCCCAAATCCTTCATCTATAACTAAAGTTTTTAGTTTTACACCAGACCTTCTTGTCAAAACTTTTGAAAGAGCTAATCTAATTGCAAAATTAACTTTGAAAGATTCACCTCCACTATACATTTCATAATTTCTTGTGCCAAGCTCATCGCTAATGTAAATATCTAATGTTTCACTAAGTTTGTCATTTGTTTTATTGCTTTTAATGGTTGCAAACTTAATACTCATTTTCCCTTCGGTTATTCTATTTAATAAACTATTTGCAAAATGTTCTATTTCAGGTATTGCATTTTCAATTATTACAGACTGAATACCATTTTTTCCAAAAGCTTTTACCAATTCTTTGTAAAGCCTTATTTCATATTCTATTTTTTCCAAAGATTTTTGTTTTATTTCTATTTCTTCTTTATATTTTGCATATCTTTCCAATTTATCTTTTAGTTTTGCCAAATCTAAACTAAAAGTATTTTTTTCTGTCTGAATTTCATTTTTAATTTTATTTTTTTCTTCTATCTGATTTTTTACATTTTCAAATTTTTCTTGAAACTCTGGAAGTTTTTCTATTTTTTTCAAATCGATATTTATATTCTTTTCAAGTTGTTTTTTCGAAATTTCTAAACGTGTTATTTCTTCTTTTAGACTTTGATTTTTTGTAATTGCTTTTTGTAAGTCTTGCCAATCTTTTTCATGGATATTTAGAGATGTTATTTTTTCTCTTAATTTTTGATGTTCTTCTTTTTTATAATCAAGTGCTTCTATTTTTTGTTTTGATTTTTCAAGTTCGTCAATTTTTTCTTTTGCATAGAGTTCTTTTTCCAAATTTGTTTTTAAGTCTAAAAGTTCTTTTTCCAGACTAGGAATTTTTTCTCTTATAGAATTTAATCTTGACTGAGATTGTTCAAGCTGAGAATATTTTAATTCTGCCCAAGACCAATTATTTACATTTGCTTGTAATGTAGAAAGTTTTTCGTGATTATATTCAAGCTCTAAAATTTGTTTTTTTATCTTTTTTATTTCATTTTGAAGATTTTCACTGATTTCATTATTTTTAATTTTATTTTTTAGCTCTAATGAAATTTTTTCTAGCTCTTCCAATTCTTTTTTTGCTTTTTCTATTGTTTCCAATTGATGATTTACTTGTCCTAGTTCTAGCTGAAGATTATCTTTCTTTTTTAGTTCACTACTTATTTTTTTATATTCTTCTCTATATTCATCAACAAGTTTTTGGTCTTTTGTATTATTAAGAGTTAAATCATCAATCTCATTTGTCAAAACATCAATATCACTTTTATATTTTTCAATAATTTTTTGTTTATCAAGCTCAGTTAAGAAAGTATGACACATTGGACATTCTGCACCATGAACACCTTGCCAATCTTTAATTTTATTTTCATAAAGTTCTATTTCTGTTTTTTTATCTGCAATAGATTTTGTATTGTATTCTATTTTACTTTTTATTTTTAAACCTTCTTCTCTAATAAATTCAAGACGAATTTTTAAATAGTCTAGTTTTTTTATTTCTTCATTAATTTCATTTAATTTTTTATCCAAAATAGCAAAAGATTTTATAAGTTTTTCTCTTTCTAAGATTTGAGAATTTATTTGACTTTGTTTATTCTTTATTTTATTAAGCTCATCTATATAATCTTTTTCTAATTTGTGTAATTTTTCTGATAGTTTTTGAGCTGTAACAGCTTTTTTTTGATATTCTGATTCTTCTTCTTTTGCTTTTTTTAAGCTTTCATATCCATTTAAAATTTTTTCTCTATCTTTAACAATTTTTTCATGTTCATTTTCTTCTTTTTTATATTGCAAAAATCTTTCATCAAGTTTGTGCTTTTCCAATTCTAATTCATGTTTTTGTTTTTGAATTTCTCTTGTTAAAGTATTTATTTTGTTTTCTATTTCATAATGTTGTGTTTGTTTTTCTGTCAATTTTTGCTCTTCTTGTTTTAAATTTTTGAGACATTCATAATTTTTTTCAATCTCTTCTTTTTTCAAAACAATTTTTTCTATTTTATCGAATTCTTTTTTTAAATTATCAATGTTTTTTTGTGTATTTTCTAAATACTTTTTATTATCTTGATAATTTTTTTCAACTTGGCTTAATTGGGCAATTTCATTACTATAAATTTCTTTATCTTTTGTAAGATTTTCAATTATAGAATCAAGATTATCTAAATTTTTTTGAACTTCCAAAAGTTTTGTTTCTATAGTTTCTATTTCTTGTGTAACTGTATTTTCGTCAATTATAGACTCTTTTTGTTTTATTAGTTCTGAAAAAAGAATGTTTTTTGAGGCTTCAAACTCTTTTTGTTTATCTTTTGCTTTATTTTGAAGAATATCATATTGTTCTAAGTTTAAAATTTCTGCCAAAACATCTTTTCTTTCTTTTGGTGTTTTTGTGGTAAATTTATCTGCTTTACCTTGTAATATAAAAGCTGAATTTACAAATGTTTCATAATCCATCTTTATGGTTTCTGTAATTTTTGATTGAGTCTCTCTTATACTTCTACCTGTCAAACTTTTATATACATCACCTGTATATGCTTGAAACTCTAATGATGAACTTACTGTTTTTCCAGTTTTTGATTTTTTTACATACCTCAAAATTTTATACATTCTATCTTCAAGTTTGAAAGATAGCTCTACACTCATGTTAGAACGTCCAAGCCTTACAAGTTGTTCGTTTGATGATGCTCTTGAGCTATCCCATATACACCATGTGATTGCATCAAGAATACTAGATTTACCAGCACCATTTTCACCAGAAAGACAAGCAATGTGAAATTCTGAAAAATCTAAATTAAGAGTTTCATAACTCATAAAGTTACTTAAAACTAATGATACTGGAATCAATTTTATTATTCTCCTGCTTCTGACATCAAACTATTTGCTCTTTCTAGCAAATCATCTTTTAAACTGTTTAAATCTTCATTTATTACCAAATATTTTTCCAAAGCTGTAATTGGACTATTACTAATAGTTTCATTTAAATTTGGGTCTCTCATTCTAAAAGCATTATCCAAAATTGTTGCATTTATTGTATGAAAAAATGAACCATTTAGAGCATCTTTGATTTTATTATCATCAACCAAACCAGCTAAAGATGTATTGATTGAATATCTCAATCTTACAATTGCATCTTGTACATCTTTCATTGCTATTGTTTTGATAATTATTTCATTTGGGTCTTCATTGTCTTTTATTTCTGCATCTATTGTTATAAATTTTCTTGCAGGTAATTTTACAAATTCAAAACTAGTGTTATTTTTTTCTAGGTTTATAATAACAAAACCTTTATTTTCAGGCTCTTCTCCAAAATCAACTCTTTCTATACTTCCAGAATAAATTACAGGAGGTTCTTTACAAAGCACTTGATATTTATGTATATGTCCAAGAGCAACATAATCAATACCTTTTTTGGCAACAACGCTTAATGGTACACAAAAAGCCTTTCCTATCATCAAATCTTTTTCTGCTCCCATAACTGCCCTATCTATTCCAGCATGAAAAGTTAGAACTAATGGGATTTCTTTATCTGCTTTGGCAATGTAACCATCAATAAGACTATCAATTTTTTTTAATAAAATATTTTCAATTTCTTCCAATGATTTGCCTGAATATTCTTCATTTGTCAAAAAGCCACTTTTGGAAACATAGGGAATACCTAAAACTTGGACATCTCCATTTTTTGTTTTTATCACTTGAAATGTAGGTCTTTCCATTACATAGACATTATCTATACTCAAAGTTTCATATATATTTACTGATGTTGCTTCTCCATAACGATTTGGTAAGTCATGATTTCCTGCCAAAAGTACAGTTGGTATATTTGCTTTTGCCAAACGATATATTCTTTTTGCAAATTCTCTGTGTTGTGTTGGTGTTGGTGATTGAGTTTTGAATGCATCACCAGCAAAAATAAAAATATCTATTTCGTTATCTATTGCATAATCAACCATAACATCAAAAGACTTCAAAAAGTCTTCCAATCTTGTGTTTAGACCTGTATTTGGATTGAGATAACCATAATTTTCCATGCCAATATGTATATCAGCAGTATGTAAAGCCTTTATTTTTGACATTAAAAACCTGTTTTTATTCTTATTAAAATTTTTTCAAATAGATAATAATTTGTCTAAGTTTAATTTTATAATAAGATTAGGTATTTTATATTGATTTTTTTAGACAAGATGGAAAAAAATTTAAAATTTATAGATTTATTTGCTGGTATTGGAGGAATTAGAACAGCCTTTGAACGTTTGGGAGCAGAGTGTGTATTTTCTTCTGAATGGAATAAATACGCTAAAATAACATATAAAGAAAATTATAATGAAGAACCATTTGGAGATATAAACTTAATAAATTCTTTTGATATTCCTGAGTTTGATATTCTTTGTGGAGGCTTTCCTTGTCAACCTTTTAGCATTGCAGGTGTTGCAAAAAAAAATTCACTTGGTCTTAAACATGGTTTTGATGATGAGAAGCAAGGAAACTTATTTTTTGAAATAGCAAGAATAATAAAAGATAGACAACCTAAAGGATTTTTTCTTGAAAATGTAAAAAATTTAAGAAGTCATGATAAAGGTAATACTTGGAAAATAATTGAAAATACATTAGATGAACTTGGATACACTGTTTTTGATAAAGTGTTCAATGCTAAATATTATGTACCACAACATAGAGAAAGAGTTTTTATTATTGGATTTAGAAAAGACCTTTATAAAAATATAGATTTTAAATTTCCTAATTATCCACAAAAAAGATTATATGAATTAAAAGATATTTTTGAAAAAGAAGCAGACCCTAAATATACTCTAAGTTCTAATCTTTGGAAATATTTACAAGATAGAAAAGAAAAACAAAAATTAAAAGGTAATGGGTTTGGATTTGGTTTAATTGACCCTGATGTTGATGAATATACAAGAACAATAAGTGCAAGATATTATAAAGATGGTTCTGAAATTTTGATTAAACAAAAAGACAAAAATCCAAGAAGATTAACACCAAGAGAAGCTGCTAGACTTATGGGGTTTGATGATAGCTTTAAAATACCTGTATCAGATACTCAAGCATATAGACAATTTGGCAATTCTGTTGTAATTCCTGTTATTCAAGATATTGCAAAAGAATTTTTACAATA
>Ga0209373_10004179_pt1 | contig 12659 bp, 11 predicted proteins | sample Higcelweek5metaG_FD_187173 | JGI IMG/M metagenome (GOLD analysis project Ga0209373, IMG submission 187173) | Freshwater pond sediment microbial communities from the University of Edinburgh, under environmental carbon perturbations - High... | ecosystem: Environmental > Aquatic > Freshwater >... | reverse complement strand
AATCATGCAATTTTTTTGGGTGGAGCAGTTTTTGTTCAAGCCGTAAGCAGTGTTCAATTTGCCTTTGTCTTAGTTTTGGCTACTATAATGGCCTTAAGACACGCGGATGTTTTTGAGGAAAAATTGTATTTTTGGGATTGGGCTCAAAAAGTCGGAGCAATATTTGTGATTGGAGGAGGAGTTTTTTTGGTAAGTCTTTGATTTACTTGTATAATATATATAAGCAGTTTATGAAAACAAAATTTATAAAACAAAAAAAATGATAAAGAAAATATTAAAAATATTTTTAGGTGCTTTTTTGATAGTTGTTTTATTGGCAGTATTTATTTTATCGGTGCTAAATTTTCCAGTAAAGAATAAATTTGAGAGAGTGGATTTAGGAGTAACTTTTTCTAGTCGTTATGCCACTGATATTGGGTTGGATTGGCGAGCTAACTATATCGCTACTTTGGATGATTTAAAAGTGCGCAAAATTAGAATTCCTGTTTACTGGGACTTGGTAGAAAAGGAGAAAAATAAATATGACTTTGCTGATATTGATTGGCAAATAGAGGAGGCTCAAAAGAGAAATGCTGAAATAATCCTAACAATAGGGCAAAAAGTCCCTCGTTGGCCAGAATGTTTTATCCCTAGTTGGGTTGGAGATGATAAAGAGAGAAAAATGGAATTAGTGGAATTTCTTAAAATAGCAGTTAAACGATATAAAGATAGTGGAACGGTGAAGTATTGGCAAGTTGAGAATGAACCGTTTTTAGCTTTTGGAGTATGTCCTGCATTGGATGTGGAATTACTTGATCAAGAAATTAAGACAGTCAGGCAAATTGATCCCAAGCGACAAATAATTGTAACAGATAGTGGTGAATTAAGTACTTGGATTCCAGCGGCTCAAAGGGCGGATGTTTTTGGAACTACTATGTATCGCAATGTTTATAAGGAGGGTTGGGGCTATTATATCTATCCAATCGGGCCGAGATTTTTTTTGATTAAAAAATGGATCATTGAAAAATTTGCTAACCAAAAAAATGCCGTTGTAATAGAACTTCAGGGGGAGCCTTGGGTGAGTGGTTGGACCGTGCATCAGCCGTTGGAAGAGCAATTTAAATCAATGAATGAAGTTAAATTGGCGGATAATGTTTTATATGCTCAGAAATCAGGTTTTGATGAAATATATATTTGGGGAGTGGAATGGTGGTATTGGCTCAAAGATAAGGAAAATAAGCCTATTTTATGGGATACAGCCAAAGGCTTATTTGAAAAGAACTTTTCTCCAGAATTAAAGGCAGAAATTGCCAATAAACAAGAAATCGTTGAAGTTAAAGAGACAGAGGAAACAGATGGAGTTGAAAAAGTAGAAGAAAAAAATGAAGTAGCTAATGAAATAAAAATTAATGCGCCATTTCTTTCTCAGGCTCCACTGGGTGTCTGGGATGAGCGTCATGAAGAGGCTTGCGAGGAAACATCGCTGATAATTTTAAATGCCTATTTAAATAAAAAAACTTTGGATAAAAAATCAGGAGAAGCTGAAATTCAAAAAATAATCGATTTTCAAATAGAAAATTATGGAGATTATAAAGATACAAATGTGGCGGAGACTATTGAATTGGGTAAAGATTTCTATGGTTTAAATAATTTAAAGGCAGTTTATGGCTTTGATAAGGATGAATTAAAAAGATATTTGTCCAAGGGTCATCCAATAATCGTGCCAGCTGCAGGCAGAATGTTAAAAAACCCATATTTTACGGCACCTGGACCACTTTATCATAATTTAGTTTTAGTTGGATTTACTAAGGATGACATGATAATAACCAACGATCCGGGAACTAGGAGGGGTGAGGGTTATGAATATAAATTAGATGTTTTGTATGAGGCTATTCATGATTTTACGGGAGATAAGGATGATATTGAGAAAGGTAAAAAAGCAATGATAGTGGTTGATTAATTTTTTAGATAAATAAGAAAAGGAGGTGGGAATATGAAAAAAAAATGTAGCTGTGAAAAATTTGATAAAGGTCCAGGGCAACTTTTAATAATGCTTTCTTTAGCAACGTTTATTGTTTCAGCAATGGTGTCTCTTTTTAAGATAGAAATGTATTTGGCTGGAACTCAGTGGATTTTAGTGTCTATTCTTTTGGCAATTTATGCAAATACTTTCTTTGTAAGTAATTGTAATTGTGATAAGGATAAAAAATAAGAGCTAGACTCTTTAATTTTGCCGGCATTTTGTAGATGCCGGTTTTTTTGTTGGGGATAAAAATTGCTTGACAAAATGGGTGTTTTTTGGTAGGATATCTTGATAACTAAAAACGTAATAATTGGGTTTAAAATGTATATGGAAAATATTGAATTAGGTATGTTTCTCAAATTAATGAAAAATAGAATAGGAACTATCGTTTTAGTGGGCTTGATTATGGCTTTGTTTTCTTTTTATGCTTTTGTTTTTACTCAAAAGAGATATCAAGTTAAAACAGATTTCTTGATTGTGCAAAAACAAGAAAGTGCTTTAGATTTTTATACTTCATCAAAAGCAATTGAACATTTAAATGGAGTTTTAAATGAAGCTATATATAGTACTATTTTTATCAATGAATTGAAAAATGATGAAAATATTGATCCACTATATTTTTCAGCAGATGAGACGACAGCGTTAAATGATTGGAAAGAAACAGTTAAAATAGAAAGAAGTTCAAATATCGGTATTATAAAAGTAAGAGTTTTTGATAATAACAAGGACGAGGCCCTTGCAACTGCTAAAGGAATTGCTAATGTTTTAATAGATAAAAATGAAATCTTTGGAGGAAAAACTGAGGCTGAAATAAAAATTTTATCTGGACCGATTGCCCAAAGTAATCCAAATGTTAAGAACATTGTATTGGTAGTTTTGGGCGGGTTTATTATCGGGGTTTTATTTGAAATGTTATATTTTTATTTGAGGTTTTTGAACGCAGTTTTTAAAGTTAAAGAAGAAGAGGAATATTTAAGAAGTTTAAAAGAAATTGAATAGTTTAATGGTAGCAATTTTGTGGGTTTAATTTGATTTTCTAAATTTAAAAATAGGATATCAAAATCGACTCACAAAATGTGGGTTTAGTAATTTGACAACAGAATAGTTAATTAGATTCTGATTGATATATAAAACAGATTTTTAAATCTTCGATTATAACAGGGAGAAAAGACATGAAGACTCAAAGAATGATGTTTTTGTTGGCAATGGTTTCTGTGCTTTTTTTGGCAGGTTGCGAATCTAAGCAAAATAGCGTTTCAGCTAATGGTTTACCAGAGGCGGAGCAGGCGCTTTCTGTGCCTAACCCAGTTGAGTATGAAAAAAATGGAGAGCAATATGTAACTGTTTTTCCAATTATTCTTAGCCCCGAACTTTGGGGCGCAGAAGGTTTTTCTAATAGTAAGGTTAGTGGCGGAGTTTGGCCAGTACCTACTAGCAACCAGAATGGAGTTCTCGGAAGAAAAGGTTATGCCTTTGTAACTGAGATGAATTTTTGGGGTGATCATATAATGCAAGCCATGGTGGCTGGTAGAAAAGCTGAGATTAATAAGATAATTTATCTCAGTAGAGATGGCCACACTGCTCAAAGAATTTCTGGAGAAGAGTTGGATTATAGTTCGGAAAAATTTGATAAAGATCCAAATTATCAATTCCAGATCTTTTCTCAAGCGGGAAGCAGTATCCAAGAAGCGGAAGCTTTTTGGAGAAAATATTCTAAGTCTCGAGGATTGGAGATCCCGGCAGACTTTCAGTTTGTCGAGGAAATCAAGGTGGGTTCGTCGCGCTGGGAAAAATTTAAAGCAGATTTGGCAACAAGATTGACTGAAAATTATAAAATGCCCAATGGTGAAATACGCAGTGGCTATATGTCGCTGAAAGATTTTCGCATTGAAGCATCCAAAAATCACGGCACCACTCCTGGACAAAGATTTGGACGGAGCGCAAATATTCCGGCTACTATTGAACCAATTTCGTTGGGCATAGGAACAGTTGGCGCGCTTCTTAACGGATTTATCAGTGCCAGCAATGGACCAATGGAAGGATTTTATTCAATGGCGGAATGCCGGAGAGGAGATCTTAAGCCACGGTTCAAGGAAATGTCGGATAATTTTAAATCATTGCTTATGCAACGAGATCAAATTATTTATGAACTGCAATCTCAAAATAGAGGAGGAACACCATGAAAACTTGGCTCAGTGCTTTCTTTATGGTGATGCTCTTTGCGAGTAGCGCCATAGCAGAAAATTATATTGTTAAAAGAGGTGATACTCTTTTGGGTATAGCCAAGAGGCACGGAGTGACGGTTGGAGTAATCCAATCGGCAAATCCTAGAATTAAAAATATCAATCATATTCAGCCGAATTGGAAACTTGAGATCCCTACAGGAAATCAAGCAAAAGTTCGGACTCAGGCTGTGAGTGCTCCAAAGTTTTCTGGCGAAATTCTTACACAGCAAAAAAAAGTGTGGGATGGCTGGATTGACCCAGGTGCCAATAAATACTGGAAAGGTAAGCCTGAAGGATTACGCTTCCTTCAATCTATGGACAAAGGGATGCAAATTCTCGGTTATAGTGAAGAGGATCGCAAAGGACTTATCTCAGAAATTGCCAATGCTAGATGGGAGGAAACTTACATCTACCACGCTTATAAAGGTGGATTGGTGAAGAGCGAGAAGGACGGTACTCAGTATCGGATGATTAAGATGCTGGGCAATAATTCTCGGGGCCAAATTGAAGTGATTACCGGACCTAATGGAGTAATTCCTAGTTGGAAGAATGAAGAGGAAGCTTATCCGGCGAGACTTTATCGTTTCGGAGATGTTACTTTCTTACTTCCTTGGGTGTGCGATAATCCAACTTTGATTGTAAAGGTTGGAGCGCCACCTAGCAGAGTTGCCCCTCCCCAAGAATATCCGCCGATTGATTTGATTATCCCGCCAGTTGCCAAAACTCCTCCAAAGGAGTGTAAAAATTGTGACAAATGGGATTGGTACGGTGGCGCTTTTAATTATCATAGCCGGATTCAGGGTAATGATAATAAAGGGGATGGTTGGTGGACGAAGTTTCGTTATCGTCCGATTTGTATTGAACCAGAGAAAAACTCTCTGGGTATTAAGCGGATTGGTCTGGGAGCTTTCGGCTTTTTGGCTGGTGGTGATGGTATTGCTGCTAAGTATTACTACTATGATTGGCGCAAAGCGGTCGGTGGCGGAACTGCCAAAATTGAGGCTCAGCACAGCGATTATGATAGCGACTTAGGTATCGGAAAGCTGTGGAATGAGGGTTCCTGGATGGGTAAGGAAGATAGGGATCAAATTGATGATATTTTTCTAGCTTCTGCGCACGCCAATGTTTACAGAGATGATCCTAATGCAGTGTGGTTTAAGAAATACGAGCTCAATGTTGAGTATCAGCATCCTTTCCACACTCGCTTGAAAAAAGGTAAAACCGCAATAGATAACCGGGCTTTCGAAGCCACTTATACGCAGTGGATTTACGCGGCTGAAATTGGCGAAGATAACTCACTGGTAGTTTCTCCTGGGGTTAATCTGGGGTTTGGCTATGAGTGGTCGGCTGATGATAAGGATTTTATCAAAGGCGGCTCAGCAGTTGAGGTTGCTAGTTACGGCAACGTAATTGGCGGTGTCTCGATTTATAACTACAAGTTCCAAGGTAAGGGACAGTGGCATCCAATCAGTGGCTATGTGAGCATTGACGGCAGCATTAATGCTTGGAAGGCTTCGCATATTACTGGCGTTTCTGCCAAAGATCTCGAAGGTCTTCAAGGTCAAGATTCAAAATTGCTTGCAAATCCGGCAGACTTTTTATAAGTCGCCAAAATCACTTAGGTGATTTGCGAGTAATTACAATAATCTAACATTAGATTTTTTTCTGTAGGTAAATCTCTTTGAGATTTCACCTTATTTGGGACGCAATGTACCAGAGAAAAGACTAGTTAAAGTATTGACAAAAAACTGTTTTAGGTGTACTGTAATAAATCATCTGGTATTTTACTAGGTGAGTAACTTCAAAAAAGTTTCCAAGAAGGAGGAAATCATGAAAAAGCAATGTAGTTTCATTCTGGCAATGGTCGCAATGGTCGCTGGTCTGATTTTTTCAGCTTCAGCAATGGCGGTTGATGTTGCTCCATACACCGAAAAGACAATTGATAATGTGGGCGGCCACAACAAGACGTTTTTTGAACCAAAGGGAGGAAAAGTTTTTCTGACAACAACGCAAACCGTTTTCAACCCTGTTGATGAAGACACAGAAGGTAAAAATCTGATTTCATCTGATACGGCGTTGCTTTTTAGTGGCATCGTGGATGCCACAGGAGATAAACGTCCCTGCGATGTCGGAATAGTCAAAAATGGCACCGTGTCCTACAAGGGTTTTCCCAACTCAGGCCTTATTAAAAAAGTGCCAGTGGTGGAACATTTGTGGACCAGAACGCCTGATCTCAAATCTGCAGGAACAATTGATCCTTTGGATCCATGGGCTATTATGGAGGGGAATGATTTAAGGACATTGTGCTACGGTATCGTTATGTGGCCCAATGGTTCGGTCACCCCACTCAAATCGTTGGGATTAGGAAAGCTGAAGCAAGGTCCGCATCCGGAATTGTCCAGCAAGCAAAATTAACTATTCTGTTTCTGTACCCCCCGCTTTCTACATCGTAGAAGGCGGGGGATTTTTTTTATTTAAATTTACCCATTAAAGACTCTGAGAGCCCAATTGGGCTCTCAGAGTCTAAATAACTTATCTAGATACTTTTTAAAAAAACTTTTTTATTTTTTATCAGATAGACGAGGGTTTTGATAAGTGGCAAAAAGAGCACCCAAGAGAATCCAAAAGACCCATTGAAGAGCAGTATTGCGTAAAATATTATCTGCAAAGCTCATTAAATATAGTGCAACAGTTATGCTGATAAAAAGGAGATGTAAGTTTTTTTCTTCAATGGAGCTGGATTTAACGAATTTCCAAAGCAAAGTCGTTAGAAGACTTATAATTATAATTAAATAAGAAATGATTCCAAGTATTCCATTTTCAATTATAACTTTAAGGTAATCATTATGCGGATCAGATGAACCCATTTCTGGACCCCTTCTTTCTAAAATAATTTGGTTAGCTGTACCGATGCCATGCCCGCCAAGCGGTTTTTCTTTGAAATATTGGAGTCCATCTTTCCAGAGATTAATTCGCCATTGGACTGAGTTTCCGGGCTTGTATGCAAATAGGTCGTTAACTCGACTATGCAAAGGAGGAAAGATAAAATAAACTAAAATTACTCCCAGCAAAATACCTAGCAGAATTTTCCTGTATTTTAAGAATCCAAGAATTGAAATAGAAATTAAAAAAACTAGCCAAGCTCCTCTAGTATAAGTGAGCATTAGTAAAGCAAAGATTGGAATAGAAAATAGAATTGGAAACAATTTATGTGAAGCATCCTTTTTTTTATTTATCGAAATAAAAATTGTTAGGGCTAACGGAATGGTGAGATAATAAGCAAATAAATTAGGATGTGCAAAAGTTCCAAAAATCCGATTGGAGATACCCTCATCAACTAAGGTCATCCCAGCTTCATTTAAGAATTGATAAAAAGCTACTAAACCAGGAATCAGTGTAGACAATATGATTGTGTAGAGGAGTTTTCTAAAATTACTAAAATCTCTAATAAGAATAAAGCTCGAAACATAAAGAGCGAAGATACTTAAAATCCTCAGCCATTCAATTAAGCTGGTAGAGAAATTGGTAGAATAAAGAATTGAAGCAAGAGTTATTAGGACAAAGATTGATATAGGAAATTTGAGTGGTATGCGATTTAATTTTTTAAAATTAAAGAGTACAATAAAAATAGTAAAAAATATAGACATGATAGCGAGAAATGAGGCAATATTGAGGGAGTGCCCACCTAGGGAAATGATTGAATGGGCAGTAAAGATGTCCAAGGTTGGTCGGATAAGAATGAGCAATAGGAGGCCTGCTGGGGGATTAACAAAGATGAATATCATTAACATTAAGCCCAAAAAAGCCAAAAACACATTAAGTGGATTGGTTAAGAAAAAGAGTAGCCAAAGGAACAAAAAAACAATAGTTAGGCCACCAAAACCGAGACAAAATTCCCGAAAAGTAGGCATTTTTTTAGTTGACATAATTGGATTTTTATGATATGATAGAACATTACTTAAGAGAGTCTCATTTGAATTAATATTAGACTATAAATATGAAAAAAACAAGCATAAAAGAAGCTGTTATCGCTATTACATACAAATGTAACTCTCGTTGCATAATGTGTAATATTTGGAAAATCAGAGAACATTTTGGAGAGGTATCGCCTCAAGATTTTTTGAATTTACCCGAGGATTTGAAAGATATAAATATAACCGGCGGAGAGCCATTTTTGCGCAGTGATTTAAAAGAAATAATTAGAATCATAAAAAATAGATGCCCGAAAGCTAACTTAATTATTTCGAGTAATGGTTTTGCAACAGATTTGATTGTTTCGCAAATGAGGGAGCTACTGAAAATAATGCCCAATATTGGAGTGGCTATTTCGATTGATGGTATGGGTGAGGCGCATAATAAGATTAGGGGAATCGAAAATGGTTTTGAAAAAGCAACCCAAACAATGCGACAGCTAAAACAACTCGGAGTTAAAAATTTAAAAATTGGTTTTACTATTGGAGAGTATAACGCCAAGGAACTTTTTGAAGTTTATAACTTGGCTCAAAAAATGGAAACCGAACTTAGTTTAACTGTGGTACATTCGAGTGATAATTATTTTGGTAAAGATAATGAAATAAAAAACAAGGAGTTAATCGTAGAAGCTTTGAATTGGCTGATAAAAAAAGAGTTGTCTAGTTGGAATTATAAAAATTGGGGTAGGGCTTATTTTGCTTATGGAGCGAGAGAGTTCGTTAAGACAGGAAAGCGTGTTTTGCCTGATTACTCTGGGGTTTTGAGCATTTTTGTTAATCCGCAAGGAGTGATTTACCCATGTGATGTTTCTACTGTAGAGATGGGTAATTTAAAAAATATAGATAATATTGATAAACTAAAATGTGACGGGGTTAATGGTTGTGAAAAAAGTTGGATGGTTTGTACAGCTAGGCAGTCAATTAAAAAGCATTTCATTAAAGTTATTATCTGGATTATAATGCATAAATTTTTAAAGAAAGAAGTTTAATATTTATGAAGATTTTACTAATCAATAAATTTTATTACCTCAAGGGCGGATCAGAAAAACATTTTTTTGAATTAAAAAATGTTTTAGAAGAAAATGGTCACGAAGTGATTGTTTTTAGCGTGCAAAATAAAAATAATATTGAATTAGGAAAAAAAGAATATTTTATTTCTGAATTAAAGATGAGTCTAGGCAATTTTTTAAACGGCTTCAAGCTTTTTTATAATCCGCAAGCTGTCGGCAAATTAGAAAATATAATTCTTAATAATCAAATCGATATTGCTCACATTCATAATATCAGTCATCATTTTTCGCCAGCGATTCTGAAAACTTTAAAAAAACATAAAATTCCGATAGTTATGACAGTTCATGATTATAAATTAATTTGCCCTAACTATAAATTGTTTAATGATAACGGAGTTTGTGAAAAGTGTCAGGGTGGAAATTTTTATCAGTGTACGCTTAATAAGTGTGTTAAGAATTCTTACTTAGGGAGTTTGGTAATGACACTGGAAGCTTATTGGGCCAAATGGAAAAAATATTATGATTACATTGATGTTTTTATCGCTCCAAGTAGATTTGTCCAAACTAAATTAGCCGTTAATGGTTTTAATAAAAGTAAAATTAAATATCTGCCTAATTTTTTAAAGAGATCCGAAATAAAAAAAGATATTGATGAAATTGAAGATGAAAATTATATTTTATTTTTCGGGAGACTTTCTAGAGAAAAAGGATTGGATACATTAATTAAGGCTCTGGCAAAAATTGAAAACCAAGAAGTTAAATTAAAAATAGCCGGAGAGGGAGATGAGTTGGAGAAACTAAAAAAAATAGCCCAAGAAATTGATATTAATGAGAGGGTTGAATTTATGGGATATAAGTCAAAGCAGGCACTAGAAAAGATAATTAAAAAATCTAAATTTGTAGTTACTCCATCAATTTGGTATGAAAATGCCCCTTATTCAATATTAGAATCTTATCTGTATAAGAAGGCTGTTATTGGCTCTGAAATTGGAGGGATAAAGGAGCTGGTTGTTAATGGAAAAACTGGCTTAACTTTTGAGGCTGGTAATGATGTTGATTTAGCCAAAAAAATAGATGTTCTATTATCAAATGCAGATAAAACCAAGTTGATGGGAGAAAATGGTTTTGAAATGGTAAATAATAATCTGGATGAAAAAAATTATTATAATAAATTAATAAGTCTTTACGAAAGGTTAATAAAAATCGATATTGACAAAAAATAGTTTAAATGTTAATATTTAGGGTCATAATTTTTTAAGTATTTAAGATAAATGAATATGATTGAGTTTATAAAAAAATCTAAGAATTTGGGAGTGATCTTGTTGGCCGTAGCCTTTATTGTGCCAGCGATCTCTTTTGCTTCAAAAACAAAGGAAATATTTGTAGATGACGGCGCAAATGGAAGTGAAAATGGATCATACGATCATCCTTATAAGACAATAAGCAAGGCCATTAAAGAGGCTGATGAAAAAACTAAAATAATTGTAAAGAGGGGAACTTATACTGAAAACATTGTTGTGCCTAAAAATGTAAAAATAGCTGGAAAAGAAGGCAAGAAGGTTGTTATTAAAGCTCAAGATAAAACCAAGCCGACAGTGACAATGGAAAACAAGACAGAAATATCTAATGTTACAGTTGAAGGTGGAAAACCTGGAATTCTGGTTAAAGACAGCGGTAACGGAGAGGTGACTATCGTAGATTGTTTAATTAGAGACTCTCGAGGTGATGGAATAAAAATTGCCAAGAGCGATAATAGCTCTGATAGAAAAGTAAATATTATCAATAATAAAATTTACGAAAATGATAAGAGTGGAATTTATTCTGAAAAGAGAAAATTAGTTATTATGGAGAATGAAATTTTTGATAATAAATTAGACGGAATAGATTTAAGCGAATCAGTCAAAGCCTATATTGATGATAATGAAATAAATCAAAATGAAGGCGTGGGATTAAAAGTTCGGTTAAATAAATCAGAAATAACTATCAATAAAAATAGTTTTTATAAAAATGATAAAGACGGCGTAGAGGTAAGGTATGAAGGAAAAGGTGGATGGATATCAATTAAGAAAAATAGTTTTGTTAAAAATGATGGATTTGGAATAGTAAAACTTTATAAGTATTCATCAGATGATGCTAACTTTACCGGTCTTTCAATCGAGAATAACAATAATTATTCAGAAAATAGAGACGGTAATGTTTCGAGTGTAATAAAAAGCTAGTAATTGAATTAATAATTAATCAAAGATAAACCAAATGAGAATTGCATTTATAGGACAAAAAGGTATCCCAGCCAAATTCGGCGGAGTAGAAAAGCACGTCGAGGAGCTGTCTATTGAAATGGCAAAATTGGGTCATGAGGTCTTTGTTTATGTGAGGAATAATTATACCCCAAAAGAACTAATAGAATATAAAGGAGTAAAATTAATTCATTTGCCCAGTATTGGAACAAAGAATCTGGATGCAATTAGTCATACTTTCCTAGCTTCAGTGCACGCCTTGTTTGTGAATTATGACGTAATTCATTATCAAGCAATTGGGCCATCAATATTAAATTGGATAATAAAAATATTTAAAAGAAAAACAGTTTTAATTGCTACTTTTCATTGCCAAGATTACTATCATAAAAAGTGGGGAATTATTGCTAAATTAGCCCTGAGACTTGGTGAATGGATGGCTTGTAAGGTTCCAAATAAAACAATTGTTGTGAGTGAATGTTTGGACGCTTATACTAGGGAAAAATATGCCATTGAACCAGAGGTTATCCATAATGGAACCAGAATAAATGATGTTTTTAAATGGGAAGCTTTGAAAAAGTGGGATCTTAAGCGCAATAGGTATATTGTCTTTGTGGGTAGACTTATTCGTCATAAAGGTGCACATAATCTTATTGAGGCCTTTAAGGAATTAGAGAAAGAAGGTAAAATTCCATTGAATTTTAAATTAGTGATTGCTGGAGATGGTTTTCATACTGATGATTATGTTAGTGAGCTAAAAGATTCTGCACGTAATAATGGTAATATAATTTTTACTGGTAATTTGGAGGGTGATGATTTGAGAAGTGTTTTCGCGGGAGCATATCTTTTCGTGCAACCATCTGAAGCAGAAGGTCTATCAATTGCCCTTTTAGAGGCGATGAGCTATCAGGTGCCAATTTTGAGTAGTGATATTAGGGAAAATGCAGATGTTATCAAAGATATGGGTTATGTCTTCAAGACCAATGATGTGGCAGACCTGAGGGATAAATTAGAAAAAATGCTGGATTTAAAAAAAGATTTTAGCGAAAAAACTATTCGAGCTAAAAGAGAAGTCCAGGAAAAATATAATTGGGAAAAGATTGCTCAGAAAACTATCAGCCTTTATGAGAAAGAAATGTGTGCTAAGGGTGCTATGCAATGTGCAATGGAAAATAGATAAATCAGACTTCTAAATAAATAGAGGTCTTTTTTATTTG
>Ga0209373_10004177_pt1 | contig 12664 bp, 12 predicted proteins | sample Higcelweek5metaG_FD_187173 | JGI IMG/M metagenome (GOLD analysis project Ga0209373, IMG submission 187173) | Freshwater pond sediment microbial communities from the University of Edinburgh, under environmental carbon perturbations - High... | ecosystem: Environmental > Aquatic > Freshwater >... | reverse complement strand
ACTGATGTAATTGTACCTGAGTTTTTCGATGTCAATTTTCCAGATTATATCTTTTGTGTTTTCGGTAATGAGCCGATATTTTTCTTCGCTTTCTTTAAGAGTACGTTCGGCTTTTTTCCGATCGGTGATATCGCGGCTAATGCCCAGTATTTCTTTGGGTTTTCCGTCTTGGTCATAAATAATGCTGTTATTTATTTCAACATCGAGAATCTGACCATCCTTTCGTCGGAGTTGGTACAATCCGGTAATGTTGGGCAAGGGCTCCTTATTTTTTATACAGGCAAGCAGAAATGCAATATTTTTTTCAGCTTTTTCAGCAGATTCTGGCAACATGCTATACGTGAATTCTTCACTGATCACTTCATCAACAGTTAATCCGCGTAAAGAGTAAACAGAAGGACTCATGAATGTATATTTCTGAGTGGCAATGTCGAGGGTCCAAATTATATCGCTGCTATTTTCGGCTATAAGTTGAAACTTGTGTTGGCTTTCGGCCAGTTTTTGTTCGGTTTCGAACCGCAACAGAAGCGAATGAATCATCTCTTTATAAGAATCGGAGAACCCGTCGATGAAATTAATTTCCTGAGAATAGTCGCCTGCAGCAATCATTTGAGTTTGCCAAACCAGGTGCTTCAGTTTCGATTGCAATGTTTTAATTGGCAACAGGGTTTGATCGGCTGATGCAATTTCGAAATCCAGATTTCCCTCAGATAGCGATTTTATAGCCCGGGTGGCATTGTTGTATGACAAAAGCGCGTTTCCAACTAAACCCAAAAGCTCTTTTAACTTTTCGTTCTCAATTGAATCGCAAACCGATGAATCTAAGTTTGAGATATTCTCGCCGTTTAAAAAAGAACGGAAAGTATCGACTAAATAGGCTATTGCTTTATCATCACTCATTGCTAAGGATATAATTTGAAATTGATTTTCGATTCTGGCTTTTATCTTGCACTTATTCTCAGTTGTGCCGATTGCAACATGTTTGCTTTATAAAAATAGGTTTTTATTTTATGATAGAAGGTTTGGTGGGTGAAGATTATTAGAGATAATTACCCAACTGACACAGTTTATTGAACAGAACCCAAATTTGCGGCAGTGGCTGCTTTCTTTACTGCATCTATCGAGTGGCAAGGAACTAAAAGAGCCGCTTCCCAAAGAGAAAGCGGCTCTTTTGCTGCTGATTCTATGACTGAAGCTCAACAGATTGGCTTTTACTACCCTGTTTATTCTTTTGTCTCTTCATCAATCTCGCGAATAATCTCATTGGCATCATTCACAATTTCATCGTAATTGGACATCAGCGATTTTGCCAGCAAAATAGAAATCTGCATTTGATCCATGACTGATGATTTAAATATATCCTTTGATGATGAACTTTCCCTAATCAGATCAAGCAGGTGGGTAAACTGATTGTTCGAGATATCTTCCAACGAGCCAATAGAAGGCATGGTGTCCTGATAATAATCGAGAATAGCTTTTTTCAAATTCTTATTTTCGATAAGACCGATTTTGCCGCTCGATTTAAACCCCTCGTAATTACCGCTGTTCGTTTTTCGAATAATCAGAATCATTGGTAACGAAATCTCAATGTCGTTCCGATCCAGACTGTCAATTTGCTGTTTGTTGAAATTCTTCAAACGGACATAGGGCTGAATGTTGTTCTCTAAATTTGTGCTTGCAGATTTTACCCGCTCAATATCTTTTTGCAAGTCCTGCTTTAAATCGATCAAAAACTCTTTGGTTTCTTTCTGCTCTACCCGATGTTCGCTCCAACTGTGTAATTTAATGGAAAGGGTAATTGCAAAAATGATAATAAAAATCTCGATAATGATTTCAACAACCTTCTCTCCTACTGACTTTTTTGCTCGCTGAGCTATAGTGTAAATCTTCTTCAAATGCTTGCTGACTTCGTGATCCATGTGTTTCCTTTTAATTTTTATACGTCCGTAAATATAATGTTAAATTTTAAATTGCCTGCAGTGATCAGATGACTGAAGTTCATTGGATCAGTTATTTGTGTAGGTAGTAGTTTTGAAGCATGTAGTAGCAATTCTGAAAGCTTTAGTAAGGGTTTTGAAGCATGTAGTAGCATTTCTGAAGGCTTAAGCATGAGTTTTGAAGCATGTTGTAGCAGTTTTGCAATCATCTCGAGAACCCCTAAGGATGTCATCCCTTTTTTAGGGATGACATCCTTAAACGTCCACGGAATAGAGTTGAATGAGAATCAACTTACTACTGATTATTTTTTTATCGTAAACAGCAATTGTTTTGTTAACTATTTATACATTTAAACACTGAACACGCTAAAGCATTTTAACAGCTTACTCACACTTTTAATTAGTGAAAAGTGGGGATAAGAGGATAATATAAACTTGTTATGCGTCAGCTTAACAAACTACCGACACGAACAGATATCTAATGAAAAAAATAGATCTTCATACACATACGGTTTCGACAGTCAGCGATTATGCTTTTGACTTTGACATTTCAAAAGTCAAGGAATACGTTGAAAAACTGAAAATTGACGCATTAGCGATAACAAATCATAATGTGTTTGATATGAATCAGTACAATCTAATTAAAAAATCATTGACTATTCCTGTATTTCCAGGTATAGAAATTGACTTAGAAGGCGGACATTTATTACTTATTACAGACACAGACGAATTTGAAGTTTCAAATTTCGATGAAAAATGTAAGCGTGTTTCTGATCTCATTAAAACAAAGGACGACAGCATTGCGCTAGCTCAATTTAAGTCTATTTTCACCGATTTAGGTAAATATGTTCTTATTCCACATCATGACAAAAGTCCAGAAATCAAACATGCAACCATTACTGCATTAAATCCACATATAACTTCAGGAGAAGCTGGAAGTGTATCAAAATTTAAGAGAATGTTTAAAGAACAGAACGGGCTTACGCCCGTATTGTTCAGCGACATGCGTTTTAGAGCCGATCTAAAAGACTTTCCTACACGACATACATTCGTTGACTTAAAAGAAATATCTCTAGCAGGAATAAAATCTTGTTTATCCGATAAAAGTAAAATTTCACTAACGAAAGAAAGTGGAAATGATTTTTTTCAAGCTACAGATGATGGATTAGAATTATCAACAGGATTAAATATCATATTAGGAGAGCGTTCATCAGGCAAAACAGTAACACTTAATAAAATTGCCTCATCCTCTGGAAATACAAAATACATAAAGCAGTTTTCATTACTTCAAAATGATGAAGCAACATTTAATAGAACTAACGATTCCCGTTTAAGTATTATTTACAATAACTATTTGAATGAATTAAAATCCGTTATTGAAGATGTTGTTCAAATTGACATTAAGCAAAATCATCTTAATGTTGAGAGTTACTTAGATTCATTGAAAAAATTTGCAACCGAAAACGAAAAGAAAGACTTGTTTTCTAAATGCACTTTATTTAGTGAAGATATTTTTTCAATAGATGATCTCGAAAATCTTGACAAAGTTATAGAATCAGTAACTACATTGATTGAAAATAACGAATATCAAGACATTATAAATAAATACATTTCCGCTGACAATCTCAAAAAATTACTACTTGAGTTAATCGAAAAAGCCATTTTCTCGAAAAAAGAAAATGAAGAAAAAATTTGGCTCAATTCGATTATCAAAGACATTAAAAGAGAACTTGGGATAAAAACCACAAATTCTATTATTGAAGAAATAGATTTTTACAAAATCGCTCTTGACGAAATAAAAGTTAGAAAGTTCGTGGAAGTCGTAAATGAATTAAAAACTGAAAGACAAATTAATCGTGAAGAGCTGGGTAAATTTTCCATTGTAACATCAACATATAGAATTAGTGGAGCTTCTGAATTAAAAGATATTGCACACGATAAAAAAGCTTACAGTCCCGCATTCAGCAATTACAACAATCCTTACGAATATCTTTTAAAATTGAAAGAGACAGGTGTTGAAGAAGCTAGTTTGTATAAATTTTTTGTCAAAATTGAATCCGAAACATTAAACAAAGACGGGTTCAAAGTTTCGGGTGGAGAACGTTCGGAATTTAATCTAATCCACGAAATTAAAGATGCTACAAAATATGACATCCTTTTAATTGATGAACCTGAATCATCATTTGACAATCTTTTTTTAAAAAGGGAAATAAATACACTAATCAAAAATATTTCTGAATTGATGCCAGTTGTTGTAGTAACTCACAATAGCACAGTTGGTGCATCTATCAAGCCAAATTATGTTGCAATCACACAAAAAAGCTTAGAAAACAGAGAATTTGTATATCGTGTATTTACTGGTTATCCATCAGACAAAGAACTAACTTGTTTAGATGGTAATAAAATCAAAAATTATGACTCAATTCTAAACTGTTTAGAGGCAGGAATTGACGCTTACACAGAACGTAAAACTCAAACATATGAAATACTTAAAGATTGAAAATCACAAAGGTTTTTATCGTTTAGATACAACCGTAGAAAATTGGATAGAACTTGATCAAATTAATAAAGACCATTTACTGAGTTTGCTTAAGCTTGCTTCAACGCAAGTTTTTGAAATGGACGAGTACAATGATGAATTGCTTCAAAATCCTGCACACAACATAATTTACAGAAACATATATGGAAAGCTCAATGACTTCCTAAACAACAAAACAAGATTTCAAGATACCGTTGATGCAATGTATAAAACAGCAATTGAGAAATATAAACTATGACACAATAAAAAAGCCGAACGCATAACAAAAACGATATGTCAATTGCCGTTTCCGTACTGACAACAAGCTGTGTAGCCCGCAATCCCGATAATTATCGGGAGCAGGGAAACCGCCCGCAGTCGGCTGCATATAGTTCCGAACGTTATCAATAATTGTAACACACAGCATCTTATGACAAATACGATGGAATCTGAAGTAAAAGTAAATATACATGATAGAATAATTGAAGTAAAGTCAATTGGTGTCGTGACATACATTATTCTGAAAAATCAAATGGATGAAATTAAAAAGTTGGGTTTAGAAAATAATATTTACAAAGTATTAGTTGACTCAACCGAGCAAATAGAATTACCACCACTAGACATTATTGAAAAATTCATGTCTAATCTGTCTGGATATTTCATTTATGCTATTTATGCTTTCCCAGGTCAAAAGACAAAAGATGATTTAATCAAGGGTATAGCTAGATCTTTAAAAAGTGGTTTACTAGTACGACATTTTTCATATCGAGATGAAGCTCTAACATGGCTAAAATCAAAAAAAGTATGTGGCTCATAATAAGTCTTTTTACTTAGAGAAAAATGAAATTAGAAACAATCTGTAACTGCATTCTGTTCCGAACGTTAACACAAATTTTTAAAATCGTACCCAATGCAAAAATTTTTACTCATAATCTGCTTTTTCTTTATTTTGTCTTGCGACAAGGAGGACATAGATGCAAAGACTTTCCCTGTTAAATACCTTTTATCTAACGACCATAAAGAAATATTGGAAAATTATGCTTTAAATGACTTTATCACTTTTGTAAACAAAACTAATGACACGATTATATTTAAAGCCGACAGTTTAGTTTCAAAACTGACTTACGGGTTAAATGAAGTTAGGCAGGGTGAGGAATTAATACTCTACTATACTTGCCAGTCTGATTATCTTGAGACTTTTAAGATTGGATATCAACTTAGCGCGAATTGTGATTCAAACAGCCATATGTTATTGACAACTATATCAGGTGATTTAGTCCATACTGAACGAGGTCAACTCTACTATGCATCTTCTGCAATATTTAATATACCATCTTCAACAGATTCAATTTTCAATTCTGTTGATTCGACTCCTTTTAAATACACTGAATCTTTAACATTTGACTCAGTATTATTAACTGGTAATTACTCATTCATTAAATTAAAATCATTTGGATGGGGACATCTCACTACTTATATGGTTTATAATAAAGAATATGGGATTATTGAGTTTGATACAAAAGATGGTAATATTTGGAGACAAAATATAAAAAACTTGCGTTAACAAAAAACGATATGTGAATTGGCTCCGTTGATCTGCGATTGGCTCCGCAGAACGTTGTTTGGCTCCGTCGATTTTAACTTCGGTGAACGTTGTAGCAATTCGGTGCCAACAACATTGCAGTTTGGCGTTTTATGAGTTCCTATTGGTTTGTCGTTAAGCTATGTCATTTAATTTAAGTACTATGAGAAAGTTATTAAGCTTATTGATTTTTTTTGCTTTACTTGCTTTAGTTTCTAGTTGTGAAAAAGAAACAATTGATTTTAGAGACAAATACGTAGGTAGTTGGAACTATACAGTGACAATATTGAAATACAATTTCGATAGCATTAGACAATCTGAAAAAGATACAATTTACTATTTAGGTAAGATTAGTAGTGGAATTGCTGGAAATGAATTAATTATTAGATATACAAATAGTGATTCAATTATTCTAAATATCGATGAATTAGGTCTACTATCAGGATTTCCAAATCATTATTGTAGTGGTGAATTTGAAGGGGGAAATAATATTCACCTCTTTTTAAGATGGGGAGGGTTAGGAGGTTTTCTTGTTCACACTATTGATGGAACTAAAAAATAAAAAATCCCCCGCTTCCGCGCAATGCATCGCGTGTTTCATTGCCAAAGCAGAAGAATTGCATTAGATGTAAGCGACAATAAAAAACAATGAATGATGAACAATAATGCTGGGTTATCTTGTTTGTTTTTCCATACAATAGCAATCGCGCTTGAGCAGGGAGAAATTGTCACGCTATAAAAAGTACTGCAAATAAGTGATTTTCAGATATCTCAAAAAATATTTTAGTGTTTTAAAAAGACACTAGTGTTGGAATATTTAAGAAGTTATAGTTTCTTTGAATTGCAGCGCTCCTTTAATCAGATTTAATTAAATTGCATTTCAAGAAGTCTAATCTTTGAAAATGTGTAATCAAGAAAAAACACAAAACAAGCTTTTGTATGATTTAAGACAATCTGCAAATCAAAAACAAGAGCAACAAAATGCTGAAATCGACCAAAACAAAGCAGTTAAGGCTTTGAATTTGGAGAATGAGCTATATGCCGATTTGGCGAATGCATTGCCTTCAGGTATATATCGTACACGTGTTTTTCGTGGCATATCATTAAATGAAGAAAAATGGTTAAGTTCTAGAGAGGCGGCTCCTTATGTTATTGAGTTCGCAAACGACCGTTTCTTTGAAATACTGCATTTGGACAGGATTTCTTATTTTAAGAATCCTGGTATTATTCATGATTTGATTTTTGATGACGATAAGGCTGAATTTGCCAAAAGAAATGTTGAATCGAATTTGCACATCATCCCGTTTTGGTGGGAAGGCCGATTCATGATTAATGACAAGGTAATTTGGATTAGTTTTAAATCGATCCCTCGAGTGCTTGAAAATAAGGATGTTATTTGGACCGGCACATTAGATGATATTACCTTGCGAAAGCAAACAGAAGAAGAGATCAGATTGAAAAATGCCGAGCTTCAACGATTAAATGCCGACAAAGATTATTTTATATCAATACTTGCGCACGATTTAAAAAGCCCTTTTAACTCGTTACTTGGCTTTCTGGAATTATTATTAGGCAACCTTCATACTACCGATATCAATGAAATCGAAAGACAGTTAACTGTTGTTAATCATTCAGCAATTTGCGCATATAATTTATTGGAAGACATTCTTGTGTGGGCACTTTCGCAATCGGGCAAACTACCATTTAATCCAAGAGAATTCAACTTAAAAATCAGTTGTGATCAAGTGGTTGAAATGTTAAAACCAAATGCCGATAATAAAAATATAACAATTAATGTTGACGCAGAAAAAGTTGTGGTTTTTGCAGATGCCAATATGTTGAACACGATTTTGCGCAACTTAATTTCGAATGCAATAAAATTCACAAGTAAGGGTGGTAATATCAATATTTATTCAGAGCAAAATAACTCGGAGATTACAATTTCAGTTTCCGACAACGGAATAGGAGTATCACCTGAAATATTGCCCAACCTTTTTGATAATTGGCAAATGCATTCATTGAAAGGAACGGCCAACGAAAAAGGAACTGGTTTAGGTTTATTGCTTTGTAAAAAGTTTGTAGAGAAACACGGTGGCAAAATTTGGGCAGAGAGCGAGTTGGGTCGGGGGAGCGTGTTTAAATTCACATTGCCCTTACATCCTGAATTATCGGGCGATGTATAAAGTCTTATTGCAAACAAAAACGATCTTTCAATTAGCTCTGCTGAACTCCCTTTTGTCGCTTCCGCGCGCGATTACATCGTTTATTTCATTGGCAACGCAGAAGATTGCATTAGATGTAAGCGACAATAAAAAAACAATGAATGATGAAGTTTACAAATAATACTGGGATATCTTGTTTGTTTTTCCATGCGATACATCGTGCGGATGCAGGCATAACATTAATAAAGGGCAATTAAGATAACACTGAAATGAAAAAGAATATATTCATACTTGTTTTTATTCTACTTATAAACGCCTTATCTACAAGTAATTTATTTGCTTGTAGTTGTGATGGCGGATTAACATTTTGCCAAGCGACTATTGGAATTGAAAATGACCTTATTGTCTCTGGTGAAATATTATATGTCGATTCAATAAAATTGAGTTTAAAAATTATCGACACATTTAAGGGGAATGCACTTAACGACACTATTACAATATGGTCTGGAACGGATTATTTATGTCCACCTACTTGGTTTTCTCTATCGACAATTGATTTAGGTAAAAAAGGTGACAGAATAATAATCATTTTGCCAAAGATTGATTCAACAAATATCGAAAATGACTGGGATATAATCGGCGACTACAGGAGACCATATGATTTATGCATAACAACTTATCTTCAATTAAGAAACGATAGTGTGTTTGGAGAGATAAGCAGTAAATGGCCGATGCCAAATTCGACAACATGGAGTCTTTCTTATAATCACTTTAAGGAAATCTGGAAAAATGGAGAAATAGATTGTGATGACTTAGTCAGATTGGATTGCATTGAAAATACGAAAGTTGATATTTGTCTGGATAATAATAATTTGATCATCGAAAATAATGAGAATCTGGATTTGAGTATTAATATCTTCGATCAAACAGGACATCGATTAAACTCAATAAAATCCATTACAGATCAGAAAATAACTATAAACCAAGCAATTAAGAATACGTCATTTATTATCATTCAAATTACAGAAAGGAACAGGCTAATAATGAATGAAAAGATAATAATAAAAAACTGAGCCTAACCCCCCGCTTCCGATGGTTATGGAGAATCGCAATTGCATATAATCCCTAAAGCTAAGTAAGGCACTGATAGATAGCGAAAAAATAGTGATGTCGTGTAAATGTCGTGTTTTTGTAGTTGGAAAGTTACCTAAATTAGATTGACATTTGAATTCAAAAAGAAAAATGGAAACAGGAAGGCTAATAAAAAAATTAAGAATCAAAAAGGGCATGACTCAACAAGAGTTGGCTGATAAAACTGAGGTTAGTGCTAGAACAATACAGCGGATTGAAAATGGAGAAGTAGACCCTCGTGCATATACTCTTCAAATGATTGCGAAAGCACTCGACGTTGATTTTAGTTTGTTTATGGAGGATAAACCAGATGAAAGTCAGGAAATTCAAAAGGTCAACAATAACAATTGGTCAGGATTTTTGCATTTAAGCGGATTGTTACCCATAATTCTTCCGACATTGATAATGTGGAATTGTAAAAAAGAGAAAACGAAAGATATGTCAACTCATTTTCGTGCGGCCATTACTATGCAGTTATGCATTTTGGGAATCAGCCTTTTTGGACTCTGGATTTATTGGAAGGTGAATCAACCGATACCCTTTGTCGGCGGATTGTTGGTTGGCGGATTGATTTCAATAATGAATGCCATAAGTGTTATGCATGGTGGTTCTTATATTAATCCATTTATTAAAAGTGGAGAAAAAAATGGCAAATAGAGTACTTTGCTAACAAAAAACGATATGTGAATTGGCTCCGCCGATCTCCCTTTCGTCGCATCGCGTATTTCATTGGCAAAGCAGAAGAATTGCATTAGATGTAACCGATAATAAAAAACAATGAATGATGAAGTTTACAAATAATACTGCGATATCTTGTTCGTTTTCCATGCAATAATCGTGCGGGAATGGAGGGACTTTTCATCGTTTGACAGTTTGGAGTTTTATGAGTTCCTTTTGGTTTGTCGTTAAGCTATGTCGTTTAATTTAAGTACTATGAGAAAGTTATTAAGCTTATTAATTTTTTTTGCTTTAGTTTCTAGTTGTGAAAAAGAAACAATTGATTTTAGAAACAAATACGTAGGTAGTTGGAACTATACAGTGACAATATTGAAACACAATTTCGATAGCATTAGACAATCTGAAAAAGATACAATTTACTATTTAGGTAAGATTAGTAGTGGAATTGCTGGAAATGAATTAATTATTAGATATACAAATAGTGATTCAATTATTCTAAATATCGATGAATTAGGTCTACTATCAGGATTTCCAAATCATTATTGTAGTGGTGAATTTGAAGGGGGAAATAATATTCACCTCTTTTTAAGATGGGGAGGGTTAGGAGGTTTTCTTGTTCACACTATTGATGGAACTAAAAAATAAAATAAGTCACCTGAAGAATTTATAACATAAAGCCAAGATTTTTAATGACCCCGATCCCGAAGCTGTCGCAGACCTCAACTGCAAATAGTTCCGAACGTTGACCGTAACCCGAAAGGGTGCGCGGTTTTTTTCGATCTAAGCCAGAAATGTATTTATTCGATTGTAATGTTGCCGTTAAAATTTCGGTTGATTAAGCCGGGTTCAAAAAAATATTTAAATTTTACAAAGAGAATTAATTGTTACTCTTAAGTTGCTGTAGTTCAATTTTGGTTGTTGTATTCCTTTGAATCTTTTCTATTGAGAACACGGAGTTTACAATCGCAAAGCGGTTTTGTTTCTCTGTAATCTCTGTGTGTTCTCTTAGCCGAAGCATTCTTATGACGCAGTATTTTTCAAATTGCCTTGCATCAGAATGAAGCATTAAGACATCTCTCTGTGTTTGAAAGAAGTTAATTCAATTTTTAAACAGGTTCAAAGAATATCAATTTTCTTCACAATAATTTTATCAACCCGGTGTCCATCCATATCAACAATTTCAAACTGAAGGTTTTTCACCATAAACTTATCGCCAACTTTTGGTATCCGATCCAATTTATACATTGCAAGCCCGCCAACTGTATTTATGTTTGTTTCGTCGTCGCCGGGATCAAAAAGAGAGTTTAACTCCAACAAATCTTCAACATCTAACAGTTTCATTGAACCATCAATTAAGAAAGAACCATCTTCGCGTTGAAAAAATTCTGGTTCATCGCTATCTTCAATGGCAGGCAGGTCGCCCATAATATTTTCGGTAACATCGTGCAACGTAATAATACCTTCCATCGAACCATATTCATTTACAACTATCCCAAAATGGTTTCGAGTTTCCCTAAATAGTTCAAGCACTTTTATGGCCGACAACTGCTCGGGAATATAAATTGGATCGGAAATGATTTCATCGAACTTAAATGAACTGAGACTGATATAATTGGAGAGCAAATCTTTAATGGCAACAATACCTTTAACATCTTCGATTGTTTTGTCACAAACCGGGAGCCGTGAGAAATTAGAATGAAGGGCTACAGCCAAAATTTCGTCAGTAGAATGGTTAATATCAATCCATTTCACATCTAACCGATGGGTCATTAACGTACTGGCCTTCTTATCTCCAAAGCGAATAACCTCATTTATAATGTCAGATTCTTCTTTTTCAATTACGCCGGTTTCTGATCCCTGTTTCAACAATATCCTCAACTCTTCTTCGGTAACAGTCTGGTCATCGTTGCTTTTTATTCGAAATAAACTGACAACTAATTTTGTTGAAACGCTTAAAAATAAAACAACTGGATAAACAATGCGACCCAGTATACGCATTGCCGGAGAAAGAAATATTGCAATGACTTCGGGGTTATTTAAAGCAATGGTTTTAGGAACAAGTTCACCAATAATTAAAGACATGTATGTGATTAACCCAACAACAAGCACAACAGCCAATGTTTGGGCATATGGGGCCAAAAACGGAATATTTAGTAACCAGCCAGCAACATCTTCAGACAAGGCCAATCCACCATAAGCACCTGAAACAATTCCTATTAGAGTAATTCCAACTTGAATGGCCGAAAGAATTTTCTCCGGCTCACGAAGAAGTCTCAATGCTGTTTTTGCACCAACACTCCCAAATTTTGACTTCTCCTCTAACCTTGATTTTCGTGACGAAACCAACGCAATTTCATACATGGCAAAAACACCATTAAGTAAAAGCAATATGGTAATGACAATTAACTCCATCAATTATTTTTTTGTCGCAAAGATATACATCCTGCAATTAAAGAAGTTTTTAGGACTACTATTTTTATATCGAACAGATTAAGTTTAGTTAAATGTAATCATCAAGTTGTACAAACAGTAGAAAGCTGAGGTAGATTGCAACCAATTTTATTGGTCTTCAAAAATCACAACTTTTAAAAATTTATTGAACACCATCGATATACTTATTGTTGAAAATCAGTTTTCGCATTTCAGTAACGTTTAT
>Ga0209373_10004176_pt1 | contig 12668 bp, 8 predicted proteins | sample Higcelweek5metaG_FD_187173 | JGI IMG/M metagenome (GOLD analysis project Ga0209373, IMG submission 187173) | Freshwater pond sediment microbial communities from the University of Edinburgh, under environmental carbon perturbations - High... | ecosystem: Environmental > Aquatic > Freshwater >... | reverse complement strand
GGTCTTACTATGGTTTTCCTTCACTTCGAATTCCTTTTTTTCTAAGGCCTTTGGCTAGTGCAAAAAATTGCATCCCACAAAACCTTAAATGCGACATTAAATTATTCATCGTAGTTATAGTTGTCGGCTCTACTCTTTATGAAAAATTTACGGATAGAAAAGTCTCTTGCAACCTCGGAGCAGTATAGACTGACACCCAACTTTCACAAACAAAAAAAGGGCTTAAGCCCTTTATTGTAATTTTTTTAATTCTTCCTGAAGTTCTATCTCTGCTGCTGCAATTTGCTCCATGAACATTGTCACATAATTGGGATATGTTTCAATTTCGGCATTGGCTTCTGTAAGTAATTGAAGTTTTTTAAGGTTCTTCCCCAACTCCTCCATTCCAACTATCAGAACCGATGATTTGGCTTTATGTGCCTCTTTACCAAGTTCCACATAGTTTTTATTGTTCAGGTGATTTGTTAAGTTCTCTTTGAATTCTTGAACTTGTTCAAGAAACATTTCTACCATTTCAATCACAATAGCACTCTCTCCACCAGTAATTTCCTTCAAATAACTAAGATCTGTATAAGCCATTTTCAATATAATTTGATCATTACGCTACAATTATACAAATTTTGTCATAAACATTTTAATTAAAAAGTCAGTTTTATATTTTCATGTATGACTTTTTTCATGTGATTGATTTTTTGGAACACATAGTTTTGCCGGCAATTATTATACTTTGTTATAATTTTTTTATCAAATGAAACGAGCATGTTAGATGACTGCCGCAACAAGGATATATATAATTTTAGCGAATCGTAGATCAACGGAATGCAATGGAGTTAGATCCATGAGTGGAGTCATAGACGATCGAAGAATTGGGTTTTGATCCAACAGATAAACAGTAACTTATACTAGATAAATACGAATGAAAAATACTCCGTTTACACAAAAACATATTGAGCTTGGAGCTAAGATGTTACCATTTGCAGGGTATAATATGCCTATTGAATATAGTGGAATTAAAGATGAACATCTGACCGTGCGTAACGGGGTGGGGGTGTTCGATGTTTCGCACATGGGCGAAATTTGGGTTAAGGGCTCTAGCGCCCTTGATTTTATTCAGAAAGTTACATCGAACGATGCATCAAAACTTGTTATTGGTCAGGCTCAATACTCTTGTTTTCCAAATGGAAAGGGCGGTATTGTTGACGATTTGCTTGTCTATTATTTCGAACAAAACAAATATCTTTTAGTTGTAAATGCTTCGAATATCGAAAAGGACTGGAACTGGCTTGTGTCGCAAAATGATATGGGTGCAGTGTTGGAAAATAGTTCAGATAAAACTGCGCAACTTGCTGTTCAGGGGCCTAAAGCCATTGATGCAATGCAAAAACTTACCGATATCGATTTGGCTTCTATTCCTTATTACACTTTTAAGGTTGGAAAATTTGCAGGTGTCGAAAATGTAATCATCTCGGCAACAGGATATACCGGTGCCGGTGGTTTTGAAATTTATTTCTACAACGAATATGCCGATACAATTTGGAATGCGGTTTTTGATGCAGGCAAAGAGTTCGATATTAAGCCTATTGGCCTTGGTGCTCGCGATACTCTGCGACTCGAAATGGGTTTCAGCCTTTATGGAAATGACCTCGACGATACCACTTCGCCAATTGAAGCTGGGTTGGGTTGGATTACCAAATTTGTTCCAGGCAAAGAGTTTATCGACAAAAATTTCCTGTTAAAGCAAAAAGAAGATGGAACTCAGCGCCGATTAAGGGGTTTTAAAATGATAGACAAAGGGATACCTCGTCATGAATATGATATTGCCGATGCTTCGGGTAAAATAATTGGTCATGTTACTTCTGGTTCTATCTCGCCAGTATTGGGTTATGGAATTGGTATGGGGTACATTAATATTGACGAATCGGAAATTGGAAACGAAATCTACATTCCGGTACGCAACAAACTATTGAAAGCTGTAATTGTTAAAACGCCGTTTCTATAAGATTTTTTTTCTATCGTAATGATAGACTTTACTAACAGAGTGCCAAGCCTCGCGAAAGCGAGGCTTTTTTTTTGTTCTTTCGTGCCGCGTGCTTGTTTTTTTGATTGCTAAAATCATTAATCTTCAATTGTTTTCTGAGTTTTTCTTTATGTCTTCTGCTTTTTTATTGTACATTATCCATAGTCAATTGTTTGTGTTTCTAGTAAAATAATGGCGACTATAAAAGGTCGCTATTTTTTTACTGGTTGTTATTGAACCATAATCTTTCGATCGAACTGTTTTTGTCCGCTAATGGCTTTTAGCAAATAAATACCTCTTTTTATGTTGGGTAGCTCAATACGTTGCGATTCGCCACTAACCATTGTCTCGTATACCTTTTGTCCCAAATTGTTGAAAATGATTACCTGAGTATTGCTTTCAATGTTTGTAAACTGCACTGTAAACTGCCCGTTGTTGGGGTTAGGGAATACCTTCATGGCTGCACCTGGGCTGCCTGGCCCTGGTTGATCTTCTTCATCCACAGGTCCAATCGCGCTTTTTTCCACTATAGGTTCTGCCGCCATCATTGGGGCTGACAGGTCGTCGCAGAAGGTGCTGTCGGTAGTTATGTGCCCATAAAGATAACAACCTGGTTTGGCAATAAAGCCTGGCAGAAAACAGATTGAACGACCAGCAATAAGTTCCACAGTCGATCCACTTTCCAGCAATACCGTGTCAATTCCTGCAACAGTTATGGTATCGTATGCGTTAAAACATTTGTTTTGTCCATCACTGATAGTGCTGTCGGCAATTTCGAGGATGTTTGGAATAAGAGGGGCATCTAAAAACTCAACAATGTTCACAAAATCTTTCCATTGATTGGCAGCAGCATAAAGCGCTTTTGATCCGTATGGGACATATAGAATGCATGTATTTTTATTTACACCTGAAAAAACCTGTGACGAATTATTGATATCGATCGGTGTTTCTTTATCGCATTTCAGATAAACCAGTTGTATACACATATAAAACGCATGATCACCTATGTAGCTTACTGATGAGGGAATTGTAAAAGACGACAAACTGGTTGCACTTGAAAAAAATGAACTCTCAATTCGGGTAATAGTATTAGGAATTTTTACAGTCGGTAAACTGGTACAATTTGAAAAAACATTACTGCCCATTGAAGTAACCGACGTTGGGATTGTGATTGAAGTTAAATCGCTGTTGTCGCAAAAGGCATAATTTCCAATAGAAGTTACTGAGGAGGGGATTTCAAGGCTTGTGAAATTACAATCCTGAAGAGCATGGCGCCCAATTGCTTTAACAGATGAAGGGATGTTTATTGAGGAGAGTTTATTGCATCTGCAAAATGTATAATCGTCAATTGAAGTAATCATTGGAGGGAGAGAAATGGAAGTTAGCGAGCTGCAATAAATAAATGCGGATGACCCAATTGAACTTACCAATGGTGGGATTTCAATTGTAGTCAGGCGGGTGCAATAGGCAAATGAGCTTGAACCGATTGTTTGTACCAAAGGGGGAATGGTTAATGCAGTCAAATCATAACAGTACCCAAAAGCATGGCTTCCGATTGAAGTAACAGTTGCAGGAATTGTAAATGAGGCCAAATCGTTACAACCATAGAACAGGCCGTTTTCAATTTCCGTCAATGCAGAAGCAATGCTTGCTGATTTCAGGTGGCAGCACCCATCAAATGCATAATAACCAATTGTAGTGGTCTGTTCAGGTATGGCAATGGAAACCAGTCTTTTACAATTCTTAAAGGCGTAATTTCCAATGGTTTTTAAGGTTGCAGGAAATAAAAAGGAGGTAAAGCCGCTACAATCGTAAAAAGCATTGTTCCCGATTGAAGTCAACGCAGCCTTGTTTGTTATCGAAGTCAACCCTTTACAACCGTAAAATGCATAATTTCCTATGGTTGAAAGTAAGGATGGAAGGTCGATCGTATATAAACCGGTACACCCATAGAATGAATAGTCGCCAATTTCAGTTACCGAAGGGGAAAGGGTGATCCGGGTTGTATTCTTACACCCATAAAAAGCATAACTACTTACTGAAGTTGATGTTGCAGGCAGAATTACTGAATTTAAACTGTTCTTCCCGATTCGGCTGACCGGAACGCAAAAAGCATATTCCGGAACCACATTTTCGGGGTAGGCAATACTGCTTGTACCATTTGTACCCAACGTACCTGTATAACCTGATATGCTTACGCCGCTCAGGTCGACATTCGACAGGGCAGGCATATTGTCGCGCATGGTTTTAAAATCTCTGGCATCGATGGTACCTTTAAGTTTCATGTTTGAGGTCGTGTTCTTTTCATCGCTTGTTAATGTAGTTGATAATCCTCCTGCTGAAACAAAAAAAGTTTTGGGAATGCCATACTGGACAACCGTAATGGATTGCGATGGCAAACCTGTTGCTGAAATGGTTACGGTAGTCTTTCTGTCGGTGTACCCAGGATTAGCATTTGCTGTCAGAATAAGTTTGTCGTTACCTGTTCCGCTGGTAGTATTCAGGGTAAGCCATGTTTGGTCCTCGCTTAAGGTCCAGGGAACGTTCGAATAGATGAGCAGGGAATCTGTGCTCCCTTGTGTTGACGATAAATCAGCCCGGGTATCCGGAAGGTAAAAACCTGGCCGGTCGGTTATGTTGGTAAAATCACTCCATTGATTTGAAATATCATAGAGTTCACTGGTCATATAGGGTACGAATAATCGACAGGTTGTTTTATTAATCCCTAAAAATACATCGGTTACTGTGCTTAAGTCAACAGGGACAGGAGAATCGGCATAAATGGACGTCAATGCCGAACAATAGGCAAATGCATTTCCGTAAATTTCAGTAACCGATATAGGGATCGTAATTGAGGTTAATGCCCTGCAATCGAAAAAGGCGCCATCTCCAATACTTGTGACTTTGGATGGTATAACAAGGGAAGTTAACTTTTCACAAAGAGAAAAAGTACTCGATTCAATGGTAGTTAAGCCTGGTGGCAAGATAAGGGAAGTTAATTTTTTACATTGATGAAATGCCTCATATCCGATAGAAGTTACTGTAGTCGGGATGGTTATTGATGTTAGATACATACAATTAGCGAATGCAAAGCCATCTAATTGGGTGACCGATGAAGGGATGGTATAGCTTCCTGACTTTGATGCCGGACAATGCATTAATACGGTCTTTGCTTTATTAAACAACACTCCGTCGGCGCTCGAATAATTCGGGTTGCTTTCGCTTACCGTAATGTCGCCTTTGCAATAGGCAAAAACCGAAGAGGAGGCAATGTTTGTTACAGAGGCAGGAATCGAGATTGAACTCAGACCCGAGCAATACATGAAAGCTGAGCTGCCAATTGTGGTAACCAACGAAGGGACCACAACAGATTGTAAACTGCTGCACCCGTTAAATGCGGCACCCCCGATAGCTGTCAGTGAAGAGGGCATCGTAAATGAGGTCAGGCTGGTTTTCCAGGTACTTTTATTTAAAGCGCTTTCAGGGATACAATTGGCAGGGTAGCTTGTGCTGAATGAATTGGGCCCTAACGAACCGGTATAGGCTAAGATGGTTGCGCTGCCCATATCCACCACCGAAATAAGAGCCATACTGTCGCGCATGGTTTTGAAATCCCTTGCATCGGTAGTCCCCGTAATGGTAAGGTGGGTTATGGTGTTTTTTTCTTCTGTACTTAAGGCTTTTGACAGGCCTCCTGCACTGATGTTGACCGTTTTTGAAACTTGAGCTTGAGAGGAGAATACGATGAAAATAAAATAAATGGTTACATAAATTCGGTTCATAGGTTTGTCGTTTAGTTTAACTTTTCAAATGAGATAAAAATATAAATAAATGGTTGAAAAAAGAGGGAAGAATTGAAAAGTGAGCATTCTCCGTTTTTTGTTAAGAATTAACCAGTCGGATTATCGTCAATTGGTTCTGTTTGTAATCAAAAAATGGCGACCTTTTATAGCCACCATTTACTGTTTTTACTGGTTGTTATTGAACCATAATCTTTCGATCGAACTGTTTTTGTCCGCTAATGGCTTTTAGCAAATAAATACCCCTTTTTATATTGTATAGCTCAATGCGTTGCGATTCGCCACTAACCATTGTCTCGTATACCTTTTGCCCCAAATTGTTGAAAATGATTACCTGAGTATTGCTTTCAATGTTTGTAAACTGCACAGTAAACTGCCCGTTGTTGGGGTTAGGGAATACCTTCATGGTCGCACCCGGGATGTCTGGATCGGGTTGATCTTCTTCATCCACAGGTTTGGCCGCGCTTTTTTCCACCACAGGTTCAGCCGCCATTATCGGGCAGGCTGGCCTTCGTTGCAGACGGAGCCGGTAGTGGTGATGTGTGCATCGACATTACTGCTTTCCTGTGCATGGAAGCCCGGCAGGAAGCGTATGGAATTGCCGGCAATGAGTGTGGCATTAGCCTTGTTTTCAATGGTTACCGGCGAAGAACCAGCCACGGTTATGTCGTTTTGGGCATTGAAACACACATTGGATTCGTTGCTCACGATAGTGTCGTTAACTCTGAATCGTGGTGAGGTTTGTATGTATCCATGTAATTCTGCAAATTATCAGAAAGGACAATATCTATGTTTATGGGTTTTAATGTTTTTACTGAAATGGGTTCTGAAATTTCTGAAACGTCGGAATTTGAGAAAATGGATTTCTGAAACAAACCCTTGTAGCCAAGAAAAAATATTGCTATAGCAAAAACAACCGAAACTAATGGATTCAACCATTCTGTGCCGAAATTGTGAACAGCACCGGCGAACATAATAGCTAAAACAACGAAAACAACTATAAAAGCGTATAAAAATGTATTCAACCAAGAAACGTCAACATGTTCAATATTTGAAAGTTCTTATTGTGCTTTGACTTTAACTTTTTGAGTGATTTTTACAATCTGAAACAGATAAACGGAATACTGAACAAGCAAAACAGACCAAATTGTTCCATTAAATAATGCTGAATTTTGAGTTAGGAAATGAGCCCAAACCGAATCGGAGCCATGCATTAACGCCGGAATATTTACCGACATAAACACAATAAAAGGCAAAAAATGCAAACTCATTCTTAAAGAAAAATGAAAATGAGGCCGTTTTATTTTCTTAACATAAAACCAAATTAAAGGTATAACGAGCATCAAAGAAGGCTCTTTAATTCTGAACGGGTCGGTTTGTATCTTATGAATTTCGGGAATGACAAAGACTGAATGTGCGATGCTTAAACTCATCACCGAAAGCAAAATGGCCAAATATTTATTAGCGACATTCTGTCTTTTGTTGTGGTTTAACAAAAACGCCATGTAGAAACCTTGAACAATGCCAGCGTATATGAGAACTGAAATCAGAATTTCCATCGGTATAAATATTCCTTAAGTTACTTTTCATCTATTTGATCTAAACCCATTTCTTCGATTAACGCTCAGCAGATTATGTGTTGCTGCATTCTGCAGTACGTACAGTCACAACCGATTATCGAATCACCATTCGTTGAGCAAGCAAAAGGAGAAGGATGAAGGTTGAATGATTTAATCCTCAGTTTCATGAAACTTTTTTCGGTATCTTGTAATAAACCCATTTTAATTTTCGTCTTATTGAGCAAATCGAATCATATTATTATGGAAAAAGAATTTACAGAGTTGCTATATCAAAATCAAGGAATAGTTCACAAGATTTGTAGTCTGTATTTTAATAACCGAGCAGATAAAGAAGACTATAAACAAGAGCTAATTATACAATTATGGAAAGCTTTCCCTAGTTTTAATAATCAATTAAAGTTTTCTACATGGATGTATCGTGTTAGTTTAAATGCATCAATCGATATTCTCAGAAAAGAAAAAACTCAACCTCATTTCATCAAAATTGATAAACACAGCATAGAGGCAACAACTGAATCGAATTCCGAGAGCGACGATAATAAAGAGAAACTTTATCGGGCAATTAGTAAACTAACGGATATTGATAAAGCAATAATTACTCTCTATCTCGATGAATTTAGCTATAAAGAGATAGCCGAAATTATGGGGATATCTGAAAGTAATACTGGAGTTAAAATAAATAGAATCAAATCATTAATTTTAAAATCGTTTGAAAATGGAATCAAGTGAATTAAATAAAATATGGCAAACATTATCTAATGAAAATCTCATTGATAAAAGTATTGCAAAAGAAAATATTCAACGTATCATTCAGAAGGAAAGTAGTAGTACAATCGCCAAATTGTCAAAAAAAATCAGGTTTGATTATTTGACAAATATTGCAGCTTCTGTGCTTGTACTCGTAATCACTGTTTTTGCGACATTGTTTTTAAATTATAAAAATCAAAGTCTGCCTATCCAAGGATATATATTCTTAGTTTTAGTGATTAGTTACTATGCCCTTAAAGCTGTTAGTTTAAAATCGAAACTAAAAATGCTTAATATATCATATAACACATCTTCAATTCTCGAATCATTAAAAAAGGTCAAAATAAGGTTTGAAAAAGTATCAACTAAAGAATCGTTGATAATGTATGTCTCATTGACAGTATTGACAGTCTTTGCTAATTTTTTAATCAACGATAAGACCGATTTCTCAAATTTTGCGTTGAATAGCCTTCAAGGTTATGTTTTAATTTTTTCAATAGTCTACTTGGTATCATTGCCTTTTGTTGGAAAATATTACTTCAATAAACGATTTTCAGGAATTATAACTGATTTAAATAATTCTATCGAAGAATTAAATTCAACTAACTAACCTGTTGCGCAAGCTAAACGAAGGGGAGTTTTTGGTTGTTGAATCTTAAAAATTGGAAGGGAAACGCTGTATTTAAACTTCGAATTAATTGAACTGCTAGAGCCGTAATGCACCAAAGCCGAAAAACAAGACCATAAACCTGATTACGAACAAAAACCTACAAAAGAAGTTCTGTTTATACTTCTACTGAAAACGAAATCAATTTTGTATTTTTATCGTAAGCAATAAAACGATAGCCGTTATGGAAAATATTAAACGAAAAGATTTTATCAGAAAAACTTGTTTGACAGGATTTTGCCTTTGTGGGTTTAGCATGTTTGCCCTGCCCGGCACAATAAATGAAACAACCGCCCCTGAACCCGGTGAAACCGAAAATAAGAAGAACCTGCAACAAAAGTGGCTCGAGGTCTTATTGTCGAACATCTCGGAAGAGTTGGATGAACCCGCAAAAAGGAAGATATTAAAAAACTGTTCGAAAACGCATTACGAAGAAATCGACATGAATAAAGTGCTGGCACCTTTTGGCAACGACCTTGAGAAGTTTCTGCTATTTCTTGAAAAAGATTGGAATTGGAAGATCGAATATGACAAAGCCAATAAAACCATATTGGCCAACGAAAACAAAAATCATTGTGTTTGTCCAATTGCGGGAAACCTCAACGCGAGCGCATTATCGGCCTTATGTTATTGCTCCGAAGGTTTTGCCGAGCAGATGTTTTCAGCCGTTACAGGAGCCAAAGTACGCGCAACGGTAGTTTCGTCAATCCACAGGGGAGGGACTAACTGCATTTACAAGGTTGAACTTTAAAAATTAAATTGAAGTCAGGTTATTTTATATCAACTGAACGCTTATTTAGGTGTTCATCAAACCCTATAGTGCCGCAAGGGAAATCAGCGCATTGAAAACAGAAATTAATGTTCTTTTCTTCTGAATATAATCGGACCTTACAATTTTTATAATTTACAAACCTTATTTCTACACCCCTTACATTTTTTAGATATGTCTCCATCTTTATATACAAAGCATTTTCCACAATGGAGAGTGTAAATTAGATTGTGCAAACAGGTATTTTTTAGTCTGCACCTGTCTTCGAAGATAATCATATTTTGATTAAGAATTAACCACCAGTGCTGGATTGGCTTATTCTAGGCTTCTTCAATGTCTTTGATAGCTAAGTAAATTGATTTATAAGCAGCGTTTTCATTGGGAAACTGAGTCTTTGTTTTGGTATATTCTCAGGGATTATTAAAAATGTTTGAAAATCCACACGATGCAATCGTGCGGAAGCAGGGATATTCATTCTTGGCTGAACCATTCGCTTCACGTAAAACGTTGTCAGTTTATTACCTTTTTGTTCATTCCTGCCAACTTAAAGTTAATAGTTTGGGAATGAATTGTGTGCGTGGAGTAGTTATTCATTAAAACCCTCGAATGATTGTTCATGGATGAAAAAAACCTTAAACTGTTTTTGATGTTTTGCATCTTGTATGTTTAGTAAATAGACCCCGGTTTTAAGATGCGGTGCCGGCAGGTAATTGAGGTCTCCTTCTTCCAGGTTTTTTACCAATAATCTTTTCCCCGTAACATTAAAGAGTGTTGCTATGGTTTGTTTTCCCACTTGTCCTTTGATATAGATACCATCATTTGCAACAGCATAGACAGTTAAATTCCAATTCGAGTTTGCAAGGTCGGTAACATCGACGGGATACAGATTGATCTTGACAGGTTCGCTGGCAGCAGTGCATATAATCATCTGATCAGTTGAAACTGTTATTCTCCGGTACCAGGTAGCCATGGTCAATGCTTGAAGACTTAATCCCGAACTGTATTGACCTTCAATGGTTGTCCAGGTTAATCCCTCATCTATTGATTTCTCCCAAGTATATGTTATTTTGCCATTGCCTGTTCCTTCGGATATTGAAGTAATTGGCGAAGGGAGGGTTCCTGATACAATTGTTTGATCTGCAGAAATAGCTCCGGGAAGTGTCATAGCATTTACTTTAACCTGAAATTCGTTGCTTATTACCGATCCGCAACTGTTTGTCGATTCATCGGATGCAATTACGCGGTACCATGTTGATAGTGTCAATATATCTGGTTGATACCAAGTGTTGTCTTCGCCAATATCAATCCATTCGTCAGAATTTTTTGACTGCCACTGGTAATTAAAAAAACCATGTCCCCCTGTGGGTGGGATAACATACAATTGGGTTGGCATGGTTCCCCAACAAAGGGTTTGTTCAAAACCTGCAACCGGAACAGTTATTGAATCGTATACTTGAACATATACCGCATTACTGGCTTGGGCACCACAAGTTTCGTTAGTGGTGACTAAACGGAAGTAGGTTGATTGAAACATTTTGCCGGGAGCAAATGTTAATCCCTTGATATTCTCGATGTTGATAAAATGAGTATTGTCGTAACTTTTTTGCCATTGCTGGTTCATGACATCTTTAGAAGCAGTTAGGATTACTTCGTTTGATCCATAGCAAATATCGTTGACGTTGATCGAAACCGAGGAGGCAATGCCAGGTTTCACTTGTACAATGATGCTATCATTGAGGGTGTTTTTACAATTAGATAAGTCGGAAACCTGAATTATCTTATAGAAGTAAGTTCCGGGTAATGCCGGAGTAACAACAATTGGGTAAATATCATTGACAATATTGGTAATGGTATCAGTTTTTGTTCCATCTGAAATGATGATGCTCCAGGGTGCCAAACCTGTAAAAGAAACGTTGAGGGTGGTAGTGTTGCCGGCACAAATTACAGTATCACCTTCAATTTCTGCTGTTGGTAATTGATGGAGGTACGCGGTTACTTTAAATCGTTCGGAATTTTCGCAGCCATTCAGTATCGGGAATCCATAATATGCAGTTCCATTTTGCAGTGCAGTGGATGGTGATAATGCATCGCCACCAATTGGTGCGGCATACCATTGAACTTCGGGCTCATTTATTCTTAAATCGGCTACTGTTGCCGTATTGCAGAAATCTTGTATGGTATCGCCCGCCATAGAGTGTTTGATTGACACGGTAGCTGATGTTCCTGTTATGTTATTTGCAGCAGTGGCAATGAATTGGTGTAATCCGTCGGTTCCCGAAAACATCATTTTATTGGTCAGGATTGCAATGCCATTTGAAAAATCGTTATTTCTGTTTAAAACATTATTGTTGTCGGAACCTAATCCTGAAACGATCCCATTACCGGGACTGCTCAATATGGTTACTGGCTTGATGGCTGCATTATAGGTGGTAACAAGGTTTCCATAAAAATCAAGAGCGTAAAGAGTATTTATTCCTTTGAAAGGAATCTCGTTATGTTGACAATCGGACAAGGTGAATACAAACCGATTCACGGTATCGGGAACCACGGTAAGGATACCCGATTCGGCATACATCGAATCGGATGAAACTATTTTTACGACAGCTTTGCCTGTTAACCTTCCCCTGAAGACCGCGCTTTTTTTATTGGGAGAAACGATCAGATCGCTTTTAACAATACCACCACTACTGGTTAAATTCCATTCAGTGGCATCGAAATTTTCAATGTAATTGCCTGCTGAATCGCGACAAATGGCAAACAGGTTAATGGAATCTCCTGCAACAATATTTTGAGCTGTAACAACAGAACCATTTCCATCAGCTAGGGTTTCAATCTGAATTTTAGATGGCACTTGGTAATTTGCCTTGAGTTGAATATTCCAGCAACTGTCGGTTTTCACTTTCAAAACCTTGAATTCGCGCCAATAACCTGCATTTATAATGCTGGGGGTTCCTATTAAATAGGGCTCGTCGTGAGTCTGTGCAAATACAAAGCTTGAAGACGCCCCATTTTGGGCTATCGCGTCTTTCATGTCAAAAATGAAATGCCTCGAAATATCTATTTGCCCATTAATGGTATCATCAGTTTT
>Ga0209373_10004174_pt1 | contig 12674 bp, 15 predicted proteins | sample Higcelweek5metaG_FD_187173 | JGI IMG/M metagenome (GOLD analysis project Ga0209373, IMG submission 187173) | Freshwater pond sediment microbial communities from the University of Edinburgh, under environmental carbon perturbations - High... | ecosystem: Environmental > Aquatic > Freshwater >... | reverse complement strand
AGCGACGGTAAATATCGACTTGAAACTGACAGAAGACAAGAGCAGCGCAGTAGTGTCGCAGGTAACCGGAACGGACAAGCCGGCAACCGTCGCTCCTCCGAATAACATGTTTATGATTCTGTGGATTGCAGGCGGTGTGATTGCTCTCGGTTTAATCATCTGGCTATTCTTTATCCTAGGCAAGAAGAGAAGGAAAGAGAATCGTAAATAATTCAAGCCACACCTCAGAAAGAAGGCAGCGTGTCAGAAGCGCTGCCTTCTTTTTTTCTGTGGTACCTCATCACATCCCCCTCTTTCCCGAAAAGCATCTTTGCGATATACTTTCGCTATGAAAAATAAAAAAGCAACCCGCATCGTGCGCAACATCATCATCGTCCTCTTGTGCCTCATACTTGTACTATTCGCGTCGATCGCCATCGCGCACGCCGTCATTTTCCGGCGCTGCGATTACAATAGCTACAACAGCCGGGTCTATCTGACGCACGACGACATCGACCACGAGAAATACCCATACGAGACTCTGCAAATCCCGTCGGGCGACAATACGCTGACCGGCTTCCTCTACGGCGCGGGTAATACCAACGGCCTCATCGTTCTGAGCCCCGGCCACACCGACACGACCGACATCAAGCTCTACGAGACCCTTTCCTTCGTCGACGCGGGCTGGACCGTCCTCTCGTACGACTACACCGGCTGCTACAACAGCGAGGGCGCATCGGCGGACGGTTACACCCAGTCCGTTCACGATCTCGACGCCGTCCTCACCTATGTCGAGAACCAGTCTCGCTTCACCGACCTACCAGTCGTTCTCTTCGGTCATAGCCTCGGCGCATACGCATCCGCCGCAGCGCTTGCCTATGGACACGACGTCGACGCAGCGATCATAGCATCGGGGTTTGATACACCCAGCGAACAATGGACCTACTCGATCGAGCGCTTCACCGGCCCGTTCCACACCTTGCTCACGCCCTTCACCCAATCCTTCATCGCGCTCAAATACGGCGACGACAAGAACCTCTCCGCGATCGACGGCATCAACTCCGTCACGATCCCCGTCCTCGTCATCAGCGGCACCCAGGACGAGTTCTACGGCGCCGAGAGCCCCATTTACGCGAAAAGATCCACGATCATAAACCCTGCCTGCGAATTCCTCTTCGAAACGCGCGAAAACCACGACGGCCATTACGACTACTTCCTCACGGACGAGGGCCTAGCCTATCGCGCGCAGGTCGATGCTTCGGGACAAACGGGCGAGGTCGACAAGTTCCTGTACCTCGAGCACGATCCGGTGTTCATGGAGCAGCTGAATCAATTCCTGCTGGATGCGGTGAAGGTACAGGGCTGAGTCTACGCCGGTCAGAGCCGGATGCACATACGAGAACGCTCAAACGACACATTTCGTATGTGCGCTACCTTCCCTTGTGGACTAAAACGCGAGAAGCCAGCTGTTTAGTCCACAAATGTCGCAACAGAAAGGTTCGACATGGGAGAGACCGCTCGCAGCACCAGCGTAGCGAGCCGAACTCACCTTTTGTCTCTCACCATAAATGTGAACTCTAATCCGTGACCGTCCAACACGGTTTCCCGGACGACTTCAAAGCCATACTTGCGGTACATGAGGACGTTCTTCTCTGTTTCCGTTTCCAGATAGATGGATCTGTTGTCCTTGGAAGCAATGTCGATCGCCTCGTTCATCAGACAACTTCCGATTCCTTTCCCTTGTTCCTCCGGCATCACTCCGATGGCCAACAGGTACCAGTGCGGTTCGGGGAGAAGATGGCTCTGCATAGCACCCAAACTCATCAGGATATCCATCGTCTGCCGCATCTGCGAGAACGGAAACTGCATAACGGAAAGGGGCACCTTACATCCTGTCTTCCACAAACGGTCAAAGGTGAATTCCGTGTTCTCCGGGGACAGCAGACACATCGCTCCCATGCAGTCGCCGGTCGTCAACACAACGCCGAATTCCATGGAGTACTCGATGATCGCTTTCCAGAACGGGGTGAAGTATCGGTAGCTTTGCTCTCGGTCAGGGAAGACCGCGTAATACATCGGATCGGGAAACATCGCTTCCACCAACGTCCTCGCGATACGATCGACGTGATATTTTTCTGCTCGAATAACTCTCATCGTATTTTTCCCCTTCTCAACGGTTGAGGATCAGCGCGTGAATCTTGCACATTCCGTCCCCCAGAACCATCCGGGGACACGCGACAATCGTCTCGACACCGCGTTTCTCGCACGCGAGCAGGGCTTCCTTGCTGGGCGCCATCATCGGGTGGAACAGAATTTGCTGCACGCCGTTCTCGAGCAACTGACGAATGACATGCGACTCATCCTTCTTCTCGAAAAGCACGTACGCGGATCTCGGGACTCGCTGCAGGCCGCTCAGATCTGTCTCGCGCCCGTCGCCCGCACCTTTGGGAACAACCGTTTTAACACCCTGCGACCGAAAGGTTTCGGTGACCTTCCGGCTGATGGGGCAGGGCGCCCCGTTTCTCGTGTGGTCCCAATAAAGCACCTCACCGCTTGAAAAGAATTCCTTTGTCAGTCTCGTCATAACCTGATCCTCCTTATGTATTTTGCATTAATGAGATCGAGAGACACAATACATACTGAACGATCGGTATGTATAGAGGGTAAAAAAATTACACGCGCAATCCGTCCAGAAGGACTTCCTTGAGCGAGTTTGCCATAGCGATGCGGTCCACGGGAATCCGCTCCAAGTGCGGATAACAGCCGATGCTTTTCAAGATGCCGACAATGTTCAGCGCGAGCAGCCGGGGATCGACATCGGAACGGATCTCGCCTTTCGCCTGACCGACCACGAGGATCTGTTCGACAAACAAGATGAACTGCTCATATGAGTTCTCCAGAACAGAAGAGTACTTGGGATTCACGCTCCCCATCTCGTTCATCAGATTGCTCATCATGAGGCACATGAACTCATTCCGGCTGATCAATTCCGCGTGTTTCGTGAAAAGTATCGAGATCTGATCCAGAGAGCTCGTGCCTGCGACAACTTCCTCCGCAACCGCTTCTCCCCAGACACTTTCCACGGATTCCACCACCGCGAAAAAAATTGCATCCTTGTCCGCAAAGTGATGATACAGTGCGCCCTTGGTCAAGCCGACCTCCTGCGTCAGATCAGAGATCGAAGTCCCATAGAAGCCCTTGCGCGCAAAAAGCCGGGTCGCAGCCTCAATAATCTGCTTCCTCGTCTGCTCACTCTGCATCTGCTTCTGGTTCATCCCTTGGTTCCCTCCTCATCGCACAACACACATACCGATCGGTATCTATAATGCCATGCGGAACATCGTCGTGTCAATAGAGGGATCAGATATTTGATCGCGAAAAATAGAGTTGAACGAAAGCCGGCATTAGATCGCAAAATTTCAATCAGGACGTATATGCTATACTATGATCAATAAATCAAGCTATGAATAATAAGGCGCACCTAAGCGAACCGGGTATTTCTTCATAACAAGGAGAATCCACATGAACAACGACAAGCAATTCACTGTCCATGCGAAAAGCGCAGCCAAATACGGATTCTTCGGCGCCCTCCTGTTCGTCCTGTTCCCAATCCCGTTCACCCTGTCTCAAGGCTGGCAGCACCCGGCGCTCTATGTCATCTCCGCCGGAACGGCGATCTTCTTCGCCTCCGTGGGCCTGCACTTCCTCGTCTACCGAATCACCGTGGACGGCAGCACGATCCGTGTCCGCAAGGGTATATGGACCAATTTCGAACTCGATGTCACAGACATCACCTGCATAGATCAGATCATCGCCATCACGCGACGCGGCAACAACGACAACATCACCGTGCGCGCCTGCTCGCGCAAATTTAAAGTCGAGACCCTCATGGCCGGCTCGAAGAAAATGATCGCCTACCTCGAAGAGAACGTGCCTGAGGAGAAATTTCACACCCAAACGAGAGACTTCATGCGGTAAACGGAGCGCTGCTTACTTCTTCCCGATCTTATCAATCGAGAAAAACAACCCGTCCTTCCTCGAGAACATTTGTAAATATCATAGGGGTACCTTCGGGGATGGAGGGCGCGTTTTGGCAGGGGGAATCAGACTTACAGTTCACTATTATTCTCCTTTGTAGCATATCTAAAGTATAAAATACACATAGATATGCACGCGTTGACAAAATCCGCAATAATAAGTATTCTTTTGATAAGTCGTTCCGGTGGCCTGATCAGCCACTCGCTGAGAAATGCGGGACTCCGTTTAATAACCCAGTTGATGCAGAATGAATATAATTGCAACAATTAATTTACATTATAGAAATTGATAAGAGGTTGCACGGTGGTACTACATGTGGTACTATATTGTAGCCGGATGGTCAGAAGGAGAGTGATTTGTATTTCCGGCAAAGACAAATTTCGTGAACGACTGTTTACAAGACCGACGCCTGCGGATATCCGTTTTAGCGAATTAAGATCCTTTCTTGAAGCATATGGCTTCACTGCTAAATCTGGAAACGATGATGCACATTATTCTTTTCATATGATACAAAATGACAGGTTCTATTCGGTGCAGGTGGCTAAGCCACACAATTCCGGTGCCGGTGTGAAGCGATCATATCTAAAGAACATCATTCAGACCATTGAGATAATTGAGCAAGACGCGTAAAGAATGGAGGAGGACCATGATGAACGTAAATTTTCCGATGCGGTTGTACTGCACCGAAGAAGAAGGCATTACGGAATGGGTTGTAGAGTACCCAGATCTCCCCGGATGCATCGGTGTCGGAGACACCCCCGAGGAGGCTCTATCAGAAGGCAAGATTCACAAAGACTTATGGATAGAATCTGCGGTGGATAATGGGGTTAGTATTCCCGAACCCAGCAAAATGTACGAAGAAGAGTATAGTGGGAGATTCAACATAAGAATTCCTAAGTCTTTACATAGAAATGCAGCACTCAGGGCAGCTGAAGAGGGAATCAGCCTTAATCAACTTTGCCTTCAATATATTTCTATGGGGGTAGCCGTTGCAAGCGCAGAAAAGAGTTTATCCTGTTACTTCACGATTCCGACAGGGGATGCTAAATGGAAGGCATCGCCTGCGAAGGAAGAGCTTATTATTCCTGACGCCTGGGAAAAAATGGATATGAGAAAGTTAGTGTCTTGAGGTATAAAATGAACGCTTCTTTTGATTTTTTGAAATACACAATTAACAAAATGGAATATAACGTTCTTCAGGAAGAAAAGAAAGCCGCAGCAGACGTGCACACGAATGCATCTGTGCAGCAGAACTTGGAAGATCCCTCCGTTTTTCGCCTTACAATCACGGTGTGCGCTGAAGGCGACCGCCATATTTTCCTTGAGGTATTTGGTTTTTTTAAATGGAGAGGCGAATATATTCAAGGAGAAACCGAAACAGCAATCTTGACGTTCGGAACAACAATCCTGTACCCGTATGCACGCTCTGCGATTTCAAGCATCTCGATTATGGACGGCGGAGATCCTTTGATTATTCCAACAATTAACCCGTTTAACGCAGAGAAGACAACGGAAGAATCTGCTGGGATTGAGGACCACATTCCAGCTGAGTCGCATATATAGAGCCGGAGACCAGAATTGTCACTTCCTTTTCCACGGTCTTTTTGCCGTCCGGCCAGCCCTGTTCCCGCCAGATGAAGGACACTACTCTCCATGCGAGCCTCGGCTCGCATTTTTTGCACCTTCCATGTAACAGGAGCCTTCAACTGGAACAGCCTACTCGACCCGCGAACACTCTATCTCACACCGGGCCTCTGGGATCCCGGCGCGAGTTACTTATCAATGTTCAAGGTCTATTTCTCCTATGCCGCAACGGGCCTTATCCTCATTCCACTTTTGACCCATCTCGAAAAGAATGTTTTCGGGCTTCTGTATTACTTGATTACACGGATCAACATCCCGATCTCTGTGCCGGTAAACGATCTGCTGAACAAGTTTTTCGCGTATCGGGCGCTGAAGAAGGACGTCGCGCAGTAGATTGCGGGTGGAGATTGCAGATCCGTTGCGAACTCCGGCACATCATCCTGCAATCCAGCTGACTCCGAACACAAGGAGTACCAATCCCAAAACGAGAAGAAGTGCGGAGGATACTTTGCGACGGATATGAAAAGAAAGGGAGGGTTCCAGATGATCGGTGTCCGCATGTCGAAATGTCAGAGAATGCATATTTACTGACCATATGGCTCCCGGAAGGAGTGCGGTTACGGCGCTTAAGCTAAATAAGATGACTTCTATCAAGATGAGGTCACCAGGTATTTTGACCGCCCTGAATAGGTTGGCAAAGATCGAAATGATTGCGCAGACCACCGATGAGATCCCGATAATCGTATCCGAGAGGGTCCGTCTCAGATAGTCGGTCTCCTCATAAGTTTCGAGAAAGTCCTTCGGCGCATCATCCGCTCTTTTGACTTGCGGTTTGTTGGAGAACGGGGTGAACGGGCTGCTGCGGCCGAGCTTCTCGCCACAAAACGCGCAGTACAGAAGATGATCGGATTGCTTCTCTCCACAGGATGAGCATGTCTTCATACGGCGGCCCCCTAACATATGTGTCGTGCGTCGAATGCAGTCGTTCTGACGCCTCGCGCACCGGTATTAATACTGATAATATTAACATAAAATGACGTGGCGACATGACCAGAATCACAATCGTCCCAATCAAGCGAACCGCCCCGTTTCGTCCACAAATCTGACTAAGACGACCGTCCGGCGCGACCTGGCTTATAGACGAGAACGAATCAAGCGTCTGGCGCCTGCTTTATTGAAGGTATATCACTCAGCGCGTGTAACATACAACGATATGTATTTGATATAATGAATTATCGTAATTCAAAAGTCCGTTCTCAAGCGGACGTGATCATTGCGTTAGCAGAGACTCCGGAATACAAAGCGATGCCGGATGAAGAGGGCAGGAGATGATTATGACGAGTCTTATGTATCTACTTGGAGGCAATATCGCAGGCGATTTTATGAAGACGCTTGGAGAGGTGTTCTTTATCATCGCGTGTGTCTCGCTTTTTGTTGGGGTGAGAACGATGTTCAGTAATAAGCAGAGTTCCGGTGATAGCAGGAAGGATCAACACGCGGGGGCGGATGCGACAAGTTCCGATTTGTTCGGTGCGTTAGCCCGAAGTGGTGTTTCGTATCATTTGGATGATGTGATCATGATTGTGAGATCCGTTGACGGGAAGCTGATGTGGCTTGAGAAGGGTGATGAATTATCCGGATTCATGCATATCAGAGATCGATATAATGCGCTTCTTGCGTCGAAAGGCGTATATGATATTCCCGGCTTTCTGCAGATGATTCTGCAGACAATGCCAACGAGTACCGGAAATGAATCCGATGAACCATTCGCAGATTATTTGGTTAATGGAACTTGTTATCGCGTGGTATCCCGACCGGACGGATATATCGCATCTTTCTATCTAAATCCAGATTTGCGTTCATAATGCGAATTTCATCATCATGCGAAAGGGTTGTTGCATATTCATGCACGCGGCACGGGGTGATATACAGTTCACTAACCATATGTTAAAATGTAACTACTAAAAATGGTTATGAATCAGAACAAAATAACGCAACGAGGTGACGTATGAGCAAAAAGATTATTGCTGTAATTATCGCATGTGCCATTCTGATTCCCATACTAACATCATGTAGTGCGGTGACGAGCCCGGCATCAACAACGAAAATGCAGAACCAAAGTCCGGCCGCTACTACCGCAGGAACTGCCAAGTCCGCCCCCGAGCAAAATGTCATGGGGGATTCCGATGACTATTCCACGGAGACTACCGAGCAGGAAATGTTTTGGGCTCCCGACGATGCAACCGACAATACTGCGGAAGAATACAATGAGATTGTAGAGAATTCCTATCTGCCCGTTTCTAAATTTCCTCTGTCCACTTTCTCCGCAGATGTTGACACGGCATCCTACACCAATATCAGAAGGATGATCAATGAGGAAAGCGCAATCCCTGCGGACGCCGTACGAATTGAGGAGATGATCAACTACTTCAATTATGATTACCCGGAGCCGGAGGGCGACGATCTCTTCTCCGTGACACGAGAGCTTGCCGATTGTCCGTGGAACAATGAGACGAAGCTGCTCATGGTCGGTATCCAGGCGAAAAACATTCAATATGACAAACTTCCCGCCTCGAACTTCGTGTTCCTGTTGGACGTCTCCGGATCCATGGCAGACAGTGACAAGCTCCCGCTTGTCATCGAGGCAATGAAGCTTCTTACCGAGAATCTGCGGGAAGAAGACCGGATTTCCATCGTGACGTACGCAGGAAACGAGGCGGTTCTTCTGGATGGCACGAGCGGTGAGGATAAGGATGAGATCATCGACGTTCTCGACAGCCTCGAAGCCGGAGGCTCGACCAACGGTTCCGCCGGCATTGATACGGCTTATGAACTTGCACAAGAGCACTTCATCGAAGGCGGAAACAACCGCGTGATTCTTGCGACGGACGGAGATTTGAACGTCGGAATCACCAGTGAAGACGACTTGACGGATCTCATCATCGAGCAGGCTGAATCTGGCGTGTTCCTCTCGGTCCTTGGCTTCGGAACAGGCAATATCAAGGATAATAAGATGGAAGCGCTGGCCGACAACGGCAACGGAAACTTCTCCTATATCGACTCGATTCTCGAAGCGAAAAAGGTCCTGGTCGAAGAGATGGGCGGAACGCTTTTCACCATTGCAAAAGATGTGAAGTTCCAGGTGGAATTCAATCCCGAGCAAGTCAAAGGATATCGACTGGTTGGATACGAGAATCGGCTCATGGAGGCGGAAGATTTCTCCGATGATACCAAAGATGCCGGAGAAGTCGGAGCGGGCCTTCGCGTTACGGTCCTTTACGAGATTGTCCTCCCGGACAGCGAGATCAACATCCCGGAATCTACGCTGAAGTATCAGAGCGATACTACGACGGAGGAGTCTGTGGGGTCTGACGAATGGTTGACCGTAAGCATACGATACAAACTGCCGGACGGCGATGAGAGCAAACTCGAGGCCTACCCGGTTACCGACGAATATTATTCCAATGATCCTTCCGAGAACCTTCAATTTGCCGCGTGTATCGCCCAATTTGGAATGATCCTGCGTGGTAGCGAATACGTGGGGACGGCAAGTTTCGATTCCATCATCGAAACTCTCTCGGAACTCTATTGTGTCAGAGTCGATGAGTATAAGGACGAGTTCTTTTCTTTGGTAAAGAAGATGGCCAGGTATTAAGGATTTCCGCAATATATCTGAGGATCTTTCGCGGACAGACAAAACGAAAAAGATGAGCGAAGTCGAAAAAGCCTCGTATCCTGTGTAGGTGTCGAAAAAGCCTCGTATCCTCCGCAGGTCCTCGGGCTAAAGCCCTGCGGATTGCTCCGGAGTACGAGGTTTTTTCTCCTGGGACGCACGCGGTGAGTTGGCGGGTGACCGAAGTTTAGGTGCACGCAGCGGCTTCCGGTTTAGACTAATTCAAGCAGAAAGACCATTTTCTCGCCGGAGTTCCGCAGGATCGTTTGCGATCCGAGGACTGTTTGAACGCCGAGAAAAAGGTCTTTCGGATTGCTCCGGAGTACGAGGCTTTTTCTCCTGGGACGTACGCAACGGGATCGTGGATGATTGGCGTTTGAGTGCACGCACCAACTTCCGCAGCCGCCAACCGATCAGAGAGAAGCCCCTTCACGCGAAGTAGTTCCGCAGGAGCCATTAGGCTCCGAGGACTGTTCGTACGCCGCGTGAACGGGGCTTTTCTCATTGCTTCGGAGTACGAGGTTTTTTCTCCTGGGACGCACGCGTTGAGATAGCTGTTGATCGCGACTTTCATATACGCCGTGGGTTTTGACTTTGATAAACGTTGAAATAGATGAGGAGAAGAGTCGACATTCCGGTTTGCCCGATATGCGGAGCGATCGCTCCGCATATGTAGTACAGCCTCCCCTGTGACGCCGGAGTTCCGCAGGAGCCGTAAGGCTCCGAGGACTGTCTGAACGTCGTTATAGGGGAGGCTGTACACTGTTCGTACGGCAGGTGAGGGGCTTTGATCTACTTCTTTGCCAGCTTATCAATCGAAAATATCAACCCGTCACTTTTCGCGAACTGGCTGATGAACAGATCGCCGTCCATCTCGTACAAATAGAAACTGAGCTTTTTGCCGTATGAGTCAACCATACTGTATCGGAAGCGACTCTCATATCCCTCGAAAAATGTTAGCAGTTGCTCATCGCCATCCCCGTAGTTTGTCAGAATAAATTCATCCGTGAGTTCTTCCTTCGTCACCTTGAGATTCGTGAAGGAGAGGTCATTATCCTCGCCGATAATTTGCAGGGAGTCTTTGCCGATGATAAATTCCGTCCCGTCTCTCGATTTGAGAATTTTGTCTGATGTCGCGGACGACAGTCCGCCGACATACACAACATCCTCGAAAACATACTCTCCGGCGGGAAGGGATGGGGCGGATGAGCAGGCGCCGGGGAGGAGGAGTGTGAACACCGCGAGAATTACGAGAGATTTCATTAGGAGATTATTCATAATTCACCTCATTACAAATTTGTCTGTTCTGAGAAAACAATTATTACTTGCCTATATATTATATCGCAGTTCCGAAAATTCATAACACGGATGTGATTTGCGCCGCCTGCGATAAACCTGAACGTAAGTAGTCTGCTTTATTTAGTACAAGGGATACGAGACAGATGCTCGACCACGCCTCGTCACTCTTGTAGTCGTTCTGGTTCTTTTCGCGTCAATATTGTGCGGATGCGATTCACCACGAGATTCTATGCCGGAAGACTTCGCCATCGACTTCTCGTACTGGATTTATCCCGCGCAAAAAAATCAGATGGATACCTTTAGCGGCAAAATTCAGAAGGACCTTGTTATGAACGGCGTTGCCACCTCCGCTTTTGCCTGCGAAAAAGAAGACCTCGAAGCAATCTATGCCAAGATGAAGGAGCTCAAGATCTTCGAGCTGTCCGGACATCTGATCAGCGACAACGTTCAGGTGACACCCAATGAAATATTCCAGATCCGTTACCGGATCAATGGACAGGAATTTATTATTTCGGGAGACGGAAGTACCGAAATGACGGATGATATCAGAGGCAGCCATCTTCATGAGTTCATGGAGTACCTGCGCGACTTCATGACCGGAACATTGGAATACCAAGCGATGCCGAAGCAAGAGGGAGGGTATGATTGAGAGGCCGCACGGCACGTAAAAATCACCTGAAACCCAAAGGGATCAGGCGATTCTTCATGTGCAGATGCTTGTCTCATCTCCAGTTCCTTCTGCGAAAAATTTCGTTTGCTTTTATATGGTATAATATTAGTAAGTCATTTTATACGAATGAGAGACATAATGAAAACTGAGGTACTCTATGGGAATTTTAGCGTGGTTAGTATTTGGTGGTTTGGCTGGTTGGGTTGCCAGCATGATTATGAAGAAAAACAATTCGATGGGGATACTTGCCAACATTGTTGTCGGTATCGTCGGAGCATTTGTCGGCGGGTTTTTGATGGATCTGATCGGACAGGAAAGTATGATGACATTTAATTTGAAGAGCTTTCTGGTTGCCGTAGCCGGGTCTGTTATCTTGCTGGCAATTATTAACCTTATTAAGAGAAAATAACCTGCACAAGCGGCCTCTTCGGCTGCATGAAATACAAAGGGGCTGTTGCAAAATGAACGTAAAGGTTCAAACATGCGGCAGCCTCTATTTTTTGCAAAAAATCAGCAGGTTCGAAAGCCTGCGGCTAATCAAGAAATATCCATTAAGTCTTAGCCGATCGACCCATCCTTTATTGTCGAGAAGGGCCCGCCTCATGCGCCGGAGTTCCGCAGGTCAAACCAATCTGTCTCCTCGCTGTCCTCGAGCTTCGCTCTGTGGAGGCTTCGTCGACAGTCCGGTTTGCCCGGCAGGCGGAGCGGTCGCTCCGCATATGTAGTACAGTCTCCCCTGTGACGCCGGAGTTCCGCAGGAGCCGTATGGCTCCGAGGACTGTCTGAACGCCGTTATAGGGGAGGCTGTACACTGTCTGAACGCCGCATGAGAGGGCTCACAATAAATGAACATATCACACTTGACAGATAAGTGTAATTTAGTGTCGAATAGCGGTAATTATTCGTGTAATATAGTGCGTGAATAATTGAAAATACCATTGAAATTTGCACGAATGCATGTTACATTAGTACCAATATTAAAAGGATCCGGTGGTATTTATGTACAGAAAAATTACTGAATATCTAATAAATTGGAAGAACGGACCTTATCGTAAACCCTTAATTTTGCAAGGTGCAAGACAGGTTGGTAAAACGTATTCTGTTTTAGAATTTGGGAGAGAGCAATATGAAAATGTAGCTTACCTCAATTTTGAAACCAGTCCTACTCTTATTAAGACCTTTGAAGAAAATATCGATCCTGCTTTTTTAATACCAATATTGTCACGCCTTGCCAGTCAAACTATCATTAAAGAAAAGACTTTAATAGTTTTTGATGAGGTTCAGCTTTGCGAAAGAGCACTTACCTCATTAAAGTATTTTTGCGAAAACGCACCGGAATATCATATCATCGTTGCCGGCAGCTTGCTTGGTGTTGCAGTAAACAGAGAGCAATTTTCGTTTCCTGTTGGAAAGGTTGATATAAAAACATTA
>Ga0209373_10004173_pt1 | contig 12674 bp, 6 predicted proteins | sample Higcelweek5metaG_FD_187173 | JGI IMG/M metagenome (GOLD analysis project Ga0209373, IMG submission 187173) | Freshwater pond sediment microbial communities from the University of Edinburgh, under environmental carbon perturbations - High... | ecosystem: Environmental > Aquatic > Freshwater >... | reverse complement strand
GTTACCGTCACCATCCTCGATATCCTCGAGCGACAGACAGGCTCCAGAATATATCCGGTTCATCGTCTTGACAAGGACACCGCGGGAATTCTCGTCGTCGCGCGGAACGCGAAGGCGGCCGCGGAATATTCTAAGTACGTCGCGGGAGGGTCGCTCGTAAAGGAATACCGCGCGGTTTGCTTTGGCGTGCCCGCGAAAAAAACGGGGCTGATCACCGTGCCCGCCGGGCGAGCGGGGGACGAAAAGCCCGCCGAGACGACATACCGCGTGGACGAAACGGCATCCGACTGCTCGCTCCTCACGCTTCGCCTGGGCACCGGCCGCATGCATCAGATCCGCATCCATCTCGCCTCGATCGGCTGCCCGATCATCGCGGACGACAAGTACGGGGACTTTCCAAAGAACAGGGCGGCGCGTTCAGAGCGCAAGGTGCGCAAGCTCCAATTGGCCGCCTGCGCGTTGACCCTTCCGATCGCCGGAAGGCAATCGCGTTTCGAGATACCCCTGCCGGACCATATGGTCCAATGCCTAGAGGCCTTCGGCTTTTCGGCTTCCACTTGACAGACATCCGGGTTTTCTCCATCATACGCGCTATAATATGGAAATGACATCATTCAGCAGATCGCATCTTGAAACATTGTCTACTTCCGACCTGGTCTCGCTCGCCGACGAGCAGGGCCTTGATATTCCCGAGGGGCTCAACCGCAGGTTTATAATCGGCGAGCTTCTCGAACTGACGTACGACACGCCCGACGACGCGGATTCGCAGTCGCTCGCGGAGTCTGACGTCGTGGTCTCGACCGACGGTCTGCCGGAAACCTATAATGAAACGCGCATTACCGTTCTCCTCCGCGATCCGGGCTGGATATTCGTCTATTGGGATTTCCAGGCGAATCTATTCACGGCCATTACCGGCAATCACCATTTTGAGTCCTTCTTCTTGAGGGTCCATTCGCTCACCGGCACTGGTTCGGCGAAAACCTCGGATTTTTTTGACGTTGATATTGGGCAAAACGACCGTAAGTGGTACGTGCATCTTTCGCCGAAGGATAAGGTGTGCAGGGTAGACCTGTATTCCCGCAATTCGCAGGAAAAGGAGCAGCTTCTCGCCCGTTCAGGGGAGATTTCCATTCCCTCGGGATACGAGTCCGGCTCTGACGCCCCTCAACGGAGAATGCCTCCCCTCGTCGAGCTTTCCGGCCTTTCCGCGCTGAGAAAGTTTCACGCGAGAAACCACCGTCAATCTTTTTAAAAAAAGGGAGCCAAAAAACACCATGTCAGACGCATCGCTCATGTTTGTGCTCGACGCACAGCTTCCTTTCGTTCGTCATCCGGATACGCCCGGGTGTCTCGAGGAATCTCATCTTTTCAACGCCATTTCCGACACGTACCTGCCGCTTCTGCGATCGTGCACCGCCCTCGAGACCAGTGGGGTCCCCTTCAGTCTCGCGATCGCGTTTTCGCCGACGCTCTGCGAGATGCTTTCCGACCCGCTCCTTCGTGCGCGCTATGTCGACAGTCTTGACCGCTCAATCGAATTCGGGCTCGCCGAACTCGACCGCTGTTCCTCGTCTCCCGAAACCCGCGAGCTCATCAAGAACCATCTTGACCATCTGCAGGTAAACCGCCGCGACTACGTGGAAATCTACGAGCGGGATATCCTTAAGAAATTCGACTATTTCGCGACGCGCGGGAATATCGAGATCCTCGCGACGACCGCGACCGCCTGTTTCCTTCCGCTTTATTCCGATATTCCAGAGGCGATAAACGCGCAGATCGAAACGGGCTTATTGACCTACCGAAAGCACTTCACCGCCATTCCGTCGGGATTCTGGCTTCCGGCGATGGCCTGGTATCCCGGCTTGGAAAACACCCTGAAGGCATATGGCTTTCAATATACTATCCTTGAGTCTCATGGGCTTCTGTTCGCCGATCCCGTTCCCGAAACGGGGCTTTTCGCGCCTGCCGTCTGTCCCAATGGCTTCCCCGTATACGCGCGCGACCGACTCGCGTGCTTGGAGGTTATCGATCCCCGCTCGGGTTTCGCCGCCGCGGGTGAATACCTTGACGTCGATAAGGATATCGGCTTCGAGCTTGACGAGGATACGCTTTCGCCGCTTTTTGACGTAAAGCTTGGCCGCCGCATTACCGGTTTCAGGTATTGGTCCCATACCGGGCTCTCGGGCGAGCTGCGGGCGTTCTATCAGCCGGACAAAGCCCACGCGCGCGCGACCGCCGACGCCGACGAGTTCATCGAGCGACGCGCGGCCGCCCTCTCGAAAGCCTCCGCGTTTCTCGAGAACGCGCCGGTCTCCCTGGTTTGCGCCTTCCCCGCGCAGTTTTTCGGCGGTGAGTGGTTTGAGGGAATCGCCTGGCTCGAGTGCACGTTCCGCGCGGTCGCGCTCAGGCAGGATATACATTTCTCGCTTCCGTCTTCGGGCGTAAAACAGGGCTTAACGGAGAAAAAAACCGTTCCCTGCGTCTCGTCCTGGCACGACAATGGATACGCCGAGGACGTGCTTAACAGCTCCAATGACTGGATGTACCCGTTCGCGCGCAAGGCGACCGAGCGGATGATCGACCTTGCCGAGCGTTTTCCCGACGATTCAGGGCTCAAAGAACGGGCTTTGTGCATGGCCGCGCGCGAGATTCTGCTCTCGCAGGCGATGGACTGGTTCTTAATGATGAATGAAAAGGATCGCGTCGAGTACGCGCGGCGTCGGTTCGAGGACGCGATCAAGGCCTTCACCGTCGTCTATGAATCCCTTGGCTCGAACTTCATCAGTACCGAATGGCTCACGAGGATCGAAAAGACGGATAATCTGTTCTCGAACATAAACTACCGGGTGTTTAGCCGGAAGAAATAAGCGTTTTTAAGCCGGACCGGCCTTACGCGGTCGCGCCCGGCGCCATTCGATCTATTCCAGTTTCTGGAGATCCCTGATCTTTTTCTGGATCTCGAGCGTTCGCGTCGCCGCCGCGATACCTTCCGTGGCGGGGTCGAACCTCTTGTCGAGCGTCAATACTTCCTTCCACATATCGATCGCTTCCTCAAGCCGACCGTCGGCGTAAATCTTCAACCCTTCGATATAAAGTCGCTCGATCCGTTTCTGCTTTTCGAGCCGCCCTCGGTCTCCCATGTTGATCTTTGCCGCGAGGCTGACGCGATTGAGGATCGATGCCTGCGTAGTCATGTCCAGGGTATAGTTCACGTTGATTTGAAAGTCGTTAACGTTCGTTTCGCCGCCGATGCTGATGCGCGGGTTTCCGCCCTTGAGCTGAAAACCCGCGAGTAAGGTAAAGAAACTTGCCATGTTTATCGAGACGCCCGCACCGTACGTGAAGACTCCCGATTCGGCCGGATTGACCAGATTGAGCGGCTTCTGAATCTCGACGGACACCGTAATGGGGTTCGCCGGTTTCCATGCCGCGCCCCCCGTGATTAGGCTGGGTAGGGGCTCTCCCTGAACGGGCGGCCCGAAATTCCTGAATGAAAAGCCAATTGAGCAGTTTGGGTCGCGGGCCCGATAAAGCTTAAGGAAATTGAATCGGGTTTGCAGGCCAAGGTCAGCCATTATAGTGGGTGATGACTGGGCTAAGCCCGAACCGATTATGAGCCTGCCCTTGGAGTCGGAATAGTCTGGAACCCCCCGAAATCCCGCTTTCAGGTTTGCGCCGACGGCTAGGCCCTTAAAGTAATATCCCGCAAGGAAGTTATACGAAACGTTGAACGTCGCGAGGGTTTCCGTATAGTAGCCGCGGGAAACGCGCTCGCCGAAGGTGTTGTACTCGGTAAACGGAACGTAGAAGCACCGGATCGACGCGCCATAGCCAAAATTGTCCTGGCGTTGGGTGACCGAGACGGTTTCGACCCTTGAATCCGCGATCCAACTGTTATGAAAAAACGAGAGTTCGGTGTTTTTCATCGTCGAGCTGCCCGATGGGTTCGTCTCAAAGAAGCTAATGTCGTTCGCAAGCGCGGTAAAGGCCATTCCCATCGCCTCCGCGCGTCCGCCGCCCGGGATCAACAGCGAGCGAAAGGTCGTTCGGCCTTCGTTTGGGTCTATGAATTGATCGAAAAGCCCGGTAACATAGGCATAAGGATCCGAAAGGTCGAGGGCTATTGCCATACCCGTACGGATGAGTAAAAATAGGAAGATAAAAAGTCTTTTTTTGATCCTCATAGACACCTTGAGTATATTTGATTTTCGGGTAATATTCTTCTTTTTTATACTGGAAAGTCTGTTTTTTTATGCCGAAATTTAAAATATCGATAGGGGATACGTGGGATACCCGGTGAATGTAAAACATGTTTGGGTCCTAACAGCTTTGCTTTCTCTTTGCGCGCCGGCATTCGTTTCGGCAATGGGAAATCCCGACGTCGGACTCCCGAAGGTAGATCGTCTCATCAAGGATCGCAACTATAACGAGGCAATCAAGGAACTCGCTATATACATGGACGGCAATCCCGACGACTTCGATGGGGTACAACGGCGTATCCAGAAGATCATGACTATGCGCCGGGACTACAACGATAAGGCCTTTGAGCTTCTGCTCGTCCTTGCCAACGAACCCACGAACGACAAAAAGAAGCTCGACATGATCACGTATATGGAGTCCTTGGAAAAAAACCCGAACAAGTCGACTCAGAGCTTCATTGCCGAGACGAAAGAGGCTGCCCAGTTTACGTACTATCGCGCCCGTTTCGACGAGATCATGGCGACCGGCGGCGCGCTCATCGAGCAGGGCAAGTACGCCGAGGCCGCACGGGCGTTTACCGAGGGCTTTACCTTCTATAAGACTGAATTCGACGAGACCTCCGATCCCGCGCTCGTCGCCAAAATAAACGAAAACCTTCTGGGCATAGACTCGTCGATCGCCGCGCTCGCCGCGGCGGAGCCAACCCTTTCCGCGGCGCTTGCCGCCTACGAGGCCGCCGTCGCAGCCGACGATCCCGCGCTCGCGGAAACGACCGGGACCGCGCTTTCGGCCGAGCTCGGCGCGTTTATCGCGAAGCGAAACGCTCTCGCCGATCGCGGCTGGTTCCTCGAGGACTCGTTCGAGCGCGCGAAGGCGGTGAAGGGCGACGTCACGGAGAACTCCTTCCTTCCGTTCGCCTGGCGTTTTGCCGTCGGACGGAAGACCGCTGAGCGGTTTGAGGGCGTGCTTGGCGCGTTCGACGGCGAGACCGACGCCGTCATGAGGCGCGTCGAAAGCGTCACGGAGGGCGCGTCGCGCGCCGCGTGGACCCAAGCCTACGGCTTTATGGACGCGGACGATATGGCCTCCGCGTATCAGAGACTCGCCGTCGCCGGGCGATACGCGACCGTCGGGGCGGCAATCGCGAAGACCTGCACCGCGATCGCGAAGCGGCCCGATACCTTCGGCATTAGGGATTACCCGGCGCTTGGGTTTAGGTTCAAGGATATTCTCGATTACACGAATAGGGCTGCGTCGGGCGGTAAGCTGTTCGGCGAGTATCGCGCATTCGTGTCGTCGTCGACGCCTGTTACCGAGGAGGTCGACTCTGCCGAGCACGTTCGCAAGGCGCAGTCGTCGACCATGCGCAAATACTTCGCCCTTACCGATGGACTGTCCGCTTTCATCAAGAGCGCGCAAGGCCTTTCCTCGGGAACGCCCGCGCCGGGCAACGAGGCGTACGCAAGCGATCTCGCGGCCTGGAACGCCCGATTCTCGGGGGACGCCTCCGCCGTGCGTCTCGAATCCTATCGAAAAAACGCCTCGTTTCAGGATCGTTCGGTCGCCCTCATGGCGTCTGGGTGGAAAACCGATTATGCCTCCGCGCTAACCCTGCTTGACGGCATCCCCCGTAAGGAAGACGGGCTTACGCTGTACTATCCCGCCGAGAGCATCGTTTCGTTCAATAAAATACGCACCGGCATAACGGCCGACAGGAAGTCTATCGCGCAGGCGCTCGCGCTATTGGAGCGCGCGCCGGCGGACGTCCTCGCGGACGAGTCGTTCGCGAACTCGCTTGCCGCCATGCGCGCGGCGCTTACGGGCATGGACGCGACCTTCGCCGATTCCGGGGCTTCCATCGCCCGCGCGAATTCCCGCGTCCTGCAGGCGAATATCGCGCGGCAGGAATCGGACCTCCGGTATAACCAGGCGCTCACCGCGCTCAGGCAGATGGATTTCCGGGGCGCGCGCGATAACCTACAGCGCTCGCGCGAGAAGATAAACGCGTCCCTTTCCTTCCAGGAATCCGCGTCGCTGAGGGCATCAAGCGATCAAAAGCTCGATTCGCTCGGCTCCGAGATCACGCGAATTGAGAACGAGGCCGTGGTTCGCGAGGTTCGCTCCCTTATCTCGAGCGGTAGGAACTTCTACTACAGCGGCGATTTCGATCAGGCCGAGCAGATATTCCTGCAGGCGAAGAGCCGGTGGAGCGTAACGAACTCGGTGCCGAATACGGAAGTCTCGACTTGGCTCGATATCATCAACACGGCCCTTTCCATGAAGACGGGACGAACGATACCCGTGACCGCGCCGCTCTATCCGCAGATGAGCCAACTCCTCTCGAGCGCGAATCAGATGTATCTGGAAGGAAAGACCCTGATGGCATCCGGTCGACGCGACGCGGCGCTCGCTCGGCTCGCGGACGCGCGGGCCCAACTGCAGAAGCTGCAGCTCGTGTATCCGCTCAATCAGGACGCGGGCCAGCTGACCCTGCTTATCAATCAGCTAATCGACCCGCCAGCGTTCAGGCAATTCGTCGACAGCCGAATCGAGTACATCCGCGCGAACTACAAGACGGAGAGACAAACCTCGTACAGCGACCTTCTTGACCTCTATCAGCTGAATTCCTCGTATCCCGGAATCAAGAAACTCCTTGACGAGGTGGAATACTATCTCGGCGTTCGCATACCGCCGCCCGATCCCAAGGCGATCGCCCGGTCCGCCGAGCTTACCAAGGCCGCGCAGAAAATCTACGACTCGAATACCCGGAGCCAGTTCGAGGTCGCGTTGGAGCAGCTCGACGAGGCCATTAAGCTCAACTCCGACAACCAGAGGGCAATAGCCCTTAAGGACCGCGTGCAGACCGCGCTTGGCGGAAAGAACACGGCCGTCCTCTCGAGCGCGGACGAGTCGCTGTATCAGCGCGCCGTTCAGGAGCTCCAGAAAGGCAACAAGATCACCGCTTCGGCGCTCGTCGAGCAACTGTGGCAGAATCAGAAAAACCGCAATTCCACCAAGATACAGGAATTGAAAAAAAGGATAGAATCCCAGCTATGATACGACGGGTCATGCTCTGCGCCTTCATGACGGCGATGCTTCTGTCGCCGGCGTTCGCCCGCGATTATTATTGGGACGAACCGCAAGCCATCGGCAGCTCCGACAGTATGTTCCCCGTTACCGCCGTTAACGGCACCCATTCCGCCGTTATTTGGCAGGAGATAGCGCGAGAAGGGGAGGGCGAAGGAAAGATATGGCTCTCCGGCAGGGTGTTTGACGGCACGGCCTGGTATGACCGGCGCAGGTTCGCCGGCCCGTTTACGTTCGCGGGCGACGTTCCGTCCATCACCTCCATGACGATGGATGGGTCAAACCGCATACTAGTCGCGGCGGTAACCGGCCTCGATTCCATCAGCGTGTTCATATCGTCCGATAATGGCGCCAGTTTCCGCGAGATTCGCCTGAAGGGCGAGAATAGCAATATTCTCGCGCCGCGCATCTACGCGCGCCCGGACGGCAGCTGCGTTCTTTTCGCGACGCAGGGCAGTCAGGAAAACTTCACCCTTGTGTACGCGACCTCGAGCGACGGACTCGTTTGGTCGACGTTCGCGCCGTTCAGGCCGGCTTCCGGAAAGAAACGCGCCTTCCTTCCCGCGTTCGCGAATCTTTCGGGAACGGACATCGTCGTGTTTCAGGCATTTATGGAAGGTACTGGCCGGTCCTCGTATCAACTGTATTCGACGGTTTCCAAGGATAAGGGCGTCAGCTGGTCGGAGCCCTCTTTTCTGACCGGGTTCGTCGAGCCCGGCGCCTCGGCCGATAACGCGGCGGGAAAACCCGCGAGTTACCATAACCAGCGGCCGTGTCTCCTAGCGCGCAAGGGAGCGGTATCGCTCGCGTGGGAACGGGCGCGTACCTCGAACGAGCGGTACGCGATTTACTACGCCGAACTCGATAAGACCGCCGCGATAATCGGAGTGCCTGAAAAGATATCCCTGGGCGACGGGTATTGCTTTAATCCGGACGTCATGCTGATCGACGGCGAACCCGCCGTATGCTGGTTCGATAACCGTTCCGGCATCGATCGCGTGTACATGGCTCGCAAAAGCGGATTCCTCTGGACGGAGACCGATCTCTCCCGCGAGGGCCGCGAGGCCGTTTTCGGGCGTCTCGTAAACGCGGGTAGCGACGTAGAGGTATATTGGCAGCAGGTCGGCAAAAAGGGCAGCGCGCGCGTCATGCGGCTCGCGCCCGACCGGTCCGTCCGTCCTCCGACGCTCATCGCGTCCAATTTTACGGCGGGAAGGCCTTCGCGCGGCGAGCTCGCCCGCGTGACCGTTTCGCTTCCGGACGATTCCTCGGGCATCGCGGGCTATTCCTGGAGCTGGGGATACGGCTCAAGGCCGGACGTCCCCGAGGCGATCCAGGATCTGCCCGAGCGGACGAAACTGACCGCGCAGGCCGACATCGACGGCGCTTGGTACTTAGGGGTGCGCGTCGCGGACTATGCCGGCAACTGGTCGGAGCCCTCGTATCTCGAATACGTGAAGGACACTACGCCTCCAAAGACCCCGACGGTCGCCAGCGTCCCGACGGATCCGACGGGCGCGTTGCCCTCGAACTCCTTCAGCCTGTCATGGAATCCCCCGACGGACGATAACGTCGTGGGTTATTCATATCGCTTTGATTATCTCGCGCCTGTCTCTTATCTTCCGGTGCTGCAGTCGAGGGCCGGCGATCCCTCGCGTTGGGAGGATGCTGCCGCCGAGGCGCTGCCAGCTGAGCGTCCTCAGCCGACGGTTATGACTCGCGAGCCCACGGTCTCGTTCGACAATCAGGATAACGGTATCTACGCGCTTTCCGTGTCCGCGATCGACAGCGTCGGAAACGTCGGTCAGCCCATCGTCAAATACGTCGTTCTCGATAAGTACATCCCGTATACGTCGATCGGTTTTATCGACACGACCACAGAAGAATCTGGCGCCGTAAGCCTGAAAATACTGGGCCGCGGCTTCGCCCAGGACGGATACGCCGACGAGGTCTACGTCGACCGCGACGGAAAGGCCCCGTACGACGTCACGCTCAGGCGAAAGAACGGTCAGTATCGCGTCGAAAACGATCGACTGATCACGGGCATCAGCGTGTCGGACCTCGAGGAAGGGTCGTACCGCGTGGGCCTTTCGCATCCCGTCCGCGGTCTCTTCTTCAGCAAGCCCGTGCTGACCGTTACCACGAGCGGCACGGTGAAATTCGGCGATTACCGACGGGAGTTCACCCCCGATTGGGATCTCGCGCCTCCCGAGCCTTCCGGCGCCATCCGCCCGGATCGGCTTCTCGCGTATTCCGTGCTCGCGTTCGCGTTCTTCGCGCTCGCGTTCTCCATATTCGGCATCGCGAGCGTCGCGGGCGACTCCGTTCGCATTAGGCAGGACGTCCGCGCGCTCATCGCAGGAGATATCATGGCTTCAGAAAAGAAGAAGCGCACCGTCGCGCTCAAGAAACGCGGCGTTGGGCTCAGGTTCAAGCTCGCGTTCTTCACGACGGCCCTCGTCATCTCGGTCGTCCTCATCGTATCGATCCCGTTGGGACTCAGATTCTCGGCGAACCAGGAACGCACGCTGGCCCGGGGACTTGAGGATCGCGTGCGTGTCTTGCTCGAAAGCCTTTCGTCCGGCGCCAAGGCATACCTCCCAAGCCAGAATATCCTTGAGCTCGGTTTCATTCCGGACCAGATGTCTGCCCTGAGCGAGGCCCTGAGCGCGACGATAACCGGCGATTCGATCGACGGTAGCGCGACCGGCCTCGATTTCCTCTGGGCGACGAACGACCCGAAGCTCGCGGATAAGACCGACACGAAGGAAATCCGCTACGGAATCACCCGCTATGATTCGCCCGAAAACGAAATTCTCAAAACGCGCGTGCAGGCGCTCGATTCCGAGGCGGCGCTCGCCATAGGCGAGCTTTCTGACGGTATTTCGTCGCTCACGCAGGAAGGCATCAAGCTCGCGCTCAAGACCGACGCAGAGTCGGTTCGCAGGCGCGACGAGATCCAGACGATCACCCGCCAGCTAGAGGAACGGCTCAGCGCCGAGCTCACGAAGCTTTCCGTTAGCGGGATCGGGTCGTATCCCAAATATAACCCCGTCGAGCTTTCCCGAGACGTTACCCGTTACGTGTTCTTCAAGCCGGTCCTATACCGACAGGGATCGGGCACTCGGTACGTTCACGGTATCGTCCGCGTCGAGATATCGACCGAGTCGTTGCTCGCGCAAGTCTTGGCTGACCGCACCGAACTTGTCCAGACGACGTCGTATATCGCTCTTATCGCCATCCTAATCGGTATCGTCGGCTCGCTCTTGCTCGCGTCGATAATCATCTCCCCTGTGCGAAAGCTCGCGGCCCACGTCGCCATGATACGCGATACGGAGGATAAGGAAGAACTCGAGGGGAAGGACCTCCGCATCCGCGCCCGCGACGAGATCGGTCTTCTCGGCGAGACGATCAACGATATGACCCATGGGCTCGTCAAGGCGGCCGCGGCGTCCAAGGACCTGACCGTCGGTAAGGAAGTCCAGAAGATGTTCATTCCGCTCGAGACCGACTCGTCGGGCAGAAAGCTCACTTGCGGAAGTTCAATCGAGCAGCACGCCGACTTCTTCGGGTACTACGAGGGAGCGAAGGGCGTTTCGGGCGACTATTTCGACTACGTCAAGCTCGACGACCGTCATTACGCGATCATCAAGTGCGACGTCGCCGGCAAGGGAGTCCCCGCGGCGCTCATCATGGTCGAGGTTGCCACGCTCTTTCTCGACTACTTTAAGGACTGGAAATACGAGAAGAACGGCTATAACTTGGGCTACATCGTTTCGCGCATCAACGACCTTATCGAGTCGCGCGGCTTCAAGGGCCGCTTCGCGGCGTTTACCCTGTGTATCCTCGACTCGCTCTCGGGCGACGTGCATTTCTGCAACGCGGGCGACAATCTCGTTCATATTTACGATGCGGGCTCGAAAAAGATGAAGCTCCATACCCTGCCGGAAAGCTCCGCGGCGGGCGTATTCCCGTCGTTCATGGTCGACATGAAAGGCGGTTTCCGAGTCGTTAAGCTGCACCTTAATCCGGGCGACATTCTCTTCCTCTACACTGACGGTATCGAGGAAGCGAAGCGCATCTTCCGCAACAAGGACCTCTCCGTGCACGTGTGCGCGGAGCCTGGCCTGGAAAAGGAAGCCCCTCATGGAAGCCATACCGTCGGTCAGGATAACGAAGAGCTTGGGCCGGAACGCGTCAACGAGATCATTGAGTGCGTTCTCTCTCGTCGCCCTTATAGTCTTTTCAAGTGGCATGAAAACGACGCCGACGCGAAATACGAATTCGACTTTACCACCTGCGACGGCACGATCGAGGAAGCGATCCTCGCGCTCGTGTCCGTGGAGAAGGTTTTCCGCCTGTATCTCGACCCGAAGGCCGGCGAGTTTGACCGGGTCCAGGTAGATAGAAAGGTCGACCTGTTCCTCAATAAGCACTTCCGCCAATATGGCGTATATTGCTCCAACCGCCGCGACCACCAGGAACACGCCGAATATCTGTATTACACGGGTATTCGCGAAGACGCGCAGTACGATGACCTGACTATACTCGGTATTCGCAAGAAGTGAGGACGCGATGGAAGGTAAGGGTAAAGGCGCCGACGATATCGTCGTTGAGGGGATGAACGCGGTACTTCGCTTTGCCGCGAAGGCGGGAGAGACCATCCGAGAGGCAAGCGACGTCGCTGTGGAAAGGCTCGACGTTTATCAGTTGGAACGCCGACGTTCCCGTTTATGCGCCGCTCTCGGCGATCTTACGTGGAAAGCCCTGCGAGAGGGGACCGCGGTTTCGACTTCCGAGCCGGAGATCGAGAATCTCGTGCGCGACATTTCGTCCGTTTGCGACGAGATCGCGCGACGGCAAGCGAAGTTTTCATAATCGTGCGATTTATTCATTTTATGTATTGACCTTTTTTTACCCCGGTGTTATAAATGTCCTCGTTGCAGCGCACTGACGAACGAAAGCGAAAGCGAACGTAAGGTAAAGCGATGCAGTTCTTTGATACGGAATACGCTGTTTGCTCGGTTCTTTACTGCTGCACTACGTACCTCAATCCAAAGAAAACTGAAAAAACTCAATCTAAGTGATTGACATGATTGTTGATCATAAGATATTATCGCCTTCACCGTCGTCCAACGATGATGAAAGCAGTTGGTCTTTGAAACTAAAGGGAAGGGAAAGAAGGACGCTGAATTAAGCGTTCATAAACAACAGTTTGTGGACGTCGAAACAGTGTAAGGTGTGTGAACCGCGGAAGCGGTTCACAAGGAGAATCTCTCACGAGATTTTCCACGATGGTAAAACCCGAAAGGGCGATACTGTCGACGCAAGTGATCGAAATAAGCCGTGAATGATGAAAGGGTTATACCGGAAGTCAAACACAAATT
>Ga0209373_10004172_pt1 | contig 12675 bp, 11 predicted proteins | sample Higcelweek5metaG_FD_187173 | JGI IMG/M metagenome (GOLD analysis project Ga0209373, IMG submission 187173) | Freshwater pond sediment microbial communities from the University of Edinburgh, under environmental carbon perturbations - High... | ecosystem: Environmental > Aquatic > Freshwater >... | reverse complement strand
CCACTAAGGTGTCATCGGCGGTAATGAGCTGAAAAGCCTCATCATCTGTAAGTTCAATACCAAATTTAGCTCTAGCCTGCTCTATCAGTTTGTTGCTAAGTGAACGATACGAATCTATATATCTGCCATCTACCAGATTAGCGTCTCTAAGCTCTTTGCATTCTGCGAAGAATTTATTCAGGTTAGCAACTGATTCTTGTGATAAATCTTCTGATCGTATAAATATGGGTGGTACAGATTGTTTTTCGAGTATGGCAAGCTTTTCTGTTTCAAAAGAATCCTTCACAGTTCGAGGAGCTGAAATGTCAATACTACTGACTGACCCTACGGACAAATCATATCTCTTAGGCAATGAACCCATATAAACAATAAAAATAATAGAAAACAGAAATATTGATATTAAAAATATCTTTAGTGTATTTTTCGCCCTTAAGGAAATAGTCATAATGGCCGCTCCTCTCCGCGCCTTGCATAATATGCGCGAATTATCCTTTGAACGATCGGATTTCTGACAATATCGGAATCCGTCAGAAATACGGATTCAATACCATCCACCGAAGCAAGTACCTCCATTGCATCAGACAAACCATTGCGAATTCCTTTGGGAAGATCAACCTGTGTAACATCACCACAGATACATGCTTTCGAATTCATACCTATTCTGGTTAAAAACATAAGCATCTGTTCAATTGTCGAATTTTGAGCCTCATCCAAAAGAATAAAGGAGTCATCCAGTGTCCTGCCTCTCATAAAGGCAAGAGGTGATACTTCAATCTGTCCTCTATCATAATATCGTTGAAATGCTTCAACGCCAAGAAGATCTTGAAGCGCATCGTATATCGGGCGCATGTACGGATCTACTTTTTCCTGCAAATCACCCGGCAAGAAACCAAGCCGCTCCCCTGCTTCAACGGCCGGACGCGTTAGTATTATTTTGGAAACATCTTTATTTCGAAAAGCCTTGACGGCCATAGCAACGCCTAAAAACGTTTTTCCCGATCCCGCCGGACCGGCACAAAGAACGATTTCATTTTTTGCGATGGCATTTGTATATATTTTCTGTCCAATCGTCTTGCATCGAATTGAATTTCCCTTGGGTGTAACAAGAATGGGTTCAGAACTTGATTCAATAAACGAAGTAAGTTGATTGCTTTTGGCAAGGGAAGCTAAATATAAAATGGTACGCTCATCAAAATCGTCCGTTGTTGTTACTGTTTTATCAATTGAGCGGATTGCAATAATTGCTGACTCAACAGCTTCTTTACTGCCCGAAAAAGATAATGTTCCCGAATCAATATCTGATTTAACCTCAAACTCACGATCAAGTGCATGTAAGCATGACGGAATTCTGCTCATACAATCAGACAAGGATTCCAATTGGATACTCTGGGTATAATCGTTGCCAAGGATCATCGTGCTTGTCCTTTCAAATTAATCTATCTTCCGGTATGTTAGACTATCTTCAGAAAGCCTTTCAATCAGTACATTATCCGCAGAATTAACGGATATACTCCCATACGAATCAATTTGTTCTGTTAAATCGCTAACTAATTCAACGCCTCTGTTTAATTCATCTTCTCGAAAAACTGCTTTTATCGAAAATGTAGAAACGGATGAATATGGGTTTCCGTTGATCATTATCTGAGGGTTTACGTTACCCACATCTCTAATTTCGGTCATTGCAACAATTCTCTCATTTTGAACGCTAATAGCAAGTGCGCCGGCAGCACGAAGTTCGTTGACTAATAATAATACCGTGCCGGATTTGACGGGTACATCCGGCCCGAAATCCAGCAATATAGTAAGACCCGGCCCGGAAATGTCCGTCATTCCCGCAAAGATTTCCGCACTGCTTTTCTCTTCAATAATCTGTTGCAGAATAATATCGTCTCCGGTTAACTCGTCGCTTAATGAATTAACATAATCAGACAGTTTCTGGTTTTCATCGGATAGTGTATTGTTTTCTCTGATCAGTGCCATGACTTCATCTTGTATCAGCAAGAGATCCTGATTTTCATAGTAAGACTCAAAGTCTTGACGGTTCAGGTTCTTCATTTGTAACGAAATCAGGATTCCGACTAAAACCAGAGTAAATCCCAGGACAATAGTCATAGTGGTCTTTTTGTTCATTTGTCCGGATTCACCTCCAACTCGGTATCTAACATCAAATATCGATCAGAATCGGTAAATGCGGGTATAACTAAGAAGTCCTGTTTGGATATATCTATCATTACGTTTTCAGCCATTCTGTCTATAATTCTTGAATCATTAAAAAGTATATCATATGTCGAAACAGGATCGCATATTGCATGTATTACAAAAGGCGCGGGATATCTTCTATCATTAATCCGAATTGTCGGTCCTGCGCACAAGATATTCGTAGTGTTTACGATTCTCTCGCCATTAATGTCAATCGCTGTCGCGCCTGAGTTTACCAACAAATCAATAATATAGCGTACATCTTGTGAATGTATTATGTCAGCTTCATTTGTTTCCGGGTTTAAACCGGATGAAGAATCATACAACTTAATTTCAATACCGCTTCCGGATATTTCAGTAAGACCGGCAACTTTCATTGCAACCAGATATGAATCTCTGAGTTCGGAGTTACCATAAGAAGTCAGAAAAGCATCTGAAAGACCCAGACTCATTTCCTTAAGCTCTTTGTTATTTTCTTCTAGAATATTATTATCAACAATCAGTTCGGTTTTTTGTTCAATAAGTATTTCGATTTTATCACGTATTTCCGATTCCTTGGCATGAACCCTGATCCCGCTGATGACTTGCCCTGTTATAATTATACCGATGGCAATAAATACCAAAAACCCCAGTAAATTTGGCACAGCAAACGACGCGCGACTAAATTTGCTATTTTTCGTTTTATCATCAGGACTTTTCAGCATCCTTCCTCCGTAAAATCAAACACTAAATGAAGATCTTAACTCGTCTTGCAACCGAACATAATAGTCCGGCAAATTGGAATCAACGAAAATAAGCTTACCGGTTCGAGGATGGGTAAACTCCAATGATTTACTGTGAAGAGCTTGTCCCATAAGACCATATGACGGCATTTTTCGAGCATAAACCGGATCACCAATCGCAGGATGACCAATATATGCAAGATGAGCTCTAATCTGGTGGGTTCTCCCGGTTTCGAGGCGAAGTGACAGATCAGTTGCATCCATCAGTCTTTCGACTACCTCGAAATGAGTAACAGCTGATTTGCCGGTACCGATAACTGCCATTTTTTTCCTGTCTGATGCAGATCGTCCGATCGGGGCATCTATTGTCCCTTTGTCAGAAGAAATCAATCCATAAACACAACAGCGGTATTTTCGAATCACGTCATGATTTGAAATCATACGTGCCATTTTGGTGTGAATATCGTTGTTTTTAACTGCGATCAGCAGTCCTGAGGTATCTTTATCGATTCGATGGATTATTCCCGGTCGAATTATCCCGTTAATATCTGACAATTCCCCTTTGCAATAATGCAACAGTGCATTAACAAGTGTTCCGGAACTATGTCCGGGAGCAGGATGAACAACCATGCCCTGGGGTTTATTGATAACAAGTAAATCGCTGTCTTCATATAAGATATCAAGGGGGATATCTTCCGGAGAAATGTACGTAAGGACAGGATCAGGAACATCGACGGTTACCACGTCATTCAGCCTGATTTTATGGGATGGTTTCATGATAATAATTCCGTCAACGTCCACATTAGAAGATTGAATTAACGTTGTGGCGTATGACCTGGAAATGTTCTGGATATTCAGTGAGATAAAAGTATCCAGTCGAACTGTGTCCGTTGTCGCTTTGAGTGTGTGTTTCATATTATCAATTATTCTCCGTCGTTTTGTCGACAATGTCCTTCTTAGGGAGATTATCCTTGGATAGTGAATCAAGAATTTTCTTGTCAAATATCAGCATTAATACCAGTACTATTGAACTGGTAACAATGCAAATGTCGGCAACATTGAAAACAGGAAATGTGTAGTCGCCGAATGAAAACATAAGAAAATCAATTACGGAGCCAAATCGGACACGATCAATCAGATTACCGATTGTACCTGCTGCAAGTATAGACAAAGTTAAGCGAATTAACCTGAATTCAGTGTTTCTAAGTCGGAAGATAACAGAAACTAAAATGACGGCAATAACTCCGGATATGGAAGCCAACACAAAGATGCCCCATGAAGTATCAGATAGAAAACTGAAGGCGCCACCTGTGTTTTTAACATTAGTAATATCGAAAAAATTCTTAATCACAGATATGGCCTGATTTGTATCCACGTTTTGGACGATTAAGTACTTAGTCAATTGATCAACAGCTACAAGAAAAATAATTAACAAATACAACATTAATTTGATCCCCTTATTCTTTAATATTTAGTCTTTCCAAAGACAAGCATTTTCCGGTCTTGGGATCAATTACTGCACTGACAGCATTAATCATTGCCGGTCCGATAGCGGACTCATAAGATGAAGGAAGTTGATCGACAAGACGCCGAAGCGAAGCATCAATTTTCATTCCCAAAACACTATTAACTGCCCCTGTCATACCCACATCCGAAATGTGTCCGGTTCCTCTTTCAAGAATGCTTTCATCTGCGGTTTGAACATGTGTATGAGTACCCAAAACCAGCGATACCCTTCCGTCAAGATAATAACCCATAGCTACCTTTTCTGAAGTTGTCTCCGCATGAAAATCAACAAGAACCATCGTAGATCCGGTATGCGCTTTATACTTTTCAAGCAAATGATCTACACAGGTATACGGAGAATCACACGGATTCATGCCGACTCTACCAAGTACATTGAGAATCAGCAGACGGCCCTTATCACCTCCGTCAAATACTGCGTAATCATTTCCCGGCCATGTTGATGATACATTGGCAGGCCTTATAATCCTCTTCTCGGAATCTGCAATACCCATAAAATCAGGACGGGCAAAAGTATGGTTTCCCATGGTAATAAAATCTGCACCGCACGAAAACAGATCAGCCGCAAGGGTTCGGGTAATACCAAATCCGGCAGCTGCATTTTCGCCATTGACAACGCACACGTCTGTTTCAAGCTTTTTCTTAAGATTAATAAGCATATCCTTAAGAATATGTCTGCCTGGTTGTCCTACAACATCGCCTACAAAAAGTACGTTCAAGTTGCCTCCCCAATTGATTGATTTGTTTATTGTACCACAAAAAAACATCCCGCCTCCATAGTGGAGACGGGATGCTGATTTTGGATCCAGACATAAAACGCTACTTCGCGTAATCTGTAGCACGTGTTTCACGGATGATGTTCACCTTGATCTGACCGGGATAATCCAATTCTTCTTCAATTCTTTTGCAGATTTCTCTTGCTTTAAGAATCATATCCGGATCGCTGACTAACTCCGGTTTAACCATAACCCTGATCTCACGTCCGGCTTGAATAGCGTATGATTTCTCGACGCCTTCAAAACTGGTTGCGATTTCTTCAAGTTTCTGAATTCGTTTGATGTAGGTCTCAAGATTTTCACGTCTTGCACCGGGTCTTGCTGCAGAAATAGCATCCGCTGCTGCAACCAAAACTGCAATCGGTGTTTCAGGATCAACATCACCGTGGTGAGATACAATCGCATTGATGACGACGTTATTTTCTTTATACCTTCTGGCAATATCTCCGCCTAATTCAATATGCGATCCTTCCATTTCAAAATCAGCTGCCTTGCCGATATCGTGCAATAACCCGCAACGTTTTGCTAACGTAACATCAAGTCCAAGTTCTGCAGCCATCATGCTGGCAATCCAGCACACTTCAATCGAGTGCTGAAGAACATTCTGGCCGTAACTTGTACGGTATCTTAGCTTGCCAAGATATTTAATTATCTCAGGATGCAATCCAATGATGCCAGTGTCAAACGCCGCACGCTCGCCTTCCAGAATAATTGTCTGCGCAACTTCTTTTTTTGCTTTTTGCGCCATTTCCTCGATCCTTGCAGGATGAATTCTTCCGTCAACAATCAATTTCTCAATCGTCAAACGAGCGATCTCTCTGCGAACAGGATCAAAACTGGAAAGAATAACGGCTTCAGGCGTGTCATCAATAATAAGATCAACTCCGGTAATCGTCTCGATCGCACGAATATTTCTACCCTCACGACCAATAATCCGTCCCTTCATCTCATCATTTGGAAGAGTAACAACGGAAACAGTAACTTCTGATACATAATCAGAAGCATATCTCTGAATGGAATTGACAATAATGTCTTTAGCTTTTTTATCAGCTTCTTCACGAGTTTTTTCTTCCATCTGTTTTAACAACGTTGCCATATCGTGACTGAATTCCTGCTTAGCTTGATCAAGCACTAGATTCCTTGCGTCATCTACGGCTAATCCGGATATTTTTTCGAGCTCGAGGACTTTTTGTCTTTCAAGGTCTCTCGCATGCTCTTCCATCGCCAGAATGTCACTGACACGCATTTCAAGCGCCGTTTCCTTCTGGTCAATGATATCCAATTTCTTGTCAAGAGTTTCTTCCTTTTGTTCAATTCTGTGTCTTTCTTTGGCAAGTTCCGATTTCCGCTCACGAATGTCTCGATCCAATTCAACCTTCGCTTTCGTAATTTCTTCTTTTGCCTGTAATAACAATTCTCTTTTTCTACTTTCAGCTGTTCTCTGTGCCTCACCGACGAGCTTTTCAGCACTTGCTTCGGTCTTTGAGATTTCTTCCTGAAGTTTCAATTGCCGCGAAGAAAAGCCTTTGCGATAATATATTGAAACAGCGAAACCGCTTAACACGATAGCAGCCAAAATAAGAATGACAACCCAATACCATTCTATGGTAACCACCCCCAATATTATATTTTCAAGTTTCGATATTTATAGTACAAATTTTTAATAAGCACTTTATACATTGTAATGATTCAAACTGTCATATGTCAACTCTTTTGGGAATCAAAATAACAATCTTTTGTATCTTATGTACAAAAATATGAAAAGACCGGTTCCATAAAACGAAACCGGCCTTCATAAACATAATTGGACTAAACTATTCCGGAACCAGATTATCAGGGTAAATCTCTTTCGCTGTGTAGTGAGTGTGAAGAAGTTCATGTGCCAAATGTCCGTTAGGTTCTCCGAGGAAATCCTTATACAGTTGCATTATCTCGTGATTCTTGTGGCTCTTTCTTTCCGGCATAACCTGGTCTTCCGCATACAGAGCTTTTGCTCTTTCGGTACGGATGTCCAAATCCATGAGTGTTTGAGAAGAAACGATCGGCTGGCCGCCACCGCAGACACAACCACCCGAGCAACCCATAATCTCGATGAAGGCATATTGAGGAGCAGTTCCTTCGCGAATTGCGTCCAGCAGCTTACGGGCTCCGGCAGTACTGTGTGCGATTGCAATTTTTAACTTCTGACCGGCTATAGTAACTTCAGCTTCTTTAACATCGAGTGCAACTCCGCGAACGGTTGTGTATTCGAAGTCAGGAAGATCTTTGTCTTCCAAAATGTCGGCTACTGTACGAAGCGCAGCTTCCATAACACCACCGGTTGCACCAAAAATAACTCCGGCTCCGGTATATTCACCCAAAAGATCCATATCCGGTTGTTCATCGGGAAGTGACGAAAAGTCAATTCCGGCTTCGCGAATCATTCGAGCAAATTCTCTTGTAGTAAGAACAACATCAACATCGCGCAGACCCTCGTGATTCCTGTGTTCTTCGCGCGAAGACTCCGTCTTCTTTGAAGTACATGGCATGATCGACACGGTGAATATGTCTTTGGGGTCGATTCCTTTTTGCTTCGCGTAATAACTCTTAATTAAGGCACCTTCCATCTGGTGAGGCGATTTACAGCTCGATAGATTCGGAATGAATTCCGGGTAATAGAATTCGCAAAAACGGATCCATCCCGGAGAACAAGAGGTAATCATCGGAAGAACGCCGCCTTCTTTGATTCTGGAAATCAGCTCATGACCTTCTTCGATAATAGTAAGGTCAGCACCGAAGTTGGTATCGTAAATTTTGTCTGCACCCAGTCTTCTCATGGCCGCAAACATTTTACCGGTAGTTCTGGTGCCGATCGGAAAGCCGAATTCTTCACCGATAGCCGCGCGAACCGCAGGAGCAGCCTGCATGACAACATGCTTCTTCGGGTCTGCGATTGCTTCCCAGACGGCTTCCGTTTCTTCTTTTTCATGAAGTGCTCCAACAGGGCAGGCAACAATGCACTGGCCGCAGTAGATACAAGGGGCATCTACCATAGAAACATCATATGCAGGACCGACACTGGTTGCAAATCCGCGATTCAGGAAGGAAAGTACTCCGATGCTTTGTTTGTTACATGCAGATACACAACGACCGCACTTAATACATTTACTGCCGTCGCGTACAATTGAAAACGAACGGTTGTCATATACGGAAGGACTCTTCTCGCCTTCAAAAGTTATCTGACGAATCGAATATTCGTCTGATAGTTTCTGAAGCTCGCAATTTCGGTTTCTGACGCATGCAAGACAATCACGATTGTGATCTGAAAGCATCATTTCAAGATTTGCTTTTCTAGTTTTTCTAACGATCGGACTGTTTGTATGAACGACCATTCCCTCGCTAACAGGCATTACACATGCAGCAGCAAGTGAACGAGCCTTTTCAATCTCGACAAGACAGACCCGGCAGGCACCCGCAACATTCACTCCGCGAAGATAACAAAGTGTCGGGATCTTAACACCCGCACGTCTTGCCGCTTCAAGAACAGTAAACGACGAGGGGGCTGAAGTCTTAACTCCGTCTATCGTAAGGTTTACCATATCCACTATATTCACGCTCCTTCTTAAACGGTAATCAATAATCGAATATAACCGTTATTTTCTAAGTACTGCCTTGAACTTGCAGGTTTCCATACATGCTCCGCACTTAATGCACTTGGAGGCATCAATAACGTATGGTTCCTTACCGATTACGCCACTAATGCAGTTAACGGGACACTTTTTGGCACACATACTGCACTTTTTGCACATTTCGGGATCAATGTAGTATTCGGTGAGCCCTTTGCAAACATGGCATCGGCACTTCTTATCTACAACATGCTCAATGTACTCATCACGAAAATGCTTCATTGTTGAAAGGATCGGATTGGCTGCTGTCTGTCCCAAAGCGCACAACGAAGCGTTTTTGAGAGATACAGCGATTGTCTCCAACGAGGTTAAATCCTCCATAGTACCGGTACCGTCTGTAATCTTAGTTAGCAACTCAAACATTCTGGTGGTACCGATTCTGCAGGGAGTACACTTGCCGCATGACTCATCAACCGTAAACTCAAGGAAGAACTTAGCGATATCGACCATGCATGTATCTTCATCCATAACGATCATACCGCCGGAACCCATCATGGATCCTGCAGCAACTAGATTGTCATAATCAATCGGAATATCCAAAAGCGATGAAGGAATACATCCGCCGGAAGGTCCGCCGGTTTGAACCGCTTTATAGGCTTTGCCGTTAGGAATACCGCCACCGATATCAAAAACGATCTCGCGTACGGTTGTTCCCATCGGAATTTCTACTAGACCAACATTGTTGACTTTACCGCCGAGTGCAAAAACTTTCGTTCCTTTGGATTTCTCAGTTCCGATTGATGCAAACCATTCCGCTCCTTGATTGATGATGATCGGAATATTTGCATATGTTTCAACGTTGTTAAGAATAGTCGGTTTTCCGAATAGTCCGCGTACGGCAGGAAACGGCGGTCTGGGAGTCGGATTGCCTCTTTTGCCTTCGATAGAGCGCATGAGAGCCGTTTCTTCGCCGCAAACAAATGCGCCTGCACCCAGACGAATATCTAAATCAAATGAGAAACCGGATCCGAAAATATCATCTCCGAGAAGTTTGTATTCTTTTGCCTGCTTTATTGCATGCTTAAGTCTCTGAACCGCAATCGGATATTCTGCTCGGACATAAATGTATCCCTGACTTGATCCGATACAGTAGCCTGCAATCGCCATTGCTTCAATTATGCTATGAGGATCTCCTTCAAGAATGGAGCGATCCATAAATGCACCGGGGTCACCTTCATCGGCATTACAACAAACATATTTGGTGTCATTTTCCACTTTTGCGGCAAACTCCCACTTCAAACCTGTAGGGAATCCTCCGCCGCCTCTTCCACGAAGACCTGATTTTTTGACTACTTCAATTATAGAAAGCGGGTCTCGCTTCTCGGTAAGAATATTGCCGAGCGCCAGATAACCGTCATTTGCAATGTATTCATCAATCTCTTCCGGATTGATCACTCCGCAATTGCGAAGAGCAATACGCTTCTGTTTTTTGAAAAAACCGCTATCTTCAGCAGCAAGTGCTGTAAGCGATTCAGGTTCAGCGCTAAGAGTCATCAACCGATTGACATGTCTTCCCTTCAGAAGATGTTCCAAAACGATTTCAGACACATCTGCGGGCGTTACACGGTAATACATAACACCTTCAGGATATACAACAACAATCGGTCCCTCGGCGCACAAACCGAAACAACCGGTTTTAACTACCTTAACTTCAGTTTCTAAGCCGTTTTCCGGGAGCAGTTTATCAAACTGCTCAATGATCTTCTGAGAATTGGAAGATGTGCACCCGGTTCCGCAGCAAACAAGGACATGTGCTCGAAATAGTTCCATCTTACGCCTCCTTATACTTTGCAATAATTCCGGGTATCTCGTCCGGTGTAAGACGTCCGTAGACATCATCATTTACCATAATCACGGGAGCGAGTCCGCAAGCGCCGATACATCGGCAGGCAGAAATGGAAAATTTCTTATCAGGGGTCACATCACCGGATTTAATTCCGAGAATTTCCTCGATTTTATCTAGAATTTTCCTGGAACCCTTAACATAACATGCGGTTCCTAAACATATACTAAAAACAGTGTCGCCTTTGGGCTTAAGAGAAAAAAACGAATAAAACGAAACAACTCCGTATACCTCGGCAACGGATAGTTCTAAAGTCATCGCAACTTTCTTCTGAACCGTAAGCGGTAAAAACCCGTATATCTCCTGAGCTTCCTGCAAAGTTGACATCAGTGCTTTTTGACCCTGCCCTTTATTTTGAGCAAGGACTTCGTCAAGTTTTTCTGCCATCTCTTCCGGAGTCAATTTATCAATTCCCACAGTTGACTCACCTCCCACAGCGTAGGATATCACGAAAAATAGTATCGCTCAATGTTAAAATGTAAATTATTCGTCGATTTTCTATTTTTCTATTATTTGTAAAAATATTCTGTCTAAATTTCATGGCATTCATTTCATACATAATAATATGCTAAAATTGCATTATTGTAAAAGCGGGGATAAATATGAAGCTTGTATTTCAAATTTCTTCGGATGAAAGCGGATCATCCGCTCACGAAGTTCTTTCGCGGAAAATGAATATGTCGGGAATTATGATTAAAAAAGTTCGTTTGTACGGGCGTCTTCTTGTAAACGGAATTGCTTGCAGAATGAAAGATCCGGTTTATGAAGGTGACATGATTGAAGCCATTTATGATCACGAGGCTCCACCGTCCGATATCCTCCCCGAATGCAATATTCATATCTATTATCAAGATGAGTGGTTGATTGTTTGCGAAAAACCAGCAGATCTCGTCACTCACCCTTCCTGGCAACATATGGATGATTCTCTTATACAAAGACTATCTCCCAATCGACTTCATCCCGTTATGCGATTAGATCGGGAAACATCCGGACTAATCATTGTTGCCAAAAACGGATATGCCCATCACCTGATCTCTTCCCTTCCGATGGAAAAAGAATATTTGGGCGTAGTTTACGGGAATATCGTGCCTGAAAAAGGAACAATTGACCTTCCCATCGGACGCGCAGACAATTCCATCATGATTCGTGTTGTAAGGGATGATGGAAAAACTGCAATAACTCATTACGAAACAATGAAAACGGTTGATCATCTTGGTGTATCACTGGTGCGATTTGTTCTATCAACCGGTCGTTGTCACCAAATACGAGTTCATTGCCGTCATCTTGGTCATCCTATTGTTTGTGACGGCTTGTATGGTCCCTTATCTCGTGATTACAATGACCCCGATTTCCCCAATATAGAAAACGAGAGTCGAATTGGTCGACAGGCACTCCATGCAAACAGACTTGCCTTCTATCATCCAATCACCGGTGAGAAAATGGAGTTTGAAAGCCCGCTTCCCGATGATATCAAAAAATTCATTTCTGAAAAGTAATTTATATGTCAAATTTAGTTGTATTTGTTCCTTGATGAAAAAGCATTCTCCATTTACCATCGATACTCTTCCATATTGTACTTCGAAGCGAATATTTCGAATTTTCATTCGGTCCATCACACTTTATCAATTTATACATTGCTAAAATACAACCATCTGATAATTCTTTTATTTCAAAGTCAATAATTTGCCATAACATTTCATTGTTATCATCTTGCTCTTGAAATACATCACCATTTTCGTAATGATATTCATTTCCATTACTGCAAAATTCGATAAAACCATCTGCCAGGATATCATTTATCGCTTGTGCCGATTTTTAACATCTGATTTTGTTAAATCACTTTCTAATTGGAATAGGTGTTGTTTTGCGGAATACATCTATATCACCCCACAACTTGAAATAATTCGTTCAATTTCATTGGCAAAAGATGTACAAGCCTTCAATCA
>Ga0209373_10004170_pt1 | contig 12679 bp, 12 predicted proteins | sample Higcelweek5metaG_FD_187173 | JGI IMG/M metagenome (GOLD analysis project Ga0209373, IMG submission 187173) | Freshwater pond sediment microbial communities from the University of Edinburgh, under environmental carbon perturbations - High... | ecosystem: Environmental > Aquatic > Freshwater >... | reverse complement strand
CCTTTTCGTCACCTTCGAATTTCAGCTTTTTTCTCAGGTTCCTGACGTGAGCCTCGATAGTATTGGAAAACGGATCAAGATGCATATCCCACACATGTTCCGAAATCTCTCCCCGTGAAACAACTTCCCCGTTCCTTTTCATAAGAAGTTCCAAGAGCATGAATTCTTTCCGGGTAAGATGAATTTCCTCCTCTTTCATCTTCACCAAATGCCTTGTTCCGTCCAACATGAGGTTTCCAAGATTCACTATGTCAGAAACCGCCCCTTTGGGTCGCCTCAGAATAGCCTTTATTCTTGCCAGAAGCTCGCTGAATGAGAAAGGCTTGGACATATAATCATCTGCCCCGATGTTGAGCATTTCCACTTTTGTCGGCACGTCGGCTTTCACCGAAAGCATCAGGATCGGCACATCTTTGTTTTTTTCTTTTATGGCTATGCAGACATCCTTGCCCAGCTTTTTCGGCAGTATATTATCTAGGATTATGATGTCGTAGGCGTTTATGCGACCGAGATACGCTCCTCGCTCTCCATCTTCCGCAACATCGACAGCGAAACATTCCGCTTCCAAGCTCGTTTTCAAAAAATTTGAAATCTCCTTATTGTCCTCGACTACCAATATGCGCATTTTATTTCAAATTAAACTATAAAAACACAAAACGCCCCCGCGTCTTGATTATAGGACATGCACCATGACATGTAAACAAAAAATTGCCTACTTCCTGCTTTGCATCTTCAGCAAATCGTTTATGACTCTCTCATCTTTGCAGCCATGAACATTGCTAGCTGAATAGAAATTTTTCTTGTGCCCATAGCATCCGCCGTTGTCTTTGTTTACTGTCGCCATAAGAGGGAGCAGGAAGCCGATATTCTTGGAAGTGAAATAGCCGTATAGATTTTTCAGCGTGGATGCTCTCTTAGCATCATCCATACGGGCGAACGAGCTCATGTCATCGAATTTGAGACCGCTCCAATCAAGATGAATCAGGACATTGTTAGCCTTTGTTCTGAAATCATCATGCCAAAGGAGTCCCCAGCAGCCGCTGAGCTGGCTCCAGCATGGTCCGGATTCGACAGTTCCGTCGTCACCGATGCCTGCGCCTCCTTCGATATAATCGAACATCTTCAGATATTTTTCATTAGTGATGTTTCCGGTCTGCGCTCCGATCGCAATCTGGATCCCTTTCTTCTTGGCATATGCGCGCATGTGTTTCAAAACTTCGCTGACATTGGCATCGTCAGGATCATCCTGATAATATATCTGACCGAACAGAAAGCTCTGGATTCCGAGATCCATCGCTTGCCTGGTTATATATTCGACATATTTGCGATATTCCTTGCGTTTGAAACTCGGGATACAGGTGTGCTCCCCCCAACGGTTGTCGGAGCTGGGCGCGCACATATCCCGGAAATCGAAATTGCGATCTTCGTCCGGATAGAAATATTCGGCGTTTTTCTTCAAAGCTTCCGCAATGAACATGCCATATATGATGCCAGGTTTATCGATTTCCCGCATTATGCTTCTGGCCTTTTCCATGTCCGGAGGAGCTGCCCAGGTTTCGAGCGCCCTATGAAGATATATGCAGTTGGAACGATTGACCATAGCAACCGATTCCAGCGTATCGCTGCCATATCCAGAAAGCAGCCCGTCAGCAACGCACCCCTGCCTTTTCATCTTGTCCATTGAGATCGGCCCTGGAATATAAGTATAATAATCATCGCTTTCTACATTATGACCCGTGGGGTCCGGCACATGATAAACCCTATCAGGAATTATTTCTGCCGCATTTTTTTTCCTGAACGATCCATATGGTCCGATTTGCCAAGCCAAAAGGATGGAAATAATGAGGACGAAAACTGCCCGCCTTTTTTTGGTGCTGAAAAAAGTCTTCCTGAAATAGAAGAAAAACAATCCCCAAAAACGCAACAAGAGCTTCAATGCCCTGGAAAAAGCGCTTTCCGTTTCCCTGTTGTGAAAATTGTTATCAGTATATATATCCACGACTTCATCTTAACAAATCAAGGGACTATATGATAGCACGAAACAGCTTGATTTTCAATTCAGCGCATAGAATACCATGTTCCCGTCAAAATAAAAAAAAGCCCCTCTTTGGCTTCTTTTTCATATTTTTCATAAACATGCCGCTACTGGCTTTTTCTCGCTCTCCCATAGGCATCCGCTGCCTTGATAGCTGCGAATACCGATTCCGGCGTAATAGGCACGAGCTCGTTATAGATAGTTTCTCCTTCTGCGCAGGCTCTTTTTGCCACTTTCATGATTTCCTCGTCAGTCGGATTATTGAGCCCCACTTGAGCCAAAGTAGTCGGCAACCCGACCGACTCGCAGAAATAATAAACCTCATCCATGAAATCCCTCGGTTTGTCAGTCAGGAAAAGGGATGTCACGACTCCGATTGAAACTTTTTCCCCATGATAATATTTATGAGTCTCTTCAAGGACAGTAAGCCCGTTATGCACCGCATGACAAGAAGCGATTCCTCCACTTTCAAATCCAAGACCGCTAAGAAGCGTATTGGCTTCAATCACTTTTTCAAGCGCGGGAGTGACAACTCCAGCTTCATTTGAAATCTTGGCAGGCACTCCGAATTCCAAAAGAGTATCAAAACAAAGTTCGGCCAAAGCATAGGCAGTCATCGAACCTTTTTCATTGGCAAAATTATTAGCATACTTCAACTGGCATGATCTGGCTTCCAGCCAAGTAGAAAGCGCGTCTCCCATTCCAGAAACCAAGAACCTGACTGGTGATTTTGCCACAACAGAAGTATCCACCAAGACGCAATCAGGATTCTTCGGCAAAAACAAATACCTATCCACCACACCCTCATCGGTATATATGACTGAAAGGGCGCTGCATGGCGCATCGGTCGAAGCGATTGTCGGTGCGACGATAACGGGAATAGAAAGCTCATGAGCGACTGCTTTGGCGGTGTCTATTGTTTTTCCCCCACCAACCGCAATCATGATTTCTCCTTTTTCTTCTTGGACCAAACTTTTGACCCTACTGATTTCCTTGTCGGAACATTCTCCATTGAATTTTTCAAACTTCGCATCTATTGATTTCTCAATATCCTTTTTATACCCTGGGATAATTGAGTCGAAAGCAAATGGATCGCACAAAACGAATGCTTTCTTGCCGAATCTCTTGGCCTCATCCCCGATGCGGGAAAGAGCGCCTGCTCCCTGAACATATCGCCCAGGAAAAATAGTCGCTTGGATCATTTTTTTTGTTATTATTATTTATAGGCAAACAATAAGAAGGCGGGTGCTGAAGCACCCGCCTTCTTATTACTTTTAAAGTATAGCACGCTGGAAGACTTTTGGCAAATCAACGCCTCAATATAGCATCCATCTTGTTCTTTCGATGTTGATATTTTTACTGACACCAAAAACAGGCTTCAAACAAAGCCTGTTTTCATCTGAGCTGGCTAGTGAATACGGCTAGTACTGGGCTTATGGAAAAAGGACTAACAAGATAAAATGCCTTGCCAATTTTATCTTCTTTCCATGACAGAGAAACTCAACATTATCGCGTCGCAAAGAAAATCCTCCAACAAGTTTTGATCTCCCGTCATTTGGGATTTGTTCAAGTATTTCATATAAATCCGTTTGTCTTTTTGCTGAATCATTGCTGGAGGAAAATTTTGCCTCAATAGCATCGCGTGCATAAGAAGCCTTCCGATTCTCCCGTTCCCGTCTGAAAACGGATGAATCTGTTCGAAACAGCTATGAATACTGGATATCCCAGAAACAAAATCAGTTCTGCCGATACGGATATCCTTGAACATTTTTTTCATCAACTCAGGCACTTTCAAATAATTGGCTGTCGGGACATTGCTTCCCATGATACGCACTCCGTGACTGCGATAAGTTCCAGCGTCCGGCCTGATGCTGTTCATAAGAATGGAATGAAGTCTTAAAACAAATTCTTCATCGATCGGTTTCTCATTTTTCAGCCAATCGAACATGAAATTGAAAGCTGTCTGATGGTTTTTAGCTTCCAGCTGTTCGGTCAAAGTCCTATTAGGCAAGGAGGCGTTCTCGAAAAGAATGGCTGCTGTCTCATCTTCAGTAAGGGTGCTTCCTTCAATTTTATTCGTATTATATGTCAATGATAAGACGAACTGATCATAGATATCAGGATTGTTCAAGATAATGGCCATTATATTCCTGTAGCCTCTCCTTTTCTTCTCAAGAATTTTCTTTTTTGCCTCTAACACTGTTTCGGGGATTATCTTCGTTCCGGAATATTTGGCATATAGTTCATCTATCTGAATCTGTTTCTTCTTTCGAGGTACGGAACGTCCATTGATCCAACTATTGAGTGTCACGAAAGATACGTCCAATTCCTTGGCCAATTTTTCCTGAGTCAATTCAGAAAGGTCTTTTATAATTTTTAGCTTGTCTGATATGTTCATGCTCTGATTATATCAGACTTTATAAAGTTTGTAAATACCATGTATCTTTATAAAGTTATATTCATGGATACCAAAAACAGGCTTCAAATAAAGCCTGTTTTCATCTGAGCGGGTAACGGGAGTCGAACCCGTATCTCTACCTTGGCAAGGTAATATAATAGCCGCTATACGATACCCGCTTTCAGCCGCCGTAGCGGCTTCCAGCGGGCAAAGCCCGCCAGGAAGGCGCGAAGGAGGCCTCCTCATTTTGTGCCAGATCCCAGAGTTGAACTGGGTACGCAAGGATTTTCAGTCCTTCGCTCTACCGATGAGCTAATCTGGCATTGGCCTGGAAAAAAAACGTGGATCCTATAGGACTCGAACCTATAACCCCCTCAGTGTAAATGAGGTGCTCTAGCCAATTGAGCTAAGGATCCTGAAACAGAAAGATGTGGGCGAAAGAGGACTCGAACCTCCAAGGGATTGCTCCCACAAGCACCTCAAGCTTGCGCGTATACCAAATTCCGCCATCCGCCCTTGATCCGCCGTAGTCACGCTTTAGCGTGACGAAGGCGATCCTCGATCCGCCGAAGTCCCACTTGGGACGAAGGCGATCCGCACATATACAAAAATCAAATCAATAGAAACATTATAGCACACGACTCAAGAACTATTCAGCCTTCTTTTTGGCAGCCGCTTTCTTGGGAGCTGCCTTCTTCACTTCTTTCTCAGCAGACTTCTCAGATTTTTCTTCTTTTTTCGGCTCTTCAGAAACTGCCTCAGGTTCTGATTTAACATCTTCTTTCGAAGAAACAGCTTCTTCCTCCTGTTTGGCATACTTGGAAAGATCTTTGTATTTCATGCGGCTCTGTTTTGTGGTGAGGCCTCTGACATAATAGAGCTTGGCGCGTCTCACTTTGGCGCGCTTCACGAGCTCGATTTTCTCGACGTTCTTGGAAAGAAGCGGGACTATCATTTCCACACCCACTCCATTTGAAACTTTCCTAACGGTTATTTTCGGTGATGAGCTCTGCCCGCCTTTCACTGCAATGACCAACCCTTCGAAATTCTGAATCCTTTCCTTTCCGCCTTCCTTGATCCTGAGAGATATCTTAACGACATCCCCAGCTTGAAAGTCCATCTTTTTTTCTCCTCTTTCAGTTTTGTTGAATTCGATGATCTTCTTGTCCATATGTTTTTTCCCTAAGGCGCCCATCGGCGCCGAAAGCTTTGAATTATACCGTGAAATAGTTATTTAAAAGCAAAAAGCCTTGCGGCTAGTCCTGAAAACCAAGCTCTTTGGAGCTTCCTTTTTGACTTTACCCATACTACCGCTTTATCGCCTTTTAGTCAAGAAAATCGCGAAAATCATCTGGCAGCTCGGTCTCAAAGAAATAATCCCGCCTGAAAAGGGAGAATCGGATGCTTTTCGCATGGAGAAGATGTCTTGAGGCACCGCGCGAACCGGCCGCTTTCATATTCTTCGGCAGATATTTATCATCTCCTATAATCGGATGCCCGATCGAGGCCAAATGGACCCTGATCTGATGCATCCTCCCCGTTTTCGGGCTGACTTCCAAAAGCGCATATCCATCAAGTTCCCGGAGCACCTTATAGTGAGTCACTGCTTCCCTTATTTTCGTCTTGGTCCTCCTCGTCGCTATAACTTGTTTCCTATAGCTTTCTGAACGCGCCAGCGGCTTTTCTATTATCCCCTCTTTCTCATTGAACTTCCCAATAGCCAGCGCCCAATATTTTTTCTCGATTTCCTTGTCCTGAAACTTTCTCTTAAGCTCATTGAAAGCCTTCTCATTCTTGGCAACGATCATAACACCGCTAGTATCCATATCAAGCCTATGCACTATTCCCGGTCTCATCCATGAGCCCTCGGAACCGTCATGCACGCCGGATATTTCCGGATATTTGGCTATCAGGAAATTGACCAGGGTATTTTCCTGATCCTGCAAATCGACATGCGAGCGGACTCCTGCTGGCTTATCAACAATGATAATATTCTCATCTTCATAGATTATCCGTATTTTTAGTCCAGGATTCGGTTTGATGACTGTATCTTTCTCGAGCTCGAATGCAACTTCGATCTGATCGCCTTCTTTCAGGATATAGCTTGGTTTCACAGCCTTGCCGTTCACCGAAACCTTGCCGTCTTTTATATAATCAGATATCTCGACCCGGGAAACATCCACATCCAAAAAAATCCCTTCTTTAAGGAATTTATCGACTCGCTTTCCGGCATTTTTTTCGTCTGTCAGTATTTTTTCCATATAAGTGCCTTGGGAGAGACTCGAACTCTCAATCCCTTCCGGGAACTAGTTCCTAAGACTAGCGCGTATACCATTCCGCCACCAAGGCTTATTTCTGCCACCCAATCCCTATTTCGACATTTTGTGGGGATAGAGAGACTCGAACTCTCACGGCATTGCTGCCACTAGCACCTGAAGCTAGCGTGTATACCAATTTCACCATATCCCCGCAATAATCAGGATATCCTACTGGGATGATTTTTGCAAATTGTTTGTTTATATGCAAATAAGCAATTCACTTCACTAAACAAACCGAGTACCCGCCATTAATGAAATCCGGGTCGTCGCATGCACACCTTTCATTGCCAAAAGCAGGAGGAGTCCCTGTTCCTTTTACGATAGCAGAAACTTTTCTGTCTCCCAACTCAGCCAAGGACTCATTGATTTGCTTTTCCGAAAAACCACCCCTGACCATTATTGATTTTCTTTCGGAATAATACGATAGCGACGGATCCCAATCCATACCGAAAATCATAATCACACCATCTTTATCAGTATTTTTCCTTATAAAATTCGCCAGCTTAATAATATATTGGCTTGTTCCATTTTTTTGAGAATAATAGTAAGTGTTTCCGTAGGAATACAAGCTCGACAATCCGAAGAAAGCAATAATGATGAATGATGTTGCATTTTTATATCTCATTTTTGATTCCAGCAATGAGGCGCAAGCCAAGCCAATTGCCACTGAAAGGAATATGCTATTGGCATAAGAATAATAGTTATGGACAAAATACAGATTAGTGAATATCAATGGTCCAGAAATAAATAGCGCTAGCGATATCCCGATTTCCTTGCGATATTTGTTTTTTATTATGGTGAATAACAACAATATTACCAATAGATTAGGAGCATCAAACAATCCGAAAAAATCTATTGATCCCAATGGAAAATAAGCCAGAGTCGTGTTCTTGAATATTCCCTCCCATACTTTTGGGTCAATTTTTTGATTAATTGTGCCGAAATTCCAAACACCAAGGCTTTTCGAATCAATAAAATTTCTTGCCAAGGGATTCATTTGCTTTTGGACGTCGGTAAATTTTGTCCACGACAAACCACAGACAATAGGAGTCAGAAAAATGACATATACGACCAGAGACACGATCTTGATTCTTTTTATATTCAAATATTTGCGTATATCTCCAAAAGCTGCCCGATAAAAAACAATAAATAAGATCCCATTAAGTATGAGAAATACAGAAAATGTTGTTATTTTAGTCAAAATTCCCAAAATTCCGAAAAACGCAGCCAGCACAAGAAAGGTCTTTTTTTTACTTATAAAGAATTTTGTTGAAAAATAACAATAGGAAATTCCGAAAAAAAGAGCTGTTGATTCTATGAGAAAAGTTCTGGACCAAAACAAATATATCGGATTCAATAATACAAACGTCAGAATCAAAAGCACTTTATTCCTATCTTTCATAAAGAGCCTAAGAAAAGCATAGGACATCAGCAAGGATAAATAAAAAAACAACAATGAAACAAACCTTCCAGATTGATCAATAGGGGAATGAAAAATTACAACTATTGCAGCAACAATCCATTGATAAATAGGAAACTCAAATGGAATCGACCATGGAGCACCTAAGACAGGAGTGATGTAATTTATTTTAAAACCTTCCTGAATCAAGTAATAAACGGAGATTGCCGTTTGAGTCTGCCTGAATCCATGAATATCTATCAAACTATTGTTCCAGCCGATAAAAGAGCAGGAAGCATGAACCAAAAAAGCAGCAATAAACAACAGAGGAATCGCATTATTTTTCACTGATTTAACTATGAATAAATCTTTCACTTTCCTTTTAAGTATTTTTTTAAAAAAAGACTGACTACTTTACTCCTATGACGAAAGTTTGTTTTCCAAAAATAAACTGTAGCAATGGAATTTTCAAATATATCCTAATGATGAAATCAGATTGAGGAAGATTCGATTTTGTGGAATACGGGAGAAATTTATTTTTCATCATGACGATATTAAAACCGGAAACCTCAAGCGCCTCAGCAAGGCTTTTATGTGTCAGCGGTGTTTTATGATCTATGAAAAACCAATATTTTTCCTTTACATAAAAAATATTCGGCTGCAATATCATTATTTTCCCGCCCTTTCTCAATATCCTATAGCACTCACTCAGAACTGTTATGATCTCGTCCGTATTATTGAGATGTTCAAGAAAATTACTGATAAAAATCTTGTCCACCGAACCGCTATCAAGCTGCTTTATATTTTTACAATCAGCAATGATAATTTCAACATCATCTTTGGCAAACCTCTTAATATCTTCATTAAGATCAACCGCAATTTTTTTCTTAGCCGATATATTATTCAAGAACTCACCGTAACCGGCAGCAATATCCAGAACCGTATCATTATTCTTATCAATAAATTTTTGAAAATAGTCTTCACATAAAACCTTCCAGATTCTATTCTTATCATCAATACCCCCCCCGAAGCGATTCCAATATATATTTGATAAATCTTTTTTCATATCATAAGGACAAAAAATTAAATTACCTTCTTTTTGTAATCTCCTCTCGATAGCCATTTTTCCAATAAGCAGTAAAGGATGATAAAAAAATATCTACTGCCCATCTCTTTGATTCTCAATCTGGATTCTCCCTTTCTACGATTAACCCATTGATTGGGCACAACGGCATAGGAATAGCCACGCACTATCGTCTTGAGCGGCAATTCAACGGTCAGATTGAAGTGCGAGCTTAAAAATGGACGCAAACCAATGATAGTTTCCCTATTATAAGCCTTAAAAGCATTGGTAACATCATTATACCTGATTCTAAAAAACAGCTTTATCAAATTATTGGTAAAACGATTGAGCAAATACTTAGTCTTCGGATAGTTAACAGATTTTCCGCCCATAGAGAAACGTGAGCCAAAAACTGCGTCATATCCTTCCTCTAGTTTTTGATAATACATAACCAGATCCTCAGGCCGATCTGATAAATCAGCCATAACCACCGACACATAATCTCCTTGAAATTCTTCCAATCCCCTGCGAACCGCCAAACCGAAACCACCAGGATGAGTGTTATTGATATAGCGCAGTTCAGGAATATCATCAGTCATCTTTTTTAAGACATCTTCGGTCATATCATAGCTATTGTCATTTATAACTATAATCTCATGAGGAATGGATTCTTTTTTCAGTTCATGATTAAAAGCCAAGACCGTATGTTCTATGTATTTTTCTTCATTGTATGCAGGAATAATCAGGGAAATTTTTTTCATAAAAGTCTTTAGGCTGTCGTTGCTATACGAATCAAGCGGTTTATCCGTGAAAAATAGTAAGAAATAGATGGAGGTTTAAAAATGAAGAAAGGATAATGACGGACTTAATTTTCCATGACAATTCTTTATTTTCAGCATAATAATTAAGCATAAACAGTAGAAAAAGAAATGGCATAAAATCCAAGGCATACCTATAACCGAATTGATACCAGCCGATTCCATAATACATAAGGATGGGAAATGCTATCAGAAATACGGTTATCCATAGCATCTTGGAAATCTTGCCACCATTCTTCAATAAAAAAATAGTTAGCAAATATGGAGAGGTTAGGAAAATACTCATGCCCCACGGATTAGCTTGAATAAAAGGATACACTAACACCGAAGTGCTATCCTTAAACACCGGGGACGGCATGCTTATAACAGAATAATATATATTAGAAAGAAGATGAGAAAAACTGAACATCCCATAACCTCTCGCTCTTTCCAACTCCCCATTCAACAATTGATAAGCATAACCTTGCTCGAATATATTTCCAAATCTGAAATAATTATATAAAAGAAGTCCTCCTATTGCCAATCCAAAAGGGATGAATAATTTCAATAAATCTTTTATCTTTATTTTAAAATATTTTTTTGAAAATATAATTTCCAACGCGAAGAAAAAAATTCCAAGTCCCGCAGTTGCGCGAGTAGCAGCAACCAATCCCATGATCAACCCCAACATCCAATATCGTTTTTTAGTAAAAAATTCCAAAATAGATAAGAACAGCAGGAGCGTCGTTACGACTTGGGCAAATTGCCAGCCTGAAGGGACCAAGGCCACTCCCAAGAATACTGAGGAAAAACAGAACGCATACGCAAGATAGATCGAATCACTTTTTGAATAATTGATTTTTCTTGAAATCTGGAAACAGGCAATGAAAATTATGACGACCAAGAAAAACTGCAGATATCCTTGATAAAAAAAGTGATCCATGAGACCAAATACATAAACAAAAGGCATCAGTATTATGGACGGAAACGGTCCCAATGGCCAATAATAATTCCCGCCGAACAAGACAGCATCATGCCATGAACCAGGCTGGGATAAGAAATATAATTTTCCATTAAGGAAAGATTGAGCGAGAAATGAAAATTGATGTTCTCCTCCTGAAACATAGTTCAAAACAAAAGCTAAAAACATGAAAAACAGACCAGCATAGTATACTGGAATATTTTTAGCGAAACCCATAGCCCTTACCTTAGTCACGCCAAACATCATACAAATTCACTTTTACCCTTTTTAAAAAAAATCTAAATGCTACTAATAAAGTAAGGTAGCCATATTTAGCGCTTCTCCTGAAATTAATGCTCGACGCTTCTGGGAAATATCTCACAGGAACGGGTATTTCGCCTATCCGATAGCCCTTTTCTATAATTCCAAATAATATCTGGCTATCAAAAACGAAGTCATCGGAGTTTTTCATGAAATCAATATTTTCAAGGACTTCCCTCTTATAAGCCCTCATTCCAGTATGCCATTCGGACAGATTCTGTCCGCTTAGGATATTTTCAACAAAAGTCAGGAATCGGTTTGAATAATATTTATATCTTGGCATTCCTCCTTGAAGAGCCTCTCTGCGTGTCCTTATGCGCGAACCCAGCATCACGTCAAAATATCCGTCACGAATAAATTCTATGAAATACTTTATAAGCTTAGGATCATATTGATAATCAGGATGCAGCATTACAATAATATCAGCCCCATGATCAAGAGCTAGCTTGTAACATGTCTTCTGATTTGCTCCATAACCCTTATTAGACAAGTGCTTATGAACGGTTAAGCCATATTCTTGGGCCAACTGAGCCGTCCTATCGCTGCTAAAATCATCTACCAATATAATTTCACATGCACAATCCTTGGGAATATCATTAATAGTTTTCAATAACGTCTTCTCAGCATTATAAGCAGGAAGAACCACAATAGATTTATTTTTTATATTTTCAGAAAATTCTTTCACAATAAACATACAAGTTAGTAATGTCTGCGGAAGATAGAATAATTATCCTACCCCAATATCATCCTCAATCTCCCCACCTCATCCTTCAGTGCCCCTTCATCCCCATACTCCCCATGATGCCTGGTGTTGTCGCCATATGTTTCCTTCTTCATATCCAAATGGATGTTGGCAATCAGGGTTCCTCCGTCAATCTTCGCGTAGATGTGGAATCTCGGATAGCCCTGTGCTGAAAATGCGCGGATAAAGCTCATTTCATCGCCAACTTGTCTCTGAAAAACATATCCCGCACGGCGGAACGAATTCACAACATTCTGATTGAAGTTTTCTATTTTGATTTGCATGCAATTATATTTGTCATCTTGAGCGAAGCGTAGCGAAGTCGAAAGATCTGCTTATAGACATATTTCACTGAAAGATTCCTCGACTTCATTCCGATGCTATCGCATCGTCATTCCGCTCGGAATGACATAATCTATATTTTCATTTGATACTCCTTCGCCGCTTCAACGACATTCCGCATCAGCATGATGATGGTCATAGGACCCACTCCTCCAGGAACCGGAGTGATGAAACTCGCTTTCTCTTTCACTTGATCGAAATCCACATCCCCGACCATTTTTTCGTCCTCGGTCGCGCTGATGCCGACATCGATGACGGTTGCGCCGTCTTTGACCATATCTGCCGTCACCAGCCCCGCGTGAC
>Ga0209373_10004169_pt1 | contig 12683 bp, 6 predicted proteins | sample Higcelweek5metaG_FD_187173 | JGI IMG/M metagenome (GOLD analysis project Ga0209373, IMG submission 187173) | Freshwater pond sediment microbial communities from the University of Edinburgh, under environmental carbon perturbations - High... | ecosystem: Environmental > Aquatic > Freshwater >... | reverse complement strand
GCTCGGAAGCCAGGTGCGACAGATCTTCGCGGATGTCCATTTCCGCCGCTTTTCTCGTTAGATCTTCCTGGATGGTTTGCAACTGACCGAACATGCCGGCTGCCATCTCGGATGTTGTACGTTCAGCAGCAGACTTCTTGTCTAATTCGGCTTTAAGAATCTGCAATTCAGCCTCCGTCGGCGCCGACACGGGCACGGACGCGGGAGCCGGATGAACCTTCGAGCCGCATACCGGACAGGGAAGACCCTCGACGAGCGTCTGCGCGAGTACGCCGGCCTGCTCATCCAGAAACGCACGATACTTTGTCTCATAATCGTGGCGACAAATTGTCGCTTGCGCCGATGCCTGAAGATACGTCTCCTGAAGACGGGAATATTCGGCGGTTTTTCGTTGATACTCATGCGCGCTCTGTGAGATCTTATCCAATTCTTTCAGCGCGTTCTCTGCCTTCTCCATTCCGGTCAACAGAGACATCCTCTCAAGTTCTACGTCCTTGAGAGATAACAACTCCTCAGAGCACTTCAATCGATCTGCCGTCAGGACTTCGATGGATGCTGTCGTTTCTTCGATTCTTCGCGTCAGCGTCGCAATTCCAGAAAGCATCTCGGATATTTCTCTGCGACCTTCTTCCAGCGCCACGTAATCCGGGAGAGATGATTCCAGAAGAAGAATCTCCGCTTCGATATTCTTTATCACCGGGAGATCCTCTTCGGCCCGGGTCCACTCGCCGGCAGCGACATTCTTGGCAACGAGAAGTTCCTGCGACAGCAACTCGGCCTTCTTGCGATCTTCGCGGGTTCCTGCGATCTCTCTGGCTTGGCCGATCAGGTTCTCCTTCTCGCCGATGCTTCGTTCCAGGCTCTGCCGATCCCTCTCTGACTGGAGGTAGCGATCCTTCTCCTCTTGGATCAGCGTGACGACCAGATTCTGCGTCTCCTCCATCGGGAGTGTGCCTTCTTTTGCTTTGCGAATCAATGAAAAGCGTAGGTCATCCTCGGAAGCCAGAATTCCGGATACATACTGCTGAACCGACGCCTGTAAACCGGCGAGTTCACGCTCGCGACGCAGCGTGTCATCACGCAGTCGCTGTTGCAGATTCTCGTAGGCATCCGTTCGGAAGATCTTGCGGAAAATCTTCTTGCGATCTTCGGTTGGAGCGAGAAGGAGCTTAAGGAAATCCCCTTGAGCGATCATCGCGATCTGGGAGAACTGATCCCGGTCAATGCCGATGATCTCGTATATCTTGGTTGTTACATCTCTCGTCTTCGTGACAACCGTTCCGTCGGGCAGAATCAGCTCCGCCTCCGCCTTCTGAAGCGTCAACTTGTCACCTTTGCGGGAAGGGCGCTCGTAATCGGGATTCCGGCGAACGAGATACGTCTTGCCGGCGTAGAGGAACGTGAGCTCGACATAGGTCGGCGTCTCCGGCGTCGCGTACTTCGAACGTAGCATGGAGGCTTCGCGATTACTGCCACTGGGCTCGCCGTAAAGAGCAAAGGTGATTGCGTCGAAAATAGTCGTCTTACCTGCTCCTGTATCTCCTGTAATGAGATACAAACCGCTTCGGCCCAAACGCTCCAGATCGATCAACGTAGCATCCGCGTAGGGACCGAAGGCACTGATCGTTAGCTGTAATGGTCTCATAAGATTAAGTCCTCCAAATCGTATCAACCAGATGATCCAGGTAAGCTCGCTGTTGCTCATCAAAGCCGGCGCCGTTCTGTTTCCGGTAGAAATCGTCAAAGAGCTCGATCGGAGAACGCAGCTCCGCTTCGATCACGGGCTCAATCAGTAACCTTGTTCGCGTTCGCGTGTTATCGTATTCGAGGCTCATAATGTTGGGATAGATCGTCCGAAGTCGCCGGATTGCGTCGGGAATATCATTCTCGTCCGTAAGAATAACGCGAAGATAATCTTCCGTATTCGTTCCCTCATAGAAAGTTCTGGCGGTAAGCTCCATGTACGAGCCGCGAATCTCGCGCATCGCACGAAGTGGAATCAATTCCCGCGTGGAGACCGCAACTTGTCCTTTCTCGCCGAGCTCAATTACGGTCAAAGACTTCTTATGATGAATCTCCGAGAAGGAATACATCAGAGGTGAACCACTGTATCGAACCTCGGGACGTCCGACGGATTGGGGCCCGTGCAGATGACCGAGCGCGACATAGTCAAAACTGTCCGTAACTGCCCGGTCCACAGCCTCGGACCCGCCCACAGAAATCTCTTCGGAGGCGCATTGCTCCGCGCCGGCGAAGAACTGATGCGCGATAAGGACGTTGCGACGGGATGGATCAAGGATCAAGGGCCGGAGAGCAGAAGAGACCGCATCCGAATAGGAAGTGATGTCTTCATTGGGGAAAAACCTGCGGACCATAGCGGGCTTCAAGAAGGGGAGAAGATAGAAATCAACTGGTCCGAACGCATCGGTGAGGGGTATCGGAAGAATCTGACCGGAATAAACAGGGGAGAGATAGACTCCCGAGTTTCCGAGAAGGCGGGAAGCGAAGGCAATGCGTTCCGGAGAGTCGTGATTTCCGCAGATGATAAAGGCCGGCAAAGACCGCCTGGCCAGCGCATAAAGGAAATCATCAAAAACACGTATCGCTTCCGCGGGAGGGATCGGCTTATCATAGATATCTCCGGCGATGATGAGCGCGTCGGGTTTCTCCTCATCCAGAATCTGAAGAATTCGTTTGAGGATGTATTCCTGATCTTCCAACAGGGAGAATGCATTTACGTGTTTGCCGAGATGAAGATCGGATAGATGGATCAGCTTCATAAACGCCTCCGTGGGAGCGATTGGCCTTCTAAAGTGTGCGCTAGTATAGGAAGATTCGCGAAAAGTGTGCATTTCACTTATTATAAACGATTGCTTGTACGAATCATGGAACATATTCGAACATTGGTGGCTGACGCGCGCGAGCTGTCGCGCGGCATGCTTGAACCGCATGCCTCGGGTAAACTTCCACCAAATACAAAAGCCACGCATTTTGCGTGGCTTTTGTATTTGGTGGAAGCGAGGAGAATCGAACTCCTGTCCGAAACCATATCCTCTGGAACGTCTCCGGGTGCAGCCGGTGATTGGAGTATTCCCCTCTGTCACGAGCCCTCCGGCAGGCTGAGACGTCCGGTAGCTTCATAAATACATCGCATCGGCAAAGCTTATGATGCGGCGTTTACCTCTTTAACCTGCCGAAAGGTAAGGTCTGCTATCTGACATCCCCGACCCGGTCAGCAGATCGACCGGAGAGATGCGTGGCTGGTTTAAGCAGCTACGAGTTGTGTTTTGTTTGTTGCAATTACTTGCTTTTCCCGTTTTTTTAAGAGGCCAACGAGAATCCTCTACCCGCTTTCCCAGTCTCAACAACCCCGTCGAAACCAGTACGCCCCCATGTATAGAGACACATTTATTGTAACGTATTTCGCGAGAAATTTCAAGGGCGGCTCATCGGCGGCACAAGAGAAGGGCGAGAAAAACCTGTAGCTCGAGCAGGAAACTTTGATAAACAAAATAGTTTTAAATTGAAAATCATCTGTTTGAAAAACATGTGCAGGGTGCACAAAAACGAAAGAGAAATTTGGCGGAATAAATGTGTTTTCGTCAGTGACTTTTTTTCGCTTTGTGGTATCTTTACTATAGATGATTTTGGTCTTATCTCTTAACACTAAAGAACAATCGGCCTCCCGAAGACATCGGGAAAGAACTAACGTAAGGAGCGTTGAGCATGCAAATTGACATTACGACAGCCTACATCTTAGCAATTCTCGTTTCTCTCGCCGCATTCGGCGTAGCGCTGTACTTCTACTTCTGGGTGAAGAAGCAGCCGTCTTCTAATGCGACGATCCACAAAGTTGGAGCATTGATCAACAAGGGTGCCAATACTTTCCTGAAGAGAGAGTATTTACTTCTGGCAAGATTTGCCGGCGTAGCGACACTCTTGATTCTACTGTTTTTACCTAAGCCTATTTGGATGGGTAGCGGTATTGGGCCGAATCTTCAAATGGCTATTTCTTATGTATTCGGTACATTCTTATCAGCACTTGCGGGTAAGATCGGTATTACGGTTGCAACCATCGCTAACATGAAGGCAGCTGAGGCGGCGACAAAGGGAATCAGACCTTCCTTTATGGCCGGTTTCCGCGGAGGCGCGGTCATGGGAATGGCCGTTGTCGGAGCGAGCCTTATGGGTATCACTCTCGTCTTCTGGATCACGCGTGATGCAAGCTCCGTTCTTGGATTCAGTTTCGGTGCTTCGAGCTTAGCGCTGTTTGCCAAGGCAGGCGGTGGTATCTTCACAAAGACTGCTGATATCAGTGCCGACCTTGTCGGTAAGGTAGAACTTGGAATTCCGGAAGATGACCCGAGAAACCCTGCGGTTATCGCTGACAACGTCGGCGACAATGTCGGAGACGTCGCCGGAATGGGCGCTGATCTTTTTGACTCCAACGTCGCTTCGATGGCAGCCGCGCTCGCGATGGCGATCACGATTGACCCGACGGATGACAAGTACACGGTTATGGTTTTCATCTATGCCGCTCTTGGACTCCTGTGCTCGGCGATCGGCGTGCTTCTTGCCCGTATGGGAAAGAACAGCGGACCGACACGCGCGTTGAACATGAGTACATATATCACGACCGCTCTGTTTGCCGGTACAACAGCTTTGACAACGGCTATTCTGTTTAATGCAGAATACGGTTGGAGAATCTGGGGCGCAATGACCGTCGGTCTTGTGGTCGGAACCATCATCGGTATCGTCAGCGACTATTTCACGGATGATAAGAAGCCCCCGGTTCACTATGTTGCGAATGCCTCTAAGTCCGGTCCGGCTTTCACCATCCTTTCCGGTGTATCCTATGGATTCTTGAGTGTATTTCCTGCTATGGTTGGTATCGCGATTTCCGCTTTGGCCGCCTACCAGATCTGTGCACCTCTTGATCCCGCAAACCCTGTCAAATTCGGTATGTTCGGTATCGCGATGGCAGCTGTAGGTATGCTCTCTATCGTCGGTATGGTTATTTCGAATGACGCTTACGGTCCGATCGTCGACAACGCCAGAGGCCTTGTCGAAATGGGCGGACTCGGAGAGAAGGCCCTCGAGATCACGGATGAACTTGACAGCGCCGGTAATACCGTTAAGGCTGTAACCAAGGGCTTCGCGATCGGCGCCGCCGGTCTCACAATTATCGCTCTTCTCGGAACGTTCATGAGTGAAGTCAATGTTGCCGCGATTGAAGAAGGTCTTGCCGATAAGGCGATCACCGGTTTTGACATTCTGAACCCCATCGTATTCTTCGGTATGATGATCGGTGCCTCGATTCCCGCTGTCTTCTCCGCGATGCTCATGCTTGGCGTCGACAGAAACGCGCAGCGCATGGTTGCTGAGATTCACAGACAGTTCAACACGATTGTCGGTCTCAAAGAAGGCAAGCCCGGCGTTGAGCCTGAATATGACAAGTGTATTGATATCGCTACGGTCGGAGCTCTGAAGGAACTGATTCCTGCCGGTCTCGTTGCCATCGTCTCCACATTGGCAGTTGGCTTCATCGGCGGCGTTCAGGCGATCGGCGGTTTCCTGGCTGGTAACATCGTCAGCGGACTTCTGCTGGCACTGTTCATGTCGAACTCCGGCGGACTCTGGGACAATGCGAAGAAGTTTGTCGAAGCCGGTAACAACGGCGGCAAGGGCTCTGACGCTCATAAGGCTGCTGTTGTCGGCGACACCGTCGGCGATCCTTTCAAGGATACCGCTGGTCCTTCGATCAACACACAGGTTACAGTTGTTTCTCTGGTCGCATCGATCATGGCTACCATGTTCCTCAAGTTCAATCTTCTGGATTGGCTGCAGACCATATTTTAAGTAATCGATAATAAGAGTTTCTAATCAGAGCTGCCTCAATCGACGTGTCAACGTTGATTGAGGCAGTTCTTTATTCTAGTGGTCAAATTGAAATGCTTCTGATACCGTATCTCTATCAAATGATGCTAGAATAATTCTGCTATGATTTATCATGTGTCTTGCTATGATAAGATGTGAATGCATAGGAGAGAAGCGTCATGACACATTTCGCAGGGCCGGATTTCTTCTGGCCATACGATTCGGATCAGGAGCTCTATAGAGAGAAGATTCCACCTGAACTCGGTCTGATCCCGAGTAAATGGCGAATGCCTTTGTCGCATTGGCGTTTCTTCCATGCGGAGAATCGGGATCTGGTCCCGCTGGGTTTTTCCACTCCGGATTTTGACGATTCCTCTTGGCTGTCTATGGATGTCCCTTCCTCGTGGCAATTGAAGGGATATGGAATACCGACGGATTTAACGTATGATGAAGAAGCGCATGAGTTGGAACTGGCTTCTTCGAAGCGCTTCTCGACGCTTTTTTCGCGTATTTCTTCTGGCGAATATGAGGATGATGTCGGTGTCTATCGCACCGTGATTCAGATCCCTGAAGAATATCTTGGACGTGCGGTCTATTTCGGCTGTGCAGGGATCCGCGGTAGATTTGAGATGTATGTGAACGGACATTATGTAGCCGCTTCACCCGCGATCTACACGCATTCCCGCTTTTATCTGTCGCCGTTTCTGGCTGAGGGTGCGAACGTGATTGTCCTTCTGGTTTTCCACCTGGATGGTCACAAACACGTACGTCAGAAGATTGAGAGCGGTACTTTTGGCATGAGCGGAATCTTTCGGTTGCCGGAATTGATTGCCGAGTCGCTCCTCGAGATATCCTCGGTTGCCGTGGAGACGACGTGGGAAGCGACGAGCATTTCGGGGACGTCGGAAGATGGACTATCTTTCGTAAATGATAACACTTCCGAAGATTTCATCGATGTAACCGGACAACCCGTATCGGCTGATCCATGGGTGCCGGATCGAAGAAGTGCTTCAGCGCATGTTCGAATTCGTCTGAAGAATCATACGGATCTGATGACACCCGTTCGTGTTACCGCATCGCTTCTCGAGGCTCGGGCGGAGTACGATCTGTATGATCTCCCGGTACATGTTCCGGTGGCGTTTGATATTAAGGGCACGATTCCCGGGGTATCGGATCTTGAGCTCGAGGCTGATTTTTCGGCGAAGAACATATGGGCATGGTCCGATCAGAAGCCAATTCTTTATGATCTTGTATTCTATCTTCTCGGCTCACACGGTCAACTGATATCCGTTAAACGTATACGTTTCGGATTCAAAACCTCATCTTCGATCGGGCGCGTATTCCATATCAACGATGTTGCGTTGCCGATCCGGGCGGTACGATACTTCTCCTTTGACCCAAAGGGAGGGATCTCTCTATCTCCCGAGCGTATGAGACAAGACATTTTCCTCATGAAACGAGCGGGCATTAATACGATACTCGGCGCGCATTTCCCGGCGGATCCCTTGTTCTACCGGATGTGCGATCATTACGGCATGATGATCATCGCGCAGGATGATAGACATCGCATTCGAGATACTGTACTGGCGCTGTCCATGCATCCATCGATTGTTATGTGGTCTTTCGCGCCGCGGCATTATGATGAACGCAAGTGGTTTCTTGGCAAACAGAAGCTTCTTCTTCAAGATGCCACACGACCTTTCTACTGTGAGAAAGATTCGTCGGGAGCGGTTTCGGATATGCTTCCTTTCCCCAACGATGCGGGAACTTTGTTCGGAGAGTGGTGCGACCTTGCGCTTTTCAAGGAACCGCTTCAAAGGCAACTCGGGGAAGGCGAATCCATTTTCTCCTCAATCAAAGGTCGCGCGGTACGTGAGACGGATCTGGCTCCCTATCGCTTTGTTCATCAGGGGGATCTTGAAGAGTATCATGATAAGAGTGATGTGCCGATTGCGCAAGGAATTGTATCCGCGGATCGAATACCGCATCCGATTTACCTTGAGATAAAGAAGCAGTGTGAGACGATTCAGATCACACCCTCTTCTGAAGCTACGGATTCCTTTACGATCACGAATCTGCATCCTTTCGGGGAGACGCGGGATACGCTTCTGGAATGGAAGTTGATGCTCGACGGATATCCCGTGAAAGGTGGACGAGGGAATCTTGGATCGATACCGCCACTTGGAGACCAGAAGATCATGCTACCCATACGCGTCTCGTCATTTCTTGAGCCCGGATGGATGAATACGGACCCGAGATGGACTGAGATTTCCAGAAGAGCGGTTCGGCGGGAGCTGGTCCTCTTGATACGTCTCTCTTTACGTGCGCCGACAGCGTACGTGGACGAGGGGCATGAACTTGCCTTCTATCAGCAGGTCCTACTCGAGAGGGCAAACGCCAGTGAAGCCTCGGAAGTAGATGAGAAGTTGCATTCGCCGCATCTCATGCAAGCGAATAACAATAACAACGCGATGGCTTCCGCAGAGCTCCTGCCCGCCGGACAAGCCCAGCCGAGGGTTGGTGGGGAAGAAGGCAACAAGACAGACCACATCGAGATTTCGACGAAGCCGGACAATCTGATCGCATCCTTGCGCGATCTTGCGATTTCATTCTCGCGATTCGAGGGAAGCCTGGATTCTCTGCAAGTATTTGGCCGCCAGTTCTTGCGGGACGGGATACTTCCAAGTCTTTACCGTGCGGCGACAAACAGTGATCGCTCCGACCAGGCTTTTGCGTTGGCAGCCACGATCTACTCTCGCGAGACGGATTGGAGAGATGTACAGGACAAACTCGCATCGAAGCGTTTTCACTACGAGATGGACGGAGCGAATTTCTGCCTGCTGAGTCGCTTCTCCTGCCGTGCAACGAAGGGCGACATCCTGCTGTATCACGAATTGCTTGCGGATGGTTCGCTTCGGATTACCGTTGCGCTAACACCGAGATATGACCTTTTGCGTTGCGGAATTCGTCTCCGAATTCCTCGCGAATTCTGTCATCTGCAGTGGTATGGGCGAGGACCGGCGGAAACGTATAAGGATCGGAAAGAATCCGGAATCATCGGACGGTTTTCCAGTCATCCTGAGAATATGAGCCATGATTACGCGAGACCGCAAGAGAGCGGTGGCAGGGAGTCCACGCGATATTTACTCGTAGCAGACAAGGAAGGATACGCCATCCGGATCGAAGCCGGCGAGGGTGAGTTCCTTTTCACTGCGTCCCTTCATGATCCGAGAGATATTGATGATCATATGCATCAGGAAGAACTGCCCGAATCCGATGCGTTCAACCTGTTTCTGGATTTCTATCACCGCGGCATAGAGAGAACGGGAAAAGAGTCGCGCCAATTCAAAGGGAATCAGATGTATCGTGGAACCTTTTTGTTGACGCCTTGCCGCTTGGACGATCAAGGATCGCTTTGAGATCGGATAACTCCTTATACGTAAGACGACGCCATTGGCCCAGCGGCAAATTTCCCAGATCGATGTTCAGGATTCGCGTTCGCTTCAGCCGTATCACACGATAGTCCAGATATTCGCACATGCGACGAATCTGCCGGTTCAAACCTTGTGTCAGAATGATCCGAAAACTCTGGGTTCCGACTGGATACACCTTGCAGGGCAGGGTGATCTGCCCGAGGACGGGCACGCCTTCCTGCATCTTCGTAACAAATTCGTCTGTTACGGGTTTATCGACTTCAACCTTGTATTCTTTCTCGTGCTGACCTTCGGCTCGCAGCAAACGGTTAACAATTCCCCCGTCATTCGTCAGAAGGATCAGTCCGGTTGACATCTTGTCCAGACGGCCGATCGGGAAAATTCTCCGATCGAATCCGAGAAAATCGATAATATTATCCTTATCCCGTTCGTCGGTAGTGCAAGTGACACCGAGAGGCTTGTTGAGTGCGATATATACGAGATCATCTTCCGGAAATACCGGCTTGCCGTCCACACGGACGATTTGACCGGCAACGACACGCGTACCCATGACGGCGATGTCGCCGTCGACAGTTACTTTGCCTGTTTCGACCAGTTCATCTGCTTTTCGCCGGGAACAGTAACCGGATGAAGCGACGTATCGATTGATACGGATCCCCTGCGCTGAATCTTCGGTCGAGTCGTTTTCGAGCTTCTCTATCATGTCATGTTCACTTTCTTTCCATCAGAACCACATGGTTCCTCGTACACATTTCAAAGTGAAGGTGAAGGTGGTTCCTTCGCCATATTCGCTTTGTACGGAAATTGTTTCACCCATATAACTCAGTAGTTCACGAGCGATCGAAAGTCCTAATCCGGTACCTTTCTTTCCGCGTGCGCGATCCGCTTTGTAGAAACGATCAAAGATGTGATCGATATCGTACTCGTGAATTCCCTGACCGGTATCGATGACGGAGACCAGAACCTGATCATCCTTGTCGCTGATTTCCGTCGCGATCGTAATCGAACCGCCCGGCGGCGTGTATTTCTTGGCGTTGTCCATCAGAATAACCAGAATCTGTTCTACGCGGTCAGGATTACCCATAACCGTCGGACACGGCCCGTTCTTGTAGACTACATCAAATGTAAGGGACGCATCCTCCATAATAGGTGTGAACTTTGCCTTCAACTCAGACAACAATGCGTTGAGATCGAAGGGGAACGTCTTGAAAGCAATCGTGCGCGCCTGAAGACGCGATAATTCCAACATATCATCGATCAGGCGAGACAGACGCATCGTCTCGTGCAGAATGATTCCGTAATATCGCATCCGATCGGCCTCGCTCTTGACCATGCCATCCGCCAGCGGTTCAACCAAACCACGAAGGGCGGTGAGGGGGGTTCGGAGCTCATGCGACACGTTTGCCACGTAATCGCGGCGCGTCTGCTCCAGTCGTTCGGACTCTGATATGTCTCGAAAAAATCCGGTAGCTCCGACGACTTGGCCGCTGTTGTCGAAAGTGGGAACGATCGTCGACAGGAAGGCTGTATCCCGGGAATCCAACGTTCTCTCGATGGTTACGGCATCATCGATACATTTCTGGAAATCCTCCCACACTTCCTCGAAGGGGATTAGCTGCAATCGATTCGTGAAAAGATTGCGTTTCTTCGCGTTCTCGAAAAGCGTGTTGATTGCCGGATTCGAGTATACCGGTTTCAGGTCAAGGTCGACCGATACAATACCTTCGGAGATAACATCAAAAATCTCACGAAGGCGGTTGCGCTCTACCGTGAGTTCATAGATCGACGTCGAGAGCTGATCGGCCAGGCTATTGAAGGACATGGCCAATTCGCCGATCTCGCTCTTGGATGCCGTGTCTGCGCGCACAGAGAAGTCACCGTTTCCGAAGGCCAGAGCTACCTCGTTGACCTCGCGAAGGGGTTTGACAAGACGTGCCGAGATGAAATACACAGGGATTAGCATCATAGATGAGGCGACAAAGATCGCAAGGAGAAGAACCCGAACGAGTTCTTGCTGGATGGAGGTCAACATTGTCAGCGAGGCTGCCAGAACAACATAACCTGTGATCTTCATGTCATGGGAGACTAAGGGCACCTGCACAATCAGAATACGCGACTCGAAGCGATCACCGGGAAGTATTTCCGTGTCATATTTCTCGCCCGACAGATGAAGAAGGTACTGATCGAGATAAGAAGATACGCGTGATGAGAAGTCGACATTACTGTCTTCATAATCAACCGACTGGGCTGTCATCTGTCCTTTGGCATCAAAGATATACACCTGCGATCCGACAAAATCGGCATCAGACACTAGGTCATTCCAGGGATACTGCTCGAATTCCCCGGTAAAATCCGCATAATGATCCGCAATCGCGTAAGCGCGCTCCATGAGCTCGCTCTGTCGATTCACCTCGAGAGTTTGAGACGATGCCAGACCGAAAAGTACAGCGGTCAGAATGGCAGATAAAGCGAGCGCCAACACCATTAACAGAATGATGCGGCGCAGGAATGTGCTTTGAAACATTAGGAAGAAACCTCAAACTTATAGCCGACGCCATAAACAGTAATGAGAGACCATGGTGCACCTTCGTAACAAATCTTCTGACGGATACGCTTGATATGCGTATCGACGGTACGGGTATCGCCGAAATAATCGTATCCCCAGACAAGTGAAAGGATCTGCTCGCGATCCATAACCTGACCCAGATGAGAGGCGAGGAGATGCAAGATCTCTACTTCCTTCGGGGTGCAAGCGACGAGCTCGCCATTGACCTTGACCTGATAATTATCCAGACTGATCTCAAGTCCCTCGAAACGAAGGAGGGATCCGACTTCCTGCGGCTCCGAAATTCTTCGAAGGACCGCCTTGATACGGGCAATGACTTCTCGCGGTGAGAAGGGCTTCACAATATAATCGTCGGCACCGAGCTCGAGTCCTAGAACGCGGTCGATCTCCTCACCCTTAGCTGTAAGTATGATGATCGGGGTCGAGAGCGTCTTGCGAATTTCACGGCAAACCTCAATACCGGTCTTCTCCGGCATCATCAAGTCAAGAATGATGAGATCCGGCTTATCCGTGAGGACATGAGCGAGACCATCCTTGCCATCGAAAGCACTCGAATAGGTGAAGTGTTCGTTCTCCAGATAAATTCCAAGAGACTCATGTACGACAGGATCATCGTCACAAATCAGGATATGCGGTGCAGCTGCCATTCTATTATCCTCCGAAACACGATTCGCTCATTTGACTATTATATACGATGAATGCAAAAAATACCTCTTTCCTACACAGAAAATGAAGAAAATGTGAAAGAAGAAACGTTTTACTATTCCCCGCGTCGTACGGGCCAAGCGCGGTATTTTTTCCGAAGG
>Ga0209373_10004168_pt1 | contig 12683 bp, 9 predicted proteins | sample Higcelweek5metaG_FD_187173 | JGI IMG/M metagenome (GOLD analysis project Ga0209373, IMG submission 187173) | Freshwater pond sediment microbial communities from the University of Edinburgh, under environmental carbon perturbations - High... | ecosystem: Environmental > Aquatic > Freshwater >... | reverse complement strand
AAACCCACCATGAGGGCCTTTTGTTGAGCAAAGAATATTCTCCCGGGCAAGTTTTTGTAAAATCTTACCTAAAAATGGAGGCGGAATATTAAGGTCTTCCGTTATTTTCTTTATCCCGATCTTTTTCCCGCTTTGGGCATAATTAGCGAGGTAAATCATTGACCTAATCGCATATTTGCAAGTATTTGAAAGCATAATAATTATTCTTTACTTATTGATCTTCATTATTTTGAAAACGATTCTTTTAAAAAAGTAATTGCAAGAAAACTTCTAATCCTTTTTTATTAGCCTAAAAATAATGTTTTTGTATTGACAATTAAATAAATCCAACACTTTTCTACTTGAATTATAATTGCAATTTTTTATCCACCATTCTTACTCATGATCAACAATTAACAGGAATCTTGTTGATCCTGATTAAATGCCTTCCTCCTTCAAATTCAGAATCCAAAAAAGCGTCAACAATTTCGATTACCTGTTCATCGGTAATAAACCTTGCCGGCAATGCCAATACATTGGCATCGTTGTGCTGACGGGCCAAAGCAGCAATTTCCGGAATCCAGCACAAAGCCGATCGTATTTTCTGATGCTTGTTGGCCGTCATGTTTATACCATTGCCACTGCCACAAAGCGATATTCCAAAAGTAAATTCCCCATTTTCAACTGCCGTCGACATAGGATGTGCCCAATCGGCATAATCGGTACTTTGATCTGAAAAAGCCCCGAAATCTTTGTACGCAATTCCCCGCATCTTAAGATGCTCCATAACGGTTTGTTTCCTCTCCCACCCCGCATGATCTGAAGCGAGGGCAATTGTAATATTTTTCATATAACTAATCATTTTATTGTTGACGAAGGTTTAAAAATTGCAATAAAATCACGTTTTTCTTTAAAGTAAATTACAACAAAAAATACAAGGTTGCATAGTGCAGCAAGCCAGTATTTCGGCGATCCTTCTTCCCTGAAAAACCAATAAATAGCAAATAGTAAAATACTTAATGTAAGATAAAAGAAAAAATTCTTCAGATCGTATCCAACAGGATATATCTTGTTTCCCCGAAGGTATGATACAACTGTCATCACAACAAAGCAGGCCAGTATGGCTATTGCCGAAGCATAATAACCAAGAACCGGTATAAGCGCTACATTGATGGCAATAGTAACTACCGAACCCAATATTCCCTGGTAAGCCCCGTAACGTGTTGTATCAGTTAACTTATACCAGAGCGAGAGGTTAAAATAAATACCCATAAACAGGTTCGCCATCATCACAATAGGCACAACACCTATCCCATCACGATATTGCGAGGCATTGATTTTCATAAAAAGATCAATAAAAGTCGACATCCCAAGGAAAATGATCAACCCCATGATAATGAAATATTTCATCACGATAGCATACATCTTCTTCGAATCGCCATCCGATTTCTGCGAAAAGAAAAATGGCTCAAAAGCAAACCTAAATGCCTGTATAAACATATTCAGCAATACAGCCATTTTAAATGCTGTACCATAAATGCCAAGCTGTTTCATCGGTTCTGCCGAAGCAGGCAACATCTCGGGCAACAATATTTTGTCGATATTCTGATTTATCATTCCGGTAATCCCTACAATCAGGATTGGAAACGAATACGACATCATTTTTTTCCAAAGCGCCTTATCAAATTTAAGATGGCACCTAAGTTCTGGAACTAGCAGTACAAGGGTTATCGTCGAAGCAATTAGGTTAGCTAAAAAAACATACCCAATCCCAAAATCCTTATCATATAATCTATCGAAAATACTGCACGGTGAAGCCTTAGCCAATAAGGGGAAAAGGGTAAGGAAAATCAGGTTAAAGGCAATATTGATACCAATGTTGATAAACTTGATATAGGCAAAGCGCAAGGGTCGGTGCTGTAAACGAAGCTTTGCAAAAGGGATGGTCGATATTACGTCTAATGCGGTGGTTATTCCCATTATGGTAACATATTCTGGACGACAAGCAATATCAAGCGCCATCGCTATATTGTTCCTGAATACATAAACCAGCAGTACAAACGATAGGGATGTGAAAATTATAGATAAAAGTGTGGTTGAATAAACATTTTTAAAATCACCCTCTTTGGAGGCAAACCTGAAAAAACCCGTCTCCATTCCATACGTAAGTATCACAAACAGAAAGGCAACGTAAGCATAAATATTGATGATGCTTCCAACTTCTGCCTGGTTGATAAAAATATAGGTCCAAAAAGGGTTTAACCACCAATTGAGAAACCGTCCAACAATACTTGGCATCCCATAAATAACGGTCTCTCCGGTAAGTTTTTTTATTGCTTTCAATTTGATGCAGAATATTTTGTTTGAATATAAAGTCTAAAGTTTTTGCTATTTTTCTTTTATCACAAAATGTTTTTTCCAATTTTTGTCAAAAAATAATGAACAAAATGGTTAAACGCTTATTATTCACTCTAATCTTAATAGTAATAGTTTTCTCTGGATGTAGTAACAAAACAAACTATTCCCGAAAACCAGTTACAAATATACAGATTACACCTTCAAATAAAGTTGTGACTTTAGGAAATGATTTTTCAATTTCATTTCATACAAAATTAAAAGAAGGAAAGTTAAAACAAATAGACTTATTTATTGACAATCAATTAATAACAACAACTCAAGAACTTGATTTTTCTACCAATTTGAATTCTAAAAACTTTTTGCCTGGCAACCATTCAATAAGAACAGTTGCCACTAAAACAGATGGAATATCAGCTGTTAGTTATTCTTCAATAGTAATTTTGTCAGATATAGTTCCTCAAAATTTAAATTATACAATTCAAAATACCTTTTCTCATAATACTTCTTACTTCACCGAAGGCCTCGAATTTTATAATGGATCATTATTTGAAGGAACAGGAGAATATGGAACTTCTATTATTGTATCCTATAATCCAAAAAATGGAAAAATTGTTTCTTCACTTAAAATTGATAATCAATATTTTGGTGAAGGTATAACCATTTTGAACGGTAAAATGTATCAACTCACTTATAAAACAAAGGTTGGCTTTGTTTATAACGTAAATACTTTTGAAAAAGAAGGAGAATTTTCATTTGCTTCTGCCGAGGGCTGGGGGTTAACTAACGATGGTGAAAATTTAATAATGAGTGACGGAACATCAAAAATTAGTTTTATTAATCCTTCTGATTTCAAAATAGTTAAAAGTATAGAAGTTTGTGATAATAAAGGAATTTTGAACTACATAAACGAGCTAGAATATGTAAATGGTAGTATTTATGCAAATATTTTGGGTAGAAATACTATACTAAAAATTGATGCATTAACAGGAAAAGTACAGTCGTATATTGATATGGAAGGACTGTTGTCTTTAATTAATTCATCATCGGTTGATGTTTTAAACGGAATAGCCTACAATCAAAGTGAAAATACTTTTTACGTAACTGGAAAATATTGGCCAAAAATGTTTTCAGTTCGATTTGAATAGGTGAATTTAGAACAACGAAAAATTATCATCGTTTATTCTCTTTTTATTTAAATGTTTGTATGCTAAATCTGTAACTTCTCTTCCTCTTGGTGTTCTTTTAATAAAGCCCTCTTTTATTAAATATGGTTCATACACTTCTTCAATAGTACCAGACTCTTCACCTACTGCTGTTGCTATGGTGTTTAAGCCTACAGGTCCACCGTTGAATTTATCAATAATGATTAATAATATTCTATTATCCATTTCATCTAAACCATATTTATCAATATTTAGGGCATCCAAAGCATACTTTGTTATTTCTAAATCTATTGTTCCGTTTCCTTTTACTTGAGCAAAATCTCTAACTCTTCTTAATAAGGCATTTAATATTCGTGGCGTACCCCTACTTCTTCTCGAAATTTCTATTGCTGCCTGGTCATCAATTTCTATGTCTAATATTTTTGCCGATCTTTTTATAATATAATCCAATATTTCAGTGTCATAATATTCTAAGTGGGCATTAATACCAAACCTTGCTCTAAGTGGACTTGTCAACAAACCTGATCGTGTTGTTGCTCCTATAAGGGTAAAAGGATTTAATTCTATCTGTATTGATCTCGCACTAGGCCCTTTATCAATAAGAATATCAATTTTATAATCCTCCATTGCTGAATAAAGATATTCTTCAACAACAGGGCTTAACCTATGTATTTCATCTATAAAAAGTACATCGAACGGTTCAAGATTCGTTAATAAACCAGCTAAATCAGCAGGCTTATCTAAAACAGGACCAGATGTAATTTTTATGCCTACACCTAATTCGTTGGAAATAATATTTGACAAAGTTGTTTTTCCAAGGCCTGGAGGGCCATGAAGTAATACGTGGTCTAACGATTCTGAACGTTGTTTTGCTGCTGTAACAAAAACCTTTAGATTTTCAATGATTTTTTTTTGACCGTGAAAATCTTCAAAAGATAATGGTCTTAATCTTTTATCAATTTCTTTATCAGAATCGGAAACGAAATTATCTCGTAAATCGGTGTTTCTAGCCATTCACTAAAATTAATGGCTTAAAGATATGAACTTAAGCAATAATATTCAATTCTTTAAATATTTCATTCAATCGATTCATATCAAAAGGTTTAGCCATATATTCATCCATTCCGGTAGCTAAACATTTGTCTCTATCATTATCCAATGTATTGGCTGTTATTGCAATAACAGGAGTATGATTTTTAGACGGAGTTTCTTTTTCAAACTTTCTAATTTGCGAAGTAGCTTCCAGCCCATCCATTACTGGCATCATAATATCCATCAGAATCACATCGTAATCCTTTTCACGATACTTATTCACAGCTTCTAAGCCATTATTTGCTATATCAACTTCATGGTTGAATTTTTTCAAGCTAAATGTAGTTATACGTTGATTCAGAATATTATCCTCAACCAACAAAATAGACAAACTTTCTTTCATAGCTTATAAATCATCCTCTCTCTAATTAACAAAGTACCGTTGCAAATATATATTTTTTAAAATTAAAAATTTACTTATTATTCTTATGATATTAGACTGTGTATTTTGTTGAAATCTTTTTTTTAAAAAATATCTACAATTATTAAGTCAAGTTTTCAACAATTATTTTTTAACAATTATTTTTTAATTTTTTAATTATAAGCAACTTAAAAAAATATTCAACAAATGTTTATAATTTTTTTTTTCTTTTTTCCTTTTATAAACCTGTTAATTTTGAATTCATAATTTACACTTATTTTTTTTATATTTTTTGATTGAATTCAAAATTTTTTGCAATTACAACTAATTTGAATAATTGAAATATACTTTTGCAAAAATAATAAGTATGTTTTTACAATTTATAAACAGGATAGTAACTGTTTTACAATTTTGATGAAGGATATTATTGTTGAGATGAATTTTAATTTTAATTGTTCTGGGAAGTTATATTTGTAAAAATTTTAAAATGGTTAGCTCATTTTCAATTATTGAAGACAAATTAAAGAAATTCACAAAAAAGTATTATTTAAATAAAATAGTCAGAGGTTTAATTCTTTGGTTTATTTTGATTGCTCTTTTTTCTTTTTTTGTTTTGTCTTTAGAATATTTTATGTATCTGAATATTAAAGTAAAGATTTTATTTTTAATATTCCTTTTTGTATTTTTTTTGTTTGCTTTTGTTTATTTGATATTAATTCCATTTTTTAAGTATTTAGGTTTTTTAAAATCAATTTCTAAAACTAAAATTAATGAAATTGTAGTTAAACATTTTCCTGAAATTAAGGATAAACTTCTGAATATTATCGAGTTAAATGATTCTCAAGAGACTTCCTTTTATTCTAAAGAGTTGATTATTTCTAGTATTGATCAGAAAATTAAGGATATAAGTAAATTTAGTTTTGTTGATTCAATAAATTTAAAGGAAAGCTTTTCTTTGATTTACTATTTTTTGGGAGCTTTCTTTATTTCAATTATAATTAGTCTTTTTTCACCTGATTTTTTTTCAACCACTTCTTACAGATTGATTAATTACAAAAAAACATTTGAAAAACCTTCCCCCTATCATTTTAAAATTTTAAATGATAAATTAACTGTTGGAAAAGGCGAAGATTTCCTTTTAAGAGTCTATGTTACAAGCAATAAACCTTTCTATTTGATAAATATTAATTTAGGAAATAAGAATTTTCTGATGAAAAATGATTCTTTAAATTTTTACTCTTATAAATTCAATAATATTAACAATGATATTAATTTTCAATTTGTATTTAATAATTATAAATCTCAATATTTTCAATTGAATGTATTGGAAAAGCCTTTGTTAACTAGTTTTTCTGCTCATTTACAGAAACCAGCTTATACCAATTTAAAAAATGAAGATCTTGATAATGTTACTGAGTTTTTAATACCTGAAGGTACTAGAATTCAGCTAATGTTAAATTCTGTTCATACCGATTCTGTCATTCTTAGCGATGATGGTAATAGATATTTTAAAATTGAGAAGTCAGGAAAAAATAGTTTTATTTATAACGACGTCTTTACAGAAAGTGTTCAATTATCGATTAATTTGATAAATGAATTTTTTTCTTTAAATGATTATTTAAAATTGAATATTACTTCTATCAAGGATGAATATCCAACCATTTTTGTTCAAAAGTTAGCTGACAGTATTGAGTATACAAAACTTTATTTTAAAGGTGTAGTAAGTGATGATTATGGGTTTAGTAAGTTAAATTTTGTTATTAAAAATAATGATTTAGCAGATACAACTATCGTACTGAATTTATCCAAAAATATTCAAAGTCAAGATTTTTACTATGCTTTTGATTTTGCTCTTTTTAAAAATAAATATAAGACATTAGATTACTTTTTTGAGGTTTCAGATAATGATCAAATCAATGGACCTAAATCAGCAATAAGTGAAATTTTTTCTTTTGTTTTTCCTGATGAACAAGAAATTTTGGAAACTCAAAATAATGATTTTAACAATATTCAAGACATTATTTCAAACAGTATGAACCTAACAGATCAATTAAAAAAGGATCTGTTTGAGGTTGAAAAAAAATTGCTCAACACCGAATTGTCTGAATGGGAAAGAAAAGAAATTCAGAAAAATATTTTAGACAAGAAAAATAGCCTTGATAAGGAGATTGAAAAACTAAGAGAAAAGAGTGAAGAAATTAATAGCTATTTGAAGTCTTTTTCAGAACAAGATCAGCAAATTTTAGACAAGCAGAAACAGATTCAAGATCTTTTAGAAAATGTATTTTCTGATGACCTAAAAAAGATGTTGGATGAATTCAACAAAATGATGCAAGATTATAAAAAAGATAAAATCAATGACATACAGGATAAATTAGATATCTCCTTAGAGGATTTATCAAAACAATTAGATAAAAATTTAGAGTTACTTAAAAAGATGCAAATAGAACAACAGTTAGATTTGCTTTCACAAGGATTGAATTCCATCATTAATGAACAAGATAGCGTTGTTAAGAGTATAGACAAGCAATTTAATCAAACATCATTACAGGATAAAGAAGAAAAACTAAAAGAGAGGATTTCTAATTTCGAGAAAATGTATAATGAAATTAATGAATTGAATAAAAAATTAGATCAGCCGCTCAATTTGTTTGACTTTAAACAAGAATTTGATGAAATTAAAAATGAGTTTTCTAATTCTATTGAAAATATTGGTAAGTCAAATAAGAATAAATCTAAGGAATCATTGAATAAGAACTTAAAAAACTTAAAGTCGTTGGATTTTAATTTGAAACAAATGTTGGATTCTTTATTTAAGGAACAGAACTCCGAAAATTTAGAAGATTTGTTACAAATTTTAGACAATTTAATTATTTATAGTTTCAATCAGGAAGAACTTATCAATTCAACAGAAGTAAATAGTTTTAATTCATTATCTTTTAGTAAACAGAAAAAGTTATTTTCTGATTTTGAGATAATTAAGGATTCGTTATATGCCCTTGCTAAACGCGAACCGTCTTTAGATAGTAAAATAAATAAAGAGCTTGTTCAAGCACAGTTTCTTTTCAAAGACATTGAAAATCAATTTAATGACAATATTCTTTCTAATGTTGTAGTTAATCAACAAAAAGTTCTAACTTCCGTTAATGATCTTTCTCTTTTCTTATCTGAGATTATTAAGCAGTTGCAAAAAAATATGGCAAATTCTATGCCTGGAAATAAAAATTGCAACAAGCCAGGGAATAACCCGAATCCTAATAGTATGAGTTCTTCCTTGAAAAGTATGCAAAAAAGCCTTCAACAGCAATTAGAAAAAGCCCTACAGATGATGAAGGAAGGAAATAGCGGTAAATCTGTCAATAATGAATTAGGAAAAGCAATTTCACAGCAAGAAGCGATGCACGATTTATTGCAAAAAATGATGAGTCAGGGACAGGTCGGTAGTAGTGCTTACGAAACCCTAAAACAAGCGGATCAATTATTGAATAAAGTAAAAGAAGACATTTTACGGAACAATCTTTCTTCATCTACAATCGAAAGGCAAAAGCAAATATTAACCCGACTTCTTGAAGCAGAAAAAGCTGAAAATGAGAGAGAAATAGATGAAAAGCGAAAATCGAATACTGCCGATAAACAGTTTTTCAGTAAAACAGGAATAACGTTTGAAAATAATCAGACAATAGATAACTTTGAAGAAAAGCTTTTGAAGAATAAATTGATATTAAATTCTTATTATCAGGTTAAGTATCAGAATTATATTAATGTTTTAGATAGTATTAATGGAGAAATCTATAAAGGTAATTTCATCAATAAATAGATTTTGTGAAATAGAATCTTTTTTAAATTCTATTTTTAATCAATATAATTTATCCAGAAAGTTGTATTGTAGGATTTATATTGCTGTTTCTGAGGCTGTAAATAATGCTATCCAACATGGTAATGACAATGATATTTCTAAATTCATTTTTATAAAGTTTATTGAAAAAGATGATTCATTTAATTTATTCATCCAAGACGAGGGAAATGGTTTCGATTTTAATAATTTGCCGGATCCAACCTTATCTGATAATATTCGTAATGAATCTGGTCGCGGAATTTTCTTTATGAAAAAGTATGCGAATGAGGTTATTTTTCACAAAAACGGGTCTAATGTTCAACTAATATTCGATAAAACAAGTGATTAATTTTTTCAATGAGGACGTAGATTTACCTGCATTATCTTTTCCTGCTATTAAAAAATGGATAAAAAAAACCATTGAATCTTATAATTTTAAAACAGGAGACATTTCTTTTATTTTTTGTTCTGACGATTATTTGTTAAAAATTAATCAGTCTTATCTCAATCATGATTACTTCACAGATATAATCACTTTTAATTATAATATCGATAAGGTGGTATCAGGTGATATTTTTATAAGTGTTGATACTGTACGTATTAACGCTGTTGAATTCAATGCAACTGAACAAGATGAGTTCTTGAGGGTTATTATTCATGGTATTCTTCATTTAATTGGATTTGATGATCAAAATGAAGATCAAATTCTGGAAATGAGAGAAAAAGAAAATATTGCCATCGAAATCTTTAAAAGTTCCTTTTAATTTTAAATCTTTTATGAAATTTCAATATGATGTTATTGTAGTAGGAGCAGGGCATGCTGGTTGTGAGGCAGCAATGGCTGCTGGAAACATGGGATCGAAAGTTTTATTGATTACCATGGACATGACTAAAATAGCACAGATGTCGTGTAATCCAGCAATGGGTGGAATTGCAAAAGGACAAATTGTTCGGGAGATTGATGCCTTGGGTGGATATGCCGGAATTGTGACTGATGAGTCGACTATTCAATTTCGGATGCTAAACAGATCAAAAGGTCCGGCAATGTGGAGTCCAAGAGCTCAATGTGACCGGATGCACTTTACAAAGACATGGAGATCTTATTTAGAAAAAAATAGTAATATCGATTTTTGGCAAGGGGTAGTTACTGAACTTATTTTAGAGAATAATATTGTTAAAGGTGTAAAGACTGAATTAAATGTAAAATTTTATTCAAAAAGTGTTATTCTTACCAATGGAACTTTTCTGAATGGTTTAATTCATATTGGAAAATATAAAATACGTGGAGGGAGAATTTCCGAGCCTGAATCGAAGCATATTAGTGAGCAACTATACGATTTTGGTTTTAATGTAGGGAGAATGAAAACTGGCACACCCGTTCGTATTGACGGTAGATCGGTCGATTTCAGTAAGTTAACCGAGCAACAAGGTGACGATGATTTTTATAAATTTTCTTATCTTCCTGAGATTTCGTCAAAATTAAAACGTTTGTCCTGTTATATTACTTATACAAATCTCGAGGCACATTCAATTCTCGAAACTGGCTTCGATGAGTCCCCAATGTTCGATGGAACGATACAAAGTACCGGTCCCAGATATTGCCCCAGCATTGAAACGAAACTGAAGACATTTTCTGAAAAAGAAAAACACCAACTATTTTTAGAGCCCGAAGGAGAAGATACGGTTGAATATTATTTGAACGGTTATTCTTCATCTTTACCTTGGGATGTTCAATTAAAAGCATTGCGATCAATTCCTGGTTTTGAAAATGTAAAAATCTTTCGACCTGGTTATGCAATAGAATACGACTATTTTGATCCGACACAATTAAAACATACACTTGAGACTAAGAATGTGCAAAATTTATTTTTTGCCGGACAAATTAACGGAACAACCGGATATGAGGAAGCAGGAGCTCAAGGGCTAATTGCTGGCATTAATGCACACAATAATTCACATCAACTTCCTGAATTTGTTTTGGGTAGGGAAGAAGCCTATATTGGTGTTTTGATTGACGACTTGGTTACAAAGGGTGTTGATGAACCATATCGAATGTTTACATCGAGAGCGGAGTATAGAATTCTTTTGCGTCAGGACGATGCCGATCAACGGTTAACACCAAAAGGATTTCAATTAGGTTTAGCAGACAAAAGAAGGATGGATCTTTTGGAAGATAAAATTACAAAACGTGATTCGTTGATTTATTTCCTGAATAATTTTAGTATAAAACCCGATCAAATTAATTCTTTCCTCGAAGCGAAGGATAGTTCCCCTCTACGACAAGGTGTTAAGATAATTGATTTAATTTCCCGGCCACAAATATCTATTGTTGATTTGATAAATGAGTTTCCTGAATTGAAATCGATTGTGGATAGTTTTGGTGATAGGAGGGAGGAGATTATTGATTCTGCTGAGATCTTAATTAAATACTCTGGTTATATCGAAAGGGAGAAACTGATCGCTGATAAATTTAAACGATTGGACGAATTCATCATTGAAAAAAAATTCGATTATCTATCGATTCAATCTCTTTCAACAGAAGCAAGACAAAAACTAACTAAAATTAATCCAAAAACTATTGGCCAGGCAAGCCGGATTCCGGGAGTTTCCCCTTCAGATATCAGTATTTTATTGGTGATGCTTGGTAGATAGTTCCACGTGAAACGATATGAAAAAAATTTCCGGCAATATTTTCGATCCTACAACAAATTTATTTGTTAAGGGTCATCTTTGTTTCGATGAGAAAATCCTGAGTATCGATTTGGACGATTCTGTTGAGGAAAGTTCTTTTATTCTTCCTGGATTAATCGATTCTCATGTGCATATTGAGAGTTCCATGCTTTCACCGCTTGAATATTCAAGAGAGGCAATCAAGCATGGGTTGGTTGCTGCAATTACCGATCCGCATGAAATTGCAAATGTTTGTGGTTTGGATGGAATTCAATTCATGATTGAAAGTGCAGATAAAACTCCAATGAAGATTTTCACCGGAATTCCTTCTTGTGTTCCGGCTACTGATTTTGAATGTTCCGGGGCTAAGATTGGAGTGAGCGAAATTGAAAAATTGTTTCAATCGGGGAGATGTTCTCATCTTTCAGAAATGATGAACTTTCCCGGTGTCATTTATAATGATCCAAATGTGCTTGAAAAATTGAAAATAGCACTAAATTTTGGGAAGAAAATTGATGGTCATGCTCCAATGTTGAGCGGAGAAGGACTTAAAAAATATATAAATGCAGGTATTTCTACCGATCATGAATGTACCACCATTGATGAAGCGTTGGAGAAAATATCGCTTGGAATGAAAATCATGCTGAGAGAATCGAGCGCTTCACGCGATTTTAATAATCTCGACAGATTGATTGAACTTCATCCTGAGTCTATTCTGTTTTGTACAGACGATTGTCATCCCGATGAACTTCAAACACATTATATCGACGATTTGGTTCGGCGCTCCCTGAAAAAGGGATATTCTATTCAAAATATCATCACAGCTTGTACAAAAAATGCGATAAATCATTATGCATTAAATGTTGGTTTTTTGAAAACAGGTGATTGTGCCGATTTTATTGTTGTTGATGATCTTGAAAACTTCACGGTTTTAAACACATTTTTGGATGGGGTAGAGGTCTTTGATGGGGTTCAGGTGAACGTACAAAAACAAAATGAAACCTCAATTAATAATTTTTATTGCAATAATGTTACGCTGGAGGATATTCAAATTAAGGCCAAACCTGGCACTGACCTTCACGTTATTGGTATCGTTAAAGATTCCCTTTTGACAAAACATATTTGTATCCCCGTTACCTCTTCATCGCAATTCATAGAGTCGGATGTTGTAAACGATATTCTGAAAATTGTTGTTGTTAACCGGTATGAAAAGGCGAAACCAGCT
>Ga0209373_10004165_pt1 | contig 12692 bp, 8 predicted proteins | sample Higcelweek5metaG_FD_187173 | JGI IMG/M metagenome (GOLD analysis project Ga0209373, IMG submission 187173) | Freshwater pond sediment microbial communities from the University of Edinburgh, under environmental carbon perturbations - High... | ecosystem: Environmental > Aquatic > Freshwater >... | reverse complement strand
CGAAGAGCATGGCGATTTTCAACAACCCACCGGCCAGGCGCAACTTAGAATTCTCTTTGCCCAAATAAATAAGGAAAATTGTGGCCAGAAGTGGGACGACAACGCTCAATGTCATATAAATAAATGTTATCCAATCGTTTATAAAAACAAACCAGACAAAATAAATTAACAAAACAATAGACATGATCAAAGCTGAGGCAACAACTTTGGAGCCGTTGATTCCCAAAACTACCGGCATTGTATTTCTGCCATATGCTATGTCGCCCTCAAAATCCTCGATATCTTTTACTATCTCCCTGGAAAGGTTTGATAAAAAAGCGAACAGGGAGAATCCACCCACCCAGTAAAAAAGGAAACTGAAGTCGGGTACACTAAAAGCATGCGCAACGCAAAACGTATAGAGAGCCGACCATTCAAAAAGGACTACCAATAGCGGTACCATGGCAATAAGTAGGGCAACAAGAATATTGCCTACAAGAAATTGCCTTTTATAACTAGCTGAATAAAAATACAATAGTCCGGTAATCAATAAAAACATCAATCCAAACCAGAAATAACCCGACTTGGAGGAGACATAAAAACCCCCAACAACACCCAATACATTGAAGATATTGTGCCACATCATGGCATGCTGCCTTGAAATGGATGTTGAGACTATAACTTTTCCCTTATTAATCAGGTCGGTTTTAATATCGAAGTAATCGTTAATGACATATCCTCCAGCGGCGATAAAAACCGTTGAGAGCACTAAAATAATAAAATCGATTAAAGGGAACTGTAGCTCTAAGGGAGCTTCTCCACCCAGACCGTGGATAAGGTTTACTTTAATGTTTCCAATCAGGGGCTCAATGATGGCATATCTCATCAACACCATGGTCAGAACCATGATTAGCAGGTTTTTCCACCTAACAAGGCGGAGAAAACATTCTATTTTACCAAACGAAAGCATCTGAACTCATCCAATTATTGTGTAACCTGAGGGTCTGTTCAATTACATCCCTGACGCAACCCTCCCCCCCTCTCTTGTCGGATATGTAAATCGCCACTTGACGAATTTCACTCGCGGCGTCTGAAGGACAAACCGGAACTCCAGCAATTTTCATAACCTCAAAATCAGGAATATCGTCGCCCATATAAAGAATCTCTGAATCGTCGAGATTATATTTCTCCTTGAACAGTTGGTACTGATCAACTTTTGTTCTACTGTTTAGATAGACGTCTGTTACTCCAAGTCCATTAAGCCTAGGGAGATAATCGACGGAGTTGCCGCCGGAAATAATACCAATGTGGTAACCTCTTTTGACCGCCAGTTGCATCGCGTAACCATCCCTTAAATTAACTGTTCGGCTTGGGACACCGTCGTGGTTCAAATTTATTGTCAACAAAGAAAGTACCCCATCGATATCAAACACGAACGCTTTAACAAATTCGAGCTTTTTGCGGATATTGGCCATTAACTGTTTAATTTATAATTATCAATAATTGATTTTGTTACGACATCGTAGAGTCTTTTCAAATCGGGGTCAAAAGATAACAAATCCCCGTGCATATTCAAAGTTTTGGTATCATTTCTTATTGCGGGACCGGTTTGTGACATTTCAGGACCATTTTCGAAGGCTTTGGCGACAGTTTCCCTAACCAATGGTTCTAGGATATTAAATGGTAACCCTGTTTCAGCCGCAATCTTCTTGCTAGATAAAAGCATATGGTTGGTGAAGTTGCAGGCAAATACCGCGGCTACATGGAGAATTTTTCTCTGTTGGGCGTCGGTTTTATATGTTACTGCTGATAAACTATTTGCCAACTCCTCCATAACAGAGTATGTTGCTTTATTGTTAGACTCAAGGAGAAATGGTTGTCGGTTAAAATCTATTTTCCTGCCCCCGGAGAATGTCTGCACGGGATAGAACACGCCTGTTTTATCCATTGTTGGGGGGAAGATATCCAGACCGTAGCTACCGGCAGTATGGATTATTGAAGTTTTATTATCGCATTGTAATTCAGCCAAAACCTTTTGGAGCGCGTTGTCGCCCACCGCTACGATTATCAGATCACTGTAATCCCCAAATTCCAGTTTATCGCTCCAATTGGCACCTAGTTCATTCGCAAGTTTTTTTCCCGTTTCCCTTTTCGTTGAGACTACCAACGGTATATTATGTCCCGCCCCCTTTAGTGCTTTACCAAGGACATTTGCCACTCTTCCTGCCCCCGCGAACGAGATATTATAATGGCGCATGGATGGAAATTGTTAAATTATTTCCCGTCGAGGATTGGTGTCATCGAAGTAATAAAAATATCGTATTCAACGTATGAGCTGTAATATGAGCTACTCGAGCTACTCGATTGGCGGTAGACATATTGGCAGTTCCAATAGAGGTCGCCTATCACCTGGATCAACGGGCAACCGCTCTCGACTATTTGATTATAGTTTTCGTACATTGCCTCGGGATTACAAATGTGGTATATGTAGTAATAATTCTGGTAGAACACAGCAGATGTTCCGTTATCAGTATATATTATATCCGATACATTAAGCGCGAATCCAGCTGTATCCTGCAGATCTCCTGAACAACCACATTTATCATCTTTACAACTGTTACCCGCAAACAAGGGAAGAACAATCGCGGAAACTACAAGAATCTTTCGTACTATAAAATTTATCATGTTGTTATCTTATAATTTGTCAACACACAAAAGTAACCTTTTATTGTCTAGTTGGGTAAAAAAAAGCCGTTAAAAGATTACAATTAACGGCTTTTGGGTATAAACTTTAGTTATGTTATGCTTGTGCTGTTGGTCCGCCAAAATTCATCGGCATGGAGGGCGCAGGTCCTTTCAAATCCTTTATTCTTCCGTGTACGGCTTCATACTTTGAAATATTTTCTTGTAAAGCCGCGGCGAACCGTTTCGCGTGCTCAGGGGTCATTATTATCCTCGACTTAACTTTAGCCTTGGGTATACCCGGTACGATTCTTACGAAGTCCATGACAAATTCTGAGGAGGAGTGGGTAATCACGGCAAGGTTTGAATAAACACCTTGGGCTATATCCTCCGTTAATTCAATATTTATCTGGTTTCCCTCTTTTAAATCGGACATGGTTTCAAGTTTTTAAAGTTATTCGGCTTCAGTTACAACCTCTGTCTCATTATCCCCACCTACCAGACTTTCGTATTCGTCGAGTGAGCCGACAATGATGCTGTTATAGTTACGCTGTCCTGTTCCAGCCGGGAGCAAGTGGCCAACGATAACGTTCTCCTTCAAACCTTCGAGTTTATCGACTTTTCCGAGGATAGCCGCTTCGTTCAACACCTTGGTTGTCTCCTGGAAGGAGGCCGCAGAGAAGAAGCTGTTAGTTTGGAGAGCCGCCCTGGTGATACCTTGTAGCACCTGGCTTGAAGTTGCGGGTATAGCGTCGCGTGCCTCTACAACCTTCAGGTCGCGTCTTCTCAACAGAGAATTTTCGTCCCTAAGTTTACGGGCGGTAATTATCATACCCGGTTTAAGTGTTTGGCTGTCGCCTCCTTCTGTAATAACTTTTTTGTCGTATATCCAGTCGTTTTCGTCCATAAAATCAAGTTTATCAACAGCCTGGCGTTCAAGGAATTTAGTGTCGCCCGGATCAACTATCTCCACCTTGCGCATCATCTGTCGAACTATGGTTTCGAAATGTTTATCGTTGATTTTAACACCTTGTAGACGGTATACCTCTTGGATCTCGTTAACGATGTACTCCTGTACTTTTGTCGGTCCTTTGATAGCCAAGATATCTGAAGGGGTAATGGCTCCATCGGAGAGTGGAACGCCTGCTTTAACGTAGTCGTTCTCCTGAACAAGAATCTGTTTTGAGAGGGGTACAAGATATTTCTTAACCTCGTCGGTTTTAGATTTTATTGTAATCTCTTTGTTACCTCGTTTAATTTTACCGAAAGATACCTCACCGTCGATTTCCGACACAACAGCCGGGTTGGAGGGGTTTCTAGCCTCGAAGAGTTCAGTAACCCTAGGAAGACCACCTGTGATATCGCCCGATTTACCAAACGCACGGGGTATCTTGGCCAGTACCTCACCCGACTGAACCGATTGTCCCGGTTCAGTAGTAAGGTGTGATCCCACGGGAAGGTTGTAATTCCTTTCGAGACCGTTAGCGTCGATAACCCTGATAGAAGGGTTCTTGGTTTTATCTTTACTTTCAATGATCACCTTTTCTTTGAAGCCGGTCTGTTCGTCAGATTCTTCGCGGAAGGTAATACCTTCTATGAGGTAGTCGTACTCAACCTTTCCGGTCAATTCTGAGATGATTACGGCGTTGAAAGGATCCCATTCGCATATCACGGCGCCCTTTTCTATCTCTTGTCCCGATTTGATATAAAGTTTGGAACCATAAGGAATGTTATTGGTGGACACGGCTATCCCGGTATTTTTATCGAGAATCCTCAACTCAGCCAAACGGCCGATAACAACATCTATAGTGCCTTTGTCGAGATCTTGTTTTGGAACAGTCCTTAGCTCGTCGATTTCGACGATACCGGAATATTTAGCGATAATTCGGGAATCAGAAGCAATGTTTGAAGCGGTACCACCGACGTGGAAGGTACGGAGTGTAAGCTGTGTTCCGGGTTCACCGATACTTTGTGCGGCGATAACACCGACGGCTTCACCTCTTTGTACCATTCTTCCGGTAGCAAGGTTACGGCCATAGCATTTGGCGCAAACGCCCTTTTTCGACTCACAAGTGAGTACCGAGCGGATCTCTACCTGTTCTATTGGTGAATCCTCTATTTTGCGGGCGATATCTTCGGTAAGTTCCTTTCCGGCTTCGATAATCAACTCTCCTGTAAGCGGATGGTAGATATTGTGGACGGTAGTACGGCCGAGAATTCTCTCATATAATGTTTCAACAACATCTTCGTTTTTCTTGATGGCTGTTGCAACCAGACCTCTAAGGGTTCCGCAATCCTCCTCGTTGATGATAACATCTTGGGAGACGTCAACCAAACGGCGGGTGAGGTAACCAGCGTCGGCGGTTTTAAGCGCGGTATCGGCAAGACCTTTACGGGCACCGTGGGTTGAAATAAAATACTCAAGAACCGAAAGTCCCTCCTTAAAGTTGGAAAGAATTGGGTTTTCGATAATCTCCGAACCTGTGGCGCCTGATTTCTGGGGTTTAGCCATAAGACCCCTCATACCTGAGAGCTGGCGGATCTGCTCTTGCGAGCCCCTAGCTCCAGAGTCGAGCATCATATAAACCGAGTTGAATCCCTGTTTATCGGTCGACAGTTTTGTCATCAGGGTTTTTGTGAGGTTTGTATTGATATGGCTCCAGATATCGATAATTTGGTTGTAACGTTCGTTATTGGTGATCCAACCCATGTTATAGTTGTTAAGCACCTCATCAACCTGTTCGTAACCCTCTTTAACGAATGTCTCTTTCTCCGCGGGAATGATAACGTCGTTGAGGTTAAAAGATAGTCCGCCTTTGAAAGCCATTTTGTAACCCAAACTCTTGATATCATCCAAGAAGTCGGCTGTCTTAGCCATACCGGCTAATTTAAGTACCTTGGCGATGATGTCTCTAAGTGATTTCTTGGTAAGGATTTCATTTATATAGCCAACCTCTCTGGGAACAACTTCGTTGAAGATTACCCTACCAACGGTAGTTTCGATGAGATGGTTTACATGTTGGCCGTTTACTAAATCGTCTACTTTTACCTTAATGATAGCGTGCAAGTCAATTCTTCCCTCGTTATAGGCAATGTTGACCTCTTGTGGGGAGTAGAAGACCATTCCTTCCCCTTTAACTTTGAGTTCCGGGCTACTTTTTTTGGCTTTAGTGATATAATAAAGACCCAGAACCATGTCCTGTGAAGGAACAGTGACAGGCGCGCCATTTGCAGGGTTAAGGATATTGTGTGACGCTAGCATCAGCATTTGTGCCTCAAGAACGGCCGCGTTGCCAAGTGGAAGGTGGACCGCCATCTGGTCGCCATCAAAGTCGGCGTTAAACGCCGTACAGACCAATGGGTGCAGTTGGATAGCCTTTCCTTCAATAAGTTTTGGCTGGAACGCCTGGATACCTAATCTATGCAATGTAGGGGCGCGGTTAAGAAGAACCGGGTGGCCTTTAAGTACGTTTTCAAGAATATCCCAAACAACGGGATCTTTTCTATCGACAATTTTCTTGGCTGATTTGACTGTTTTAACGATACCTCTCTCGATGAGTTTCCTGATGATAAACGGCTTGTATAGTTCTGCCGCCATATCTTTGGGGAGTCCGCATTCATGTAGGTGTAATTCAGGACCAACGACGATAACCGAACGAGCGGAATAGTCGACCCTTTTACCGAGCAGGTTCTGGCGGAAGCGGCCTTGTTTACCTTTAAGGCTATCGCTGAGTGATTTCAACGGACGGTTTGCGTCGGTCTTCACCGCGTTTGCTTTGCGGGAGTTATCGAAAAGTGAATCAACCGACTCCTGTAGCATACGTTTCTCGTTACGGAGAATTACTTCGGGAGCTTTGATTTCGATAAGCCGTTTTAACCTGTTATTTCTTATAATAACCCTGCGGTACAAATCGTTCAGGTCGCTTGTAGCGAACCTTCCCCCGTCGAGTGGAACCAATGGGCGCAACTCAGGTGGGATAACTGGAACGACTTTAATGATCATCCATTCAGGTTTGTTTACCTTTTTTGAATCTCTGAAGGCTTCAACAACTTGAAGGCGTTTAAGTGCCTCATTTTTACGCTGTTGTGAAGTCTCTGTGTTCGCACGGTGGCGAAGTGAGTATGACATCTCGTCGAGGTCGATTCCATTGAGAAGTTTCAAAAGGGCATCAGCACCCATGTCGGCTTCGAACTTATCGGGGTGGCCATCTTCGAGGTATTGGTTTTCTTTGGGCAACGACTCAATGATCTCCATGTACTCCTCCTCAGTGAGGAAGTCGAGGGCTTTCACGCCATCAACGGCCTTGATACCGGGATTGATTACAACGTATCTTTCGTAATAGATTATCGAGTCGAGTTTCTTTGTGGGAAGACCGAGAAGATATCCTATTTTATTGGGAAGCGACCTGAAGTACCAGATATGGGCAACGGGGACAACAAGCGAAATATGTCCCATTCTCTCGCGACGGACCTTCTTTTCGGTAACTTCAACGCCGCAACGGTCGCACACTATACCTTTATAACGTATGCGTTTATACTTTCCGCAGTGGCATTCAAAATCTTTTACCGGTCCAAATATTCTCTCGCAAAAGAGACCATCGCGTTCCGGTTTATATGTACGGTAATTTATCGTTTCGGGCTTGAGAACTTCTCCGCTTGAGCGGTCGAGTATCTCTTCGGGTGAAGCCAGTCCGATCGATATTTTTGAGTAACTAGTTTTTGTTTTGTTATCTCTTTTGAATGACATATAGTGAATTTTTAAATTCTGTAAAAAATTAATGTTGGGAAGTTTACTCTAGGACGATACTCAGACCTAGACCTCTCAATTCATGTAGCAGTACGTTAAGTGACTCTGGTATGCCGGGTTGGGGCATTGGTTCGCCCTTAACAATGGCTTCGTAGGCTTTTGCACGGCCAACAACATCGTCGGATTTAATCGTAAGTATCTCCTGAAGAATATGGGTCGCGCCGAATGCTTCGAGAGCCCAAACCTCCATTTCACCGAAACGCTGGCCTCCGAATTGTGCTTTACCGCCCAATGGTTGCTGTGTGATAAGTGAATATGGTCCAATTGAACGGGCGTGCATCTTATCGTCGACCATATGGCCCAGTTTAAGCATATAAATTACTCCAACAGTAGCCGGTTGGTCGAATCTATCGCCGGTACCACCATCATAAAGGTAGGTGGTCCCGTATGAAGGAAGACCCGCTTTATTGGTATAATCAGTGATTTCTTCCAAGGTAGCCCCGTCGAAAATTGGCGTTGAGAACGTCATCCCTAACTTCTGTCCAGCCCACCCGAGGACAGTCTCGTAGATCTGTCCGAGGTTCATCCTAGAAGGTACACCTAGCGGGTTAAGAACTATGTCAACCGGTGTTCCATCTTCGAGGAAAGGCATATCTTCGGAGCGGACAATCCTAGCGACGATACCTTTGTTTCCATGACGTCCCGCCATCTTGTCGCCTACCTTAATCTTTCGTTTTTTAGCGACATATACTTTGGCCAGACGAACGATACCGTTGGGCAGTTCATCGCCGATAGTGAGGTTGTATTTCTTGCGTTTGTAAACGCCGTCGATCTGTTTGTATTTGATAACGTAGTTGTGCAGAAGCAGTTTGATACTGTCGTTTTTCTTCTTATCGGTAGTCCATTTATTTGGGTTAACGTTAAGAAAATCTATCTCTTGGAGTTGTTTAAGGGTAAATTTGCTTCCTTTGGGGATGATATCCACGTTCAGATAGTCTTTTACACCTTGGGATGTTTTTCCGTTGACGAGTATAAAGAGTTTATCGACCAACCTAGCCTTAAGGTCTTCGATGTTTTTGTTGAACTCATTGTCCATCTTATCGAGAAGCGGTTTCTCGAGGGTTTTGGCTTTACGGTCTTTGATAGCCCTGGTAAACAATTTTTTATCTATGATTACCCCTTCCAAGGATGGACCAGCTTTCAGTGAGGCGTCTTTAACGTCACCGGCTTTGTCGCCGAAGATTGCGCGAAGCAGTTTCTCTTCTGGTGACGGGTCGGATTCCCCTTTAGGTGTGATCTTGCCTATCATGATATCGCCGGGACGGATATGGGCACCAATCCTGATGATTCCGTTTTCGTCGAGGTTTTTGGTAGCCTCTTCAGAAACATTGGGAATATCGGCGGTAAGCTCCTCTAGGCCGCGTTTTGTGTCGCGAACTTCGAGCAGATACTCGTCGACGTGCACAGAGGTGAACATATCTTGTTGAACGACCTTTTCGGAAAGAACGATGGCATCCTCGAAGTTGTAACCTTTCCATGGCATGAAGGCCACCTTAAGGTTTCTACCGAGGGCCAGTTCCCCTCCTTTTGTTCCGTAACCTTCGGTAAGAATTTGGCCTGCTACCACCTTCTGCCCTTTCTTGACCACGGGAACGAGGTTGATACAGGTATTTTGGTTTGTTTTCCTGTATTTTGGCAGGTTATAACGTTTGATATCGTCGTCGAAGCTGACAAATTTCTCTTCGTCGGTTCTGGAGTATCTTATTACTATTTCGTTGGAATCTACAAATTCTACCACTCCGTCGCCTTCAGCCGTAATCAGTATTCTGCTATCGCTGATAACATTTTTTTCTAGACCGGTGCCGACGATTGGTGCTTCGGGGTTCATCAGGGGTACTGCTTGGCGCATCATGTTCGATCCCATCAAAGCCCTGTTGGCGTCGTCGTGCTCCAAGAACGGAATAAGCGAAGCGGCAATGGAGGCGATTTGGTTGGGAGCAACGTCCATGAGGTTAACCTTACCGACCTCTTCGAATGGATAGTCGGCTTCGTACCTACATTTTGCGCGTAGGTTTTTGAAGTGTCCATCCTCGTGTAGCGGCGCGTTAGCCTGTGCGATGATTTTATCCTCTTCTTCTTCGGCGCTGAGCCAAACAAGACCTTCATCAGTCATGTTAACCTTGCCTTCCTGTACTTGATAGTAAGGAGTTTCGATAAACCCGAGTTCATTGATCTTGGCGTAAACGCAAAGTGAGGAGATAAGACCGATGTTAGGCCCTTCTGGGGTTTCGATGGGGCAAAGTCGTCCATAGTGGGTATAGTGAACGTCCCTTACCTCGAAACCTGCCCTTTCGCGCGAAAGACCGCCGGGGCCCAATGCTGAAAGACGACGTTTGTGGGTCATCTCCGCCAGTGGGTTTGTCTGGTCCATGAACTGTGAGAGCTGGTTAGTACCGAAGAAAGAGTTGATAACAGATGACAGGGTTTTGGAATTGATAAGGTCTACCGGGGTAAATACCTCGTTATCCCTGACGTTCATTCTTTCGCGAATTGTACGGGCCATACGGGCGAGTCCAACTCCGAATTGGGCGTAGAGTTGTTCGCCAACCGTGCGAACCCTTCTGTTGCTTAGGTGGTCGATATCGTCTATATCGGTCTTGGAGTTGACCAATTCTATCAGGTAACCAATAATTTTTATAATGTCTTCCCTGGTAAGGATTTTAACGTCCATACCTGTTTCGAGTCCCAGTTTCTTGTTAATCCTGTACCTACCAACTTCACCGAGGTCGTACCTTTTGTCGGAGAAGAATAGTTTTTCGATAACGTCGCGGGCTGTAGCCTCATCAGGTGGTTCAGCGTTTCTAAGCTGGCGGTAGATATAGATCACCGCCTCTTTTTCAGAGTTACAGGGGTCTTTTTGGAGAGTATTGTATATAATGGCGTAATCAGAGAGGGAGGCCTCTTCTTTGTGGAGGAGGATTGTTTTTGTACCGGAATCAACTATCATATCTACGTGATCTGATTCGATAGTAGTCTCCCTATCCAATATAACCTCATTTCTTTCAATGGAAACAACTTCACCGGTATCTTCGTCCACGAAGTCTTCCACCCAAGTCTTAAGAACCCTTGCGGCCAATTTTCTGCCAACGAGTTTTTTGACGTTTGTTTTGGAGACTTTATGTTCTTCGGCGAGGTTAAAAATCTCGAGAATATCTTTATCGCTTTCAAAGCCGATAGCTCTTAGAAGCGTAGTAACTGGCAATTTTTTCTTTCGGTCGATATAAGCGTACATTACGTTGTTTATATCGGTTGCGAATTCAATCCACGACCCTTTAAAGGGTATAATACGGGCTGAATACAATTTGGTTCCGTTAGCGTGGACGCTTTGGCCAAAAAACACGCCGGGAGACCTGTGGAGTTGTGAAACTACTACCCTTTCAGCACCGTTGATAACGAAGGTCCCCCTTTCGGTCATGTAAGGTACGGTACCTAGGTACACATCCTGAATTACCGTATCGAAGTCCTCGTGTTCGGGATCGGTACAAAATAGTTTAAGTTTTGCCTTAAGAGGTACGCTGAAAGTTAGTCCTCTTTCTATGCACTCTTCAATAGAGTAGCGCGGGGGGTCGACGTAGTAGTCAAGGAACTCGAGAACAAAGTTATTACGGGTGTCCGTAATAGGGAAATTCTCTGCGAAAACTTTGAATAGTCCTTCTCGTTTCCTGTTTTCGGGAGTTGTTCCAAGCTGAAAGAACTCTCCAAATGATTTTAATTGAATTTCCAGAAAATCAGGATACTCTAGTCGATTTATTCTGGAAGAAAAACTTATTCTTTCGGTGGTATTTGAGGACATCTATAAAGGAATTAAGTGAACATTCCCGAAATTTAACGCAATAAAAAAACATGTTGCGCCCGGGTGGAAATGAACGTTGAAAACGAACTTGTAAAAAAAAGAACGAAAAGGCTCAGTTCCGGCGATAACGCCGGAACTAAACCTATAATGTATTAATAAGATAAATCTTATTTGATTTCAACCTCAGCACCTGCTTCGACCAATTGGGTCTTGATAGCCTCAGCTTCGTCTTTGGAGACACCCTCTTTTACTGGAGCTGGAGCTGAATCAACAACTGCTTTAGCCTCTTTTAGACCAAGACCTGTTAGATCTTTAACAAGTTTAACAACCTGTAATTTCTGTCCACCGGCGTTGGTAAGGATTACATCAAACGATGTTTTTTCTTGGGCTGCGGGAGCATCGTTACCAGCTGCTGGGCCGGCGATAGCTACTGCTGCAGCTGCAGGTTCGATACCATACTCTTCCTTAAGGATAGTAGCAAGTTCGTTCACTTCTTTTACAGTGAGGTTAACCAGTTCTTCCGCAAATTTCTTAAGATCTGCCATTTCTATTTAATTTTAATTGATAATACTATTAGTTACTCTTTTTTGATAGTGTTTCAAGAACACCATGAATTGTATTTCCACCTGATTGGAGCGCGGATATGACGTTCTTGGCCGGAGATTGGAGCAACATGATAATGTCGCCGATAAGCTCTTCTCTTGTCTTGATAGCGACAAGTGAATCGAGCATAGCTTCACCAACATAAACCGACTCTTGGACGAACGCACCTTTAAACACAGGTTTATCATGTTTCTTTCTGAACTCTTTGATCAGTTTTGCCGGGCTATTGCCGGTATTAGAAAACATGATGGACGTAGTACCTTTCAGAACTGGATAAAGTTCTTCAAAGTTTCCATTAGATTCTTCAAGTGCTCTTTTCAGGAGGGTGTTTTTAACGACAATCAGTTTGATGTCGTTTTCATAACACTTCCTTCTTAAATCACTTGTATCTTCAGCATTCAGTGCAGCGGTATCAGTCACATAAAAATGGCCGTACTCTTTTAAAGTTGCTGCAAGGCTTTCAATTATAGCGCTTTTCTCTTCTCGTCTCATAAATTCTCGAGTTTAAATGTTATTCATCAAGACCTTTAGGGTCCAGTTTAATGCCCGGACTCATTGTGCTTGAAAGGTACATGCTACGGATGTAGGTACCTTTTGCGGCTACCGGTTTCAGTTTAACAACCATAGAAATAAATTCTTTGGCATTCTCGAAAATCATATCAGGCTCGAAGGAGATTTTTCCAACAGAGGCATGAACGATACCGCTCTTATCGACTTTAAAGTCGATTTTACCCTGTTTCACCTCTTTTACGGCCTTACCAACTTCCATTGTAACGGTTCCACTTTTGGGGTTTGGCATTAATCCACGGGGACCGAGGACTCTACCCA
>Ga0209373_10004163_pt1 | contig 12695 bp, 10 predicted proteins | sample Higcelweek5metaG_FD_187173 | JGI IMG/M metagenome (GOLD analysis project Ga0209373, IMG submission 187173) | Freshwater pond sediment microbial communities from the University of Edinburgh, under environmental carbon perturbations - High... | ecosystem: Environmental > Aquatic > Freshwater >... | reverse complement strand
TCTTACAATTTGAAGAAAAAGAAAGCAACTTAGAAATGATTTTACAACAAGGAATCAACTTGAATAAGTTAGACAAAGGTTGTATCATTTTCAACTATAAAAAAGAAGAAGGTTACAAAATTTTAACCGTTGATAGCAACCGTTACGATGCCCGTTATTGGTTAGAGCATTTCTTATCGGTTGATGCATTTCAAGATGAAAACTTCATGACGAAGAAATACTTGAAATTCTGTCAAGAGTTTGCCAAAGAAGTTGTTTTACCAGCTGAAGACAAACAACAAGAAGTGTTGTTCATGAACCGCGCAATCAATCACTTTGCTAAAAATGATGAGTTTGAAGAAACGGCTTTCTTAAATGAAGTAATGCAAAATCCTGAATTCATTCCAGAATTTAAAAATTACAAAGTAGATAAAGGAGCTAAATACAGCATCGAAGACGTTTCAAGTTTTCCTATTGCAAATGCAGCGGTTACCGATGTTCGTCGTACGTTAAAAAACACGATTCAATTAGATACTAATATCCAAATCAAATTGGATTTCATTAACCCAGAAAGTGCAGAGAAATTTGTTGAAAAAGGTTGGGACGAAGAAAAACAAATGTATTATTACTTGGTTTACTTTAATAAAGAGCAGAAATCATAAGGCATTTATATACAAAATATTAAACCTCAATTACAACCTTGTACTTGAGGTTTTTTTTGAAAGAACTTTAACAAAATATTTTGTTTAACTTTTTTGATTGTAAATTAAACATTCTTTATCTTTGATAAAATTTTAAAAGTCATGGCAAAGAAGAAAGAGATTACTAATCAAGATATTTTAGATTTCTACATTGATTATTTTTTAGAAAATAACAAAGCGCCACATTCGGTATATAAATTCGCGAAGCAGTACAACTTTGAAGAAACTGTATTTTATGCAAATTTTTCATCATTTGAACAAATAGAGAAAACCTTTTTCACCTCATTATTTCAGCAAACAATTACTTTACTAGAAAAAAGTGAAGATTTTGATTCGTATGATGCACGAACTAAATTATTAAGTTTTTATTTCACGTATTTCGAAATGTTAACCGCAAACAGAAGTTTCACGGTTGCACTTTTAAAAGAAGATAAAAACAAATTGAAAAGTCTTTCTAAATTAACAGAATTAAGAAAACACTTCAAACAGTTTTTTGATACTTTAGAAATTGAAAAAATCGATTTAAAACAAGAAAAGTTAATCGAATTTCAAGAAAAAACCATGAGCGAAATGGCTTGGTTACAATTCTTATTCACTTTAAAATTTTGGATAGAAGACACTTCGCTATCTTTTGAAAAAACTGATATTTTCATTGAAAAATCAGTCAATACCAGTTTTGATTTAATGGATATTGCACCTTTGAAAAGTTTAATTGACTTCGGAAAATTCATGTGGCAAGAAAAAGCCTCATTTAAAATGTAATTTTATGAAAACTATAGATAGTATACCAACATCAAAAATTCAGAGAGCATCCAAACTGATTCAAACTGGAGCAAAAGTTGGTGTAAATTACATTAAATATTATGGTGATAAAATCACCAAAACAGAAGCCGAAGCCAAAGAAAATCTAAACATTAACAATGCTTCTGACATTTACGACGGTTTAAAACAAATGAAAGGAAGCGCTTTGAAAGTTGCTCAAATGCTAAGCATGGACAAAAGTATTTTGCCTCGTGCTTATGTAGAGAAATTTTCATTAGCACAATTTTCGGTTCCGCCATTATCGCCACCATTGGTAAACAAAACCTTTAAAAACTATTTTGGCAAACAGCCAAACGAAATATTTGACACTTTTAATGCCACTTCAATAAACGCTGCGAGTATTGGTCAAGTGCACCAAGCGAGCAAGGATGAGAAAAATCTTGCTGTGAAAATTCAATATCCTGGAGTGGCAGAAAGTATTAGCTCTGATTTGGCTATGGTTAAGCCAATTGCAATCAAAATGTTCAATATTAAAGGAAAAGATTCCGATAAATATTTCAAAGAAGTTGAAGACAAATTAATTGAAGAAACCAATTACATCAATGAAGTCAAGCAAAGTATTGAAATGGCTGAAGCTTGTGCCACAATTCCAAATTTGATTTTTCCAAAGTATTATCCAGAATGGTCATCGGAAAAAATTATTACCATGGATTGGATGACAGGCGAACATTTATCTGAATTCACCGCTCATAATACGGATGCAGAAAAATCGAATATTTTAGGACAAACGCTTTGGGATTTTTATATGTTTCAAATGCATAATTTAAGAAAAGTCCATGCTGATCCGCATCCTGGAAACTTCTTAATTACAAAAGACACCAAATTAATCGCATTAGATTTTGGTTGTATTAAAGAAGTTCCAAATGATTTTTATGTGCCGTATTTTGAATTGGCAAAGAAAGAAAATTTAGCAAATCCAGAATTTTTCAAATCAAAATTATACGAATTAGAAATATTAAGAACAGACGATTCTAAAGAAGAAACTGAGTTTTTTACAGCCATGTTTCACGAATTGTTAAGCTTATTCGCAAGACCATTTCATGTAGAAGAATTTGATTTTTCTGATGATGAATTCTTTGGTCAAATTGCCGATTTAGGTGAACGCTATTCAAAAAGCACCGAATTGAGAAATATGAACGGAAATAGAGGTTCAAAACATTTCATTTACATCAATAGAACGTTCTTTGGTTTATACAATTTAATGCACGATTTAAAAGCTAAAAATGTAAAAATCAACAACTTTATAAAATATTAATTTTGCTCCAATTTTACTTAAAATCCCTAACTAAGCCATAATGTTAGGGATTTTTTTTGGGGCGTTACCATAAAGGTCGGGCTATCCGCTATATCTTTTATTCCGCTTTAGGCTCCATAAAAGGATGCCGCTACTATCCCTAACGCAAACTCGAATTCAATTGAAAATCGGGTTCCAAAAATTTTCATTCGTAACAAATCTGAAATTCGTTCGTCTTATCTTTAAATCAAAAAACGAACAAACTTGGAAACCATTTTAAAAATCACCAATCTTAATAAGATTTTCAATAAACATTTGCACGCAGTTAAAAACGTGTCTTTTGAAATCAAAAAAGGAAATGTTTACGGAATTCTTGGACCCAACGGCTCAGGAAAATCCACCACTTTAGGAATAGTATTAAACGTTGTCAATAAAACTTCAGGCGATTTTGAATGGTTTGGAGGGAAATCTAATACGCACGACGCACTAAAAAAAGTAGGTGCAATTATTGAACGACCAAATTTTTATCCGTACATGACTGCCAAAGAAAATTTGGAATTGGTTTGTAAAATTAAAGGCACTTCGCTTTCAAAAGTAGATGAGAAATTAGAATTGGTTGGACTTTTAGAACGTAAAAACGATAAATTCAGAACGTATTCACTTGGTATGAAACAACGTTTAGCGATTGCTTCTGCCCTACTGAATGATCCTGAAATTTTAATTTTAGATGAACCAACAAACGGTTTAGATCCTCAAGGAATTAGACAAATTAGAGATATTATCCGAATTATCGCTTCGCAAGGAACAACTATTTTATTGGCTTCGCATTTATTAGACGAAGTTGAAAAAGTGTGTAGTCATGTAGTTGTTTTGCGTAAAGGTGAAATGTTATATCAAGGTTCGGTTAATGATATGATTGAAAACAATAGCTTTTTCGAGTTAAAATCAGACAATAAAGAGCAACTTAAATTGGCACTTCAAAATCATCCTTCAATTGAAAAAATAGAGGAAGAAGAAGGAAAAGTATTGGTTTATTTAAAACAAGATATAGCCGCCAAAGATTTAAACTCGTATCTGTTTGAACAAAAAATTGTTTTAGAACATCTTGTAAAAAGAAAAAACAGTTTAGAAGAACAATTTTTAGAATTAACCAAAAACTAACACAATCATGAAAAGATTACTATCTATAGAATTTCAAAAAATTTGGAAAAACAAAGCCAGCCGTGTATTACTTCTTGCTTATTTTGTTTTATTAAGTTTCATCGCATTAATCGCATCCATAAAATTTAGTATTGGAACCTTCGAAATTAGAATTGCCGATCAAGGTATTTTTAACTTTCCTTACATTTGGCATTTTAATACATACATAGCCTCTTTATTCAAAATTTTCTTAGCTATTGTAATCGTTTCCATGATGGCAAACGAATATACTTATGGCACTTTAAAGCAGAATTTAATTGACGGATTAAGCAAAAAAGAATTTATTCTTTCCAAATTTTTAGTGGTGGGAACTTTTGCTGTTGCTTCTACTCTATTTGTTTTTGTGATGTCGTTAATATTAGGATATTCATTCTCTTCCTACAATGAAATGGGAATTGTATTTTCTGATTTAGAATATTTATTGGCATTTTTTGTTAAGCTAACGGCATTTTTCTCTTTCTGTTTGTTCTTAGGAATATTAGTAAAGCGAAGTGCATTTGCATTAGGCTTTTTATTCATTTGGTTCATTGGAGAGAATATTTTCTATTGGTTAGTAAAGTTTGTCATCTTAGGTGGCGATGATAAACACAAAAATTTTGGAGACACCATGATTCAATTTTTCCCTATGGAATCGATGAGTAATCTAATCAAAGAACCTTTTACCCGATTGAGCGCCATTAAAACGATTGAAACCACAATTGGTGGAGCAAAAGTAGCAAAAGATTATAGCGTACACTTTTCGGAAATAAGCATAGCTTTGCTATGGGCTTTTATATTTATTTTAACATCATATTACATCTTAAAAAAGAGAGATTTATAGTATCTTTGCCGATGCTATGATTACAATAAAAAATACCCTTAAAATTGTGCTTTTCGGATTGTTTTTTCAGTTCGGAAATGCGCAATATATTACAGTTGATGAAAGCTATACTCCTCAAGATTTAGTTGAAGATATCTTAATAAATAGTCCATGTGCTAATGTATTCAATGTTAGTGTTTCGGGCGGAAATTTTGCTTCAGGTGAAAAAAGTTATGGTTTTTTTGATGCTACTGGTACTGGATTTCCTTTTGAAAACGGAATTATACTTTCTACTGGAAAAATTAATAATTCCCCTGGTCCAAATTCATATCTTTCAGATGATGGCGGAAGCATGGGTTGGAATGGTGATCCCGATTTGAATCAGGCTTTAGGTTTAAGTAATTCATTCAATGCTACCATTTTAGAATTTGATTTTATCCCACTTGGAAATCATATTAGTTTTGATTATATCTTTTCATCTGAACAATATCTATCAAGTCCAACATCAGGACAATGCAATTTTACTGATGGTTTTGCATTTTTATTAAAAGAAGCAAGTGCTACTACATATGATAATTTAGCTGTAATTCCAGGTACAAATACACCAGTAAAAGTAAATACCGTTCGTGGTCCTGGCACAATTTGTCCACCAGCAAATGCTACCTATTTTGATGCATTTAACGATGATAATCACCCAACAAATTACAACGGACAAACTGTGGTTTTAACAGCTCAAGCCGATGTAATTCCAGGTCAAACTTATCATATAAAATTAGTAATTGCAGACGAAGGAAATTATAGATACGATTCGGCAATCTTTCTTGGAGGTGGTAGTTTTAATTTTGGAATAGATATTGGTGATGATCGTTTAATAGCAGATGGAAATCCACTATGTCCAAGCGAAACTTTAGTTGTTGATGCTACTCAAACCGGAGCAACAGGCTATCAATGGTTTCAAAATGATATTGCTTTGATAGGTGAAACAAATTCAACTTACACTGTAATTTCTGAAGGCGAATATTCCGTTAAAATAAATTATGGAACTTTATGCCAAACTACTGGAAATATTACAATTGAATATGCAACCGACTTAATCGTAAACGAGGATACATTCTATTTATGTGATGCTGATGATAATCAAGACGGAATAATGACATTTGATTTATCTACTATTACACCTGATTTATTTACAAACTTACCTTCAAGTTACACTGTTTCATTTTTTGAATCTACTTCAAGTACCATTGCTTTACCAACAATTTACACAAATACAACTGCCTATAATCAACCTGTTTTTGCAAGAATAATGAATATTCAAGGTTGTTATTCTGATTATCCTGTAAATTTAGTCATAAAAACTTTTAACGAAATAGTTACAGACGAAGAAGTAGGTTTGTGCGAAACCAGTTCAATTATTCTAAATGCTGGTTCAGGATTTTCAAGCTATACTTGGAATACAACTCCAGTAGAAACTACACAATCTATTACGGTTGACACACCTGGAACCTATATTGTTACGCTAACAAATTCAAATAATTGTTCAAAAACCAAAACATTTACCGTTACAACATCAGGAATTGCTACTATTAACGACGTTATAATTAATGATTTTTCAGATAATAATACAATAACAGTTGATTATTCTGGATTAGGTGTTTATGAGTTTTCATTAGATGGTACAAATTATCAAAGTTCAGCTATTTTCAACAATCTGAATGAAGGAGAATACACTGTTTTCGTTAGAGATACCAAGGGCTGTGGTGAAGTTTCAAAATCATTTTACATCTTAGATTATCCAAAATTTTTCACTCCAAATGGAGATGGAACAAACGATTTTTGGCGAATTAAAAACTTAAACAAGCGCAATTTGCAAAATAGTACCATTGATATTTTTGACAGATATGGCAAATTAGTCTTCCAAATAAATCCAAGAAATCAAGTTTGGGACGGAAATTTCAACGGTTATGCACTACCTAGTTCAGATTATTGGTTTGTAATTCAATTGACCGATGGAAAAATAGTAAAAGGGCATTTTACTCTAAAACGTTAGGCATAATTATTGCACAATAGCTTACAAAATAATATATTCGCAGTATGATGCAAGTACACGAAATTGAAGCTATAAAAATACTATTAGCTACTCCAAAAAAAATTACCATAATTCCACATAGAAACCCAGATGGCGATGCTATGGGTTCAACTTTAGGGTTATATCATATATTAAAACAATTACAACATGATGTTGTTGTGATTGCTCCTAACGAATTTCCAGATTTTTTAGCTTGGTTACCCGAAAGTGAAAAAGTATTGATTTTTGAACGAAGTTTTGATAAATGTAAATCCATTTTAGAAAAATCAGAAGTAATTTTTACATTAGATTTTAATGCTTTGCATAGAACTGGTGACCAAATGGAAAACCTGCTAAAGACGCTAACTGCAACAAGTATTATGATTGATCATCATCAATCACCAGATGGTTATGCAACCTATACTTTTTCAGATACTGCTTATGGTTCTACTTGCCAAATGGTATATGATTTTATTTATCAGTTAGATTATGAAAATCTATTAAACAAAACAGTTGCAACATGCTTGTATACTGGAATTGTAACCGATTCTGGCAGTTTCCGTTTTCCAAAAACTACGGGTGCAACACACAAATGTGTAGCCGATTTAATCGAAAGAGGTATCAATAATAGTGAAATTCATAATTTACTTTTTGATAATTCAAGTTATAATCGCTTATTACTGCTTGGAAAAGCGCTTCAAAATTTAAAAATTTTAGATCAATACAAAACATCGTATATTACATTAAGTCAAGATGAGTTGAATGCATTTGGTCACCAAAAAGGTGATACCGAAGGTATTGTAAACTATGGATTAAGTATAAAAGGAATTGATTTTACAGCAATTTTCATCGAACATAAAGAAGAAGGAATAATAAAAATATCATTCCGTTCGCAAGGTGATTTTGATGTGAATAAATTTGCCAGAAATCATTTTAATGGTGGCGGACACATTAATGCTGCTGGCGGAAAATCTTTTTTATCACTTGATGAAACGGTACAACAATTTATTGCTATTTTAGCAATTGAAAAAAAATAACTTCCAATGAAAAAACTTACCTACATACTAATTGTCTTTATAATACTCACACTTACAAGCTGTTCTCAACAACAAGAACAAGCTCGCAAACCAATATCACATACCTCTGGAACTTTTATTAAAGAATCCATAGAGCGTAATAAAATATTAGTTGCAAGCGAAGAGAAAACAATTGATTCTTTGATTAAAAATGATACTTTAAAACAATATATAGCTTCAAGTAAAGGATATTGGTACAAATATGAAACTAAAATAGAAGAGCCAACTGCATTTCCTAAAAGAGGTGACATTGCTTTTTTTGATTACGAAATTAAAGATTTAAAAAGTCGTATAATTTATACCAAATTAGAAACAAAACCTCAAACTTACTACGTTGACAAAGAAAACATAATGATGGGGTTGCGCGATGGTATTAAATTAATGAAAAAAGGCGAAACAATTACTTTTTTATTCCCTTCACATATGGCATACGGTTATCATGGTGATGACAAAAAAATTGGAACAAATGAGCCTTTAATTTGTACCGTAACTTTAAATGACATAAAATTAGACCCAAAACCAAAAAATTAATAATGAAAAAAATGAAACCGATTTCAATTTTATTTTTAAGTTTAATAACCCTTTTTGCTTCATGCTCAAAGTCATATGACCAATTAAAAGAAGGAATTTATGCCGATATAGAAACTTCAAAAGGAAACATGATTGTAAAACTTGAATATCAAAAAGTACCCAACACCGTTGCAAACTTTATAACACTTACTGAAGGAAAAAACCCTTTTGTAAGTGATGAATTCAAAAATAAACCATTTTATGATGGTTTAAAATTTCATAGAGTAATTGCTGATTTTATGATTCAAGGCGGTGATCCAAATGGAGATGGTTCTGGAGGTCCAGGATATAAATTTAAAGATGAGTTTCATCCTGATTTAAAACATACAAAAGCTGGAATTCTTTCAATGGCAAATGCTGGTCCTGGAACAAACGGAAGTCAATTTTTTATAACACATAAAGAAACTCCTTGGTTAGACAACATGCATAGTGTTTTTGGAGAAGTAATTGAAGGCTTGGAAATCATCAATGCAATTGAATCTGATGATGTAATTGAAAAAATTACAATTGTTAGAATTGGAAGCGACGCAAAAAAATTCGATGCTGTTAAAATTTTTAAAAGCTATTATTCAAAAGTAGCCAAAGAACAAAAAGAAGCTGAAGAAAAAGCAAAAATATTAGCCGAAGGTAAAACCAAAGAAATAAACGATGTTAAAGTAAATGGAACCAAATCAAAATCAGGTTTAATTTATGAAATTATTACAACTGGTGATGGCAAAAAACCTTCTGCTGGAAGCAAAATTTATATCAATTACACAGGGTTTTTAGAAAACGGTTTACAATTTGACACTACTATTGAAGAAAGTGCAAAACAATTTGGAACTTATAATCCAAACAAAGCGGCTCAAAACGGTTACGCACCTTATCCAGCAGCTATGGGGAATTTACAGTTTATTCCTGGTTTTGTTGAAGGTATCAATTTATTAAACTTTGGAGGAAAAGCTAAACTATATATTCCTTCAAATTTAGCATATGGACCACAAGGTGCTGGAGGAATTATTCCGCCTAATGCAGACATCTATTTTGAAATTGAACTATTAGAAAATCCAACAAAATAATCACAATGAAAAATATACTTAAATCAGTAGCAATTGTACTAAGCTTTATTACTTTAGGATTTGCACAAGACAAAAAACAAAACGGCATTTTTGCTGAAATCAACACTACAAAAGGTAAAATTGTAGTTGAATTAGAATTCAAAAAAACTCCAGTAACTGTAGCTAATTTCATTTCCTTAGCAGAAGGAAAAAACACTAAAGTAGATGCGAAATTTAAAGGAAAACCATACTATAACGGATTAAAATTTCACCGCGTAATTGCTGATTTCATGATTCAAGGTGGTTGCCCAGATGGAACTGGAGCTAGCGGACCAGGTTATAAATTTGATGATGAAATTGTTGCCGATTTAAAACACTCAGGAAAAGGGATTTTGTCAATGGCAAATGCAGGACCCGCTACTAACGGAAGTCAATTTTTTATCACTCATAAAGCAACTCCTTGGTTAGATGGAAAGCACACCGTTTTTGGACATGTAGTAAGTGGATTAGAAATTGTTGACAAAATCGTACAAGATGATATAATTACATCTGTAAAAATTATTAGAACTGGAAAAGAAGCAAAAAAATTCAATGCTGAAAAAGTATTTGCAGACTATTTCATAAATAAAGAAGCTGCTGAAAAATTGGCTGCTGAAAAGCAAAAGGAAGCTAAAGAAAAAGCTTTAAAAGAATTTGCAACTGCAGCAACTACTCCAAGTGGTCTAAAATACATTGTATTACAAGAAGGAACTGGAAACAAACCAGTTGCAACAAGTAATGTTAAAGTACATTACACTGGAATGTTCTTAGACGGAAAAGTATTTGACAGCAGTGTACAAAGAGGTGAAACTATCGATTTTGGTTTAAACCAAGTGATTAAAGGTTGGACAGAAGGTGTTCAATTAATGAAAGAAGGAGCAAAATATAAATTTTATATTCCATCTAATTTAGCATATGGCGAAAGAGGTGCTGGCGGTGTAATTCCTCCAAATGCCGATTTAATTTTCGAAGTAGAATTAATCAAGATAAATCAATAACAAAAAACAGAAAAGCCGCTAATTAAATAGCGGCTTTTTTTTATATATACTCAATAGGATTAAAATCTCCAGTCAAATTCGTCTTTATCACTAAAAACGGCACCTACTTCAATTTTTACAATTTCGTTGTAATCAACGTGAATGAATAACCAGTTCTCTTCGTTAAAGTAACTCATCATTCCTTCCACTGTATCTGTTTCAAATGATTTTACTTTGTTCTTCTCTAAAATAGGAAAAACATCACTCCAATTCTTTCCAATTAAAGTCGTGTTAAACAACTTAACAATTGGATTTGTCGTTGTCATATATCCTAATTTAAACGCTTCTTCTTTGTAAAAAATCAAACGAAGTTTTCTGGCGTTATACATAAAAACAACATTTTCTTCTTCGTCTTTATATTGTGTATCGGGTTTACCCAAAATTTTCGTAACATCTTGCTCTTTCATTCCGAAAAGCAAATTGTCAATTCCGTATTTCAATTTAATTTCCATTCTTCTTTATGCTAAAAAATCCCGACTTTCATCGGGATTCAAATTAATTATATTTTAAAACGTTTTCTGTCGTTTTCTGTCAAATAAATTTTTCTTAAACGAATAGATTTTGGAGTAACCTCAACATATTCATCTTTTTGAATGTATTCTAATGCCTCTTCTAATGAGAAAATAATCGGTGGAATAATTCTTGCTTTTTCATCATTTCCAGATGAACGTACGTTTGACTGTTTTTTAGCCTTAGTTACGTTAATACACATATCATCACCACGAGAGTTTTCACCAATTACCTGACCTTCATAAATCTCAGCATTTGGTTCCACGAAGAATTTACCACGATCTTGTAATTTATCGATAGAATAAGGAATAGCTTTTCCGTTTTCCATAGAAATTAAAGAACCATTGTTACGTCCTGGAATTGCTCCTTTGAAAGGTTCGTATCCAATGTAACGGTGCGACATAATTGCTTCACCTGCAGTTGCAGTTAACAATTGATTTCTTAAACCAATAATTCCTCGAGATGGAATATTAAATTTAATAATCATACGATCACCTTTAGCTTCCATTGATAACATTTCTCCTTTACGGATAGTTACGAATTCAACTGCTCTACCTGAAAGATTTTCTGGTAAATCGATTGTTAATTCTTCAATTGGCTCACATTTTTGACCATCGATTTCTTTGATGATTACCTGTGGTTGACCAATTTGTAATTCATAACCTTCTCTTCTCATCGTTTCAATAAGAACCGATAAGTGAAGAACTCCACGACCAAAAACCATGAATTTATCAGCAGAATCAGTTTCACCTAACTTCATTGCTAAGTTTTTCTCTAATTCTTTTGTTAGACGATCTCTAATGTGACGTGATGTTACAAATTTACCTTCTTTACCAAAGAAAGGCGAATCGTTAATTGTGAACAACATACTCATCGTAGGCTCATCAATAGCAATAGTTTGTAACGCTTCTGGATTTTCAAAATCAGCAATAGTATCACCAATTTCAAATCCTTCAATTCCGATAATTGCACAAATATCTCCAGCAACTACTTCGTCAACTTTTTTACGTCCAAGACCTTCAAAAGTATGTAATTCTTTAATTCTTGATTTGATTACTTTACCATCTCTTTTTACTAAAGATATTGGCATTCCTTCTTTTAAAACTCCTCTTTCTAAACGACCAATCGCAATACGACCTGTGAATGAAGAGAAATCTAAAGAGGTAATTAACATTTGAGGAGTTCCTTCAGATACTTTAGGAGCTGGAACGTGTTCCAAAACCATATCTAATAATGGCTCGATGTTTTCAGTTTGATTTCTAAAATCATCAGACATCCAGTTATTTTTAGCCGAACCATAAACTGTTGGGAAATCTAACTGCGCTTCAGTAGCACCTAATTCAAACATTAAGTCGAAAACTTTTTCATGAACTTCTTCTGGAGTACAGTTTTCTTTATCTACTTTATTAATAACCACGCAAGGTTTTAATCCTAAGTCAATTGCTTTTTGTAATACGAAACGCGTTTGAGGCATTGGCCCTTCAAAAGCATCTACTAAAAGACAAACACCATCAGCCATATTAAGTACACGCTCAACTTCACCACCAAAATCGGCGTGACCAGGAGTATCGATAATATTGATTTTTGTTCCTTTATAAGTTACAGAAACGTTCTTAGAAGTAA
>Ga0209373_10004162_pt1 | contig 12695 bp, 11 predicted proteins | sample Higcelweek5metaG_FD_187173 | JGI IMG/M metagenome (GOLD analysis project Ga0209373, IMG submission 187173) | Freshwater pond sediment microbial communities from the University of Edinburgh, under environmental carbon perturbations - High... | ecosystem: Environmental > Aquatic > Freshwater >... | reverse complement strand
ACTTGGGAGCTATGGGCAGATGCACCCTTCCGTACTTACCTTTTGCTTCTTTGTCGAAACAGGGATGCTTGGCATCGCTGCTGCACGACGATGTGTCGGGATTACTGATTTTGAATGTCATAGTATTTTGTTTTTATTGAACACGAAGACACGAAGACACGAAGTATATAATCTATTTTTCTTCTATTTTTTGTGTCTTAGTGACTTTGTGTTTGTATTTTACATGTATTTATATCCGATTTCTGAACTTTCTTGATTTTTTTCGATGAAGGCGTTAACGATTTTTTCGAACAGGTCGTTGGTGCCTTCGTAGCCAATGTGCAACAGTCGTTGGCCGCCGAGACGGTCGTGGATTGGAAATCCTATTCGGACGAGCGGAATATTCAATTCTCGTGCGATGTAATATCCCTTGCTGTGGCCAATCATGATGTCGGGTTTCAACTCGCGGCTACGGCTGGCAATCTCTTCAAAGTCGGCGTTGTCGATGATTTCGGGCATCTTCATTTCACCCATGGTCAGCTTTTCTATTTCAGAAGCCAGTGCCCCACTCTTTCCGCCCGATGCTATTAATATTGTATCGACCCCAATTTCGTTCAGGAACCTATAAATGGAAAGCACCAAATCTTCTTCGCCATAAATCACGGCCTTCTTACCGAAGACATATTTGTGGCCATCGGCATAAGCATCAATCAGTCGGCCTCGTTCCTTCACGTATTCATCGGGTTTTTCAACTCCCGTAACTTCCGAAAGGGTTTTGAAGAACAGATCGGTAGCCTCAACACCAACTGGCCATGGTAAACGAATGGCTGGAACACCGAACGAGTTTTCGAGGTACGAAGCCGCGGTTTCTTTCGAACGACCTGCTTTGTCGCGCGATGCACCTCCTGCTTTGTTGAAAATAGCCCCAAACTCAATCGACGCTTGTGCATCGGCAGTGGTGGCAATGGCCTCCTTGGTAGTTCCTCCATCGGGGATTTTCTTGTATTCGCTCCACGAACTGCCATCGAGGGTTTCGGAGTAGTCGGGAAGCAATACATAGTTGGTTTTATAGTTGTCCATCACCCGTTTCAGGTAGCGCAAATCGGCTGGCGAATACATGCCGGGAAACAGGTTGATGTGGGTATTTTTCTTTGTACGTTTTGCCAACGAACGAACCGTTGCCGCTACTGCTTCGTGAAACCCGTCAGCATGGGTGCCTTGATAGCTGGGTGTGTTGGCATAGATGAAATCGGGTGCGTCAGGGAATTCGGCCTTGTATTCTTTCAAGTATTTCTCAATGTCGTCGCCAATGGTTTCGCTAAGGCAAGTGGTGGCAGCGGCAATTATCTCGGGGTTGTATTGTTTAATGATGTTGCCAACAGCCTGGTGACAATTTTGACGGCCTCCAAAGATGGTTGACTCTTCGGTGAAGTTTGAAGAGGCAATATCGACCGGTTCCCTGAAGTGGGAAATCATGTAGCGGCGTATGTAGGTAGAACATCCTTGCGATCCGTGGATCAGCGGCACACATCCTTTGATTCCCTTGTACGCCAAGCAGGCCCCCAGTGGGTTGCACAGCTTGCAGGCGTTGCGTGTTGCGATATATTCTTTTTCTTCCTTCATTTTCTATTTTTTTAACCACAAAGGACTCTAAGTATATCACGAAGGACACGACGATTATTAAATATAAATCTTTGTGTCACCTTTGTGTTTTCCTTCTTTCCTTTGTGTTTAATTGACTATTTTCTAATGAACTTCCATACCGGGCTTAATGCTGAAGCATATACCTCTTCAGCAAAGTTGAGCATGCCTTCATAGCCGGCCAGTGCCAGTTTGCGTTCGTGATTATGGTCGCAAAAGCCAATGCCGATTTTGTAAGCGATTGGTCGCTCCTTTACTCCGCCGATGAAAATGTCGGCCCCAGTTTCCTTCACCATGTGTGAGAGTTCGAGCGGGTTCGAGTCATCGACAATGTAAGTTCCCTCGTCGCAAAGTTTTTGCAGCAGGGCGTAATCATCGGGGCCACCTGTTTGAGAACCCACCACCACCGTTTGAACACCGATCAACCTGAGGGCTTTCACCAGTGAAATGGCTTTGAAAGCTCCACCCACATAAATGGCGGCTTTCTTTCCCTTCAGTGCCACACGGTATTTTTCGAGTGCGGGCAATAAGCTTCCAATTTCTTCGCGAACCAATGCCCGGGCTTTCTCCATCAACTCGTCCGATTCGAAAAAGCGGGCAACTTCGTAAAGGGCTTCACTCATATCTTCAATTCCGAAGTAAGAAACCTTTTTGAACGGAATGCCATATTTATCCTTCATTGACTTGGCAAGGTTCATCATTGATCCACTACATTGAACCAAGTTCAGTGAAGCGGTATGTGCGTGGCGAATTTCATCAATACGCCCGTCGCCGGTGATGCTGGCAACAATATCGACACCCATTTTTCGGTAGTAACCTGCCAACATCCAAAGCTCGCCAGCAAGGTTGAAGTCGCCTAATATATTAATAGTGTATTTCCCGTTTCGACGCTCGTTTCCAGTTCCCACCAACGCTTCGAGGGCATCGCAGGCTGCTTTGTAACCATCTTTTTTTGTACCGCTGAAACCTTCGCTCATTACGGGAAGAACCGTGATTCCGGTTTCGGCTTCAACCTTCTTGCATACGGCTTTCACATCGTCGCCTATCACGCCCACAATGCAGGTAGAATAGACAAAAGCAGCTTTGGGCTGATAGGTTTCGATGAGTTTGATTAATGATTTGTATAATTTCTTTTCGCCTCCAAAGACCACATCTTTTTCGTTTAGGTCGGTGGAAAAGCTAAGGCGGTGTAATTGAGGGCCTGACGACAACGATCCACGTATGTCCCAGGTGTAAGCTGCACAACCCACGGGGCCGTGAATCAGGTGCAACGCATCGGCAATGGGATACAACACCACACGCGACCCGCAGAACACACAAGCGCGCTGGCTAACCGACCCGGCGGTGCTTTGTTTTCCGCAAGCAATCTCTCCTCCTTCAGCAGTTTTGGTCAAAACCTGCTTTCTTCGTTCGTCTAGTATGTTGAATGTTGCCATCGAATATTTTTTTTAAACCACATTAGGCACAATAGGCCACATGGAAAAAATTATTAAATCTCAGTATCCTTTGAGGCGAGGTCTTTGTTCTTGATACTCTTTTTCAGTAAGAAACATGAATATAACCCACCCCTAACCCCTCCAAGGAGGGGAACTAAATAGTGTATATTTAACATCTGTTTTTCAACTAAGTAGAAGTGTTTACATCCTAGCCTTTGTCTTTTACTCATTTCTATTTGGGAAAATGTCCCCGGTCCGAAGACCGGGAGCCATTTTCTTTAAATAAATAGGTCCTAAAAAATGAATAAAAATTGATGCTACATGGTCAGCTCAAATTTAGATTCAGGGCAAGTAGCGTCAATTTTATCCATCATGACACTCAGAATCTTTTCAAGCAATCTAATTCCACCCATATATCCAACTGAAGGGAAGTAGCTATGACCAATGCGGTCTAAAATTGGGAATCCGTAACGAACGAAAGGAATATTTTCGTCGCGGGCAATATATTTACCATAAGTGTTACCTATCAATAAATCAACTGGTTCTTGTTTGATCCATTGGTGCAATTGAAACATGTCGGCACGTTCGCCGTTCAAGATTTTTGCTTCGGGTACACGATCTCCAAGGGCTTTCTCCATAAGTGGAGTAAAGATTTTGCCTGGAGTTCCTGAAACAACGTACACCGGTTTCATACCACAATCGGCAAGGAACTGTGTTAATGGCACAAGGTGATCGGGGTCACCAAACAGAGCAACACGTTTTCCGTAGAAATATTGGTGCATGTCAGTGATCACATCGACCAAGCGGCCACGTTCGTCTTCAACTTCTTTTGGAACAGAAACTTTTCCGTAACGGCGAAGGGCTTTAATAAAACGATCGGTAGCCGAGAGGCCAATTGGAAGTTCGCGCATCGAGAATTTCACCTTGCACTTGTTTTCCAACTCAGTAGCTGCATCGCGTGTACAGAATTCGCCCAGAGCAATTGTATGCCAACTATCGCCCATGCTCACCATATCTGAAATGGTAGTTCCACCGTCGGGGTACATTTTATACTTGCCAGTCATTGGGGTATCCAACACGTCGGAAGTATCGGGCAACACCACTGCGTTCAAGCCCATTTGAGCCACTATGCGTTTGATTTCGCGCATGTCGGCAGGCTCAACCCAACCAGAAAGGATGTTAAGCTGATCGGTTTTTGCACCTGTCGCTTCAGGAAAATAGTTAACGAATGCCTTCAACATGTTGGCATATCCGGTAACATGCGAGCCAACGTAGCTGGGTGTCGATGCCGGGATAACGTGTTTCCCCAACGGTATTTTTCCTTCGCTACGAGCTTTTCCAATAATCTGTGGAAGGTCGTCGCCAATGGTTTCTGAAAGACAAGTGGAGTGAACGGCCACAATGTCTGGTTCATAAATGGTGAAGATGTTTTCGAGTCCGGTCAAAAGGTTTGCTTGTCCACCGAAAACTGAAGAACCTTCGGTAAACGAGCTTGTTGCAGCCATCACCGGTTCTTTGTAATGCCGGGTTAAGGCAGTACGGTGATAAGAACAACACCCTTGCGAGCCATGACTATGGGGCAAACATCCGTGAACCCCTAAAGCGCAATACATAGCCCCTACCGGCTGACAAGTTTTTGCCGGGTTAATGGTTAGGGCTTCGCGCTTATATTCTGTTGCTGTTGTATGTCGTAGTAACATTTTGTTTTGATTTAAAGATTAATAGATAATAGTAGTGAGTAGTGAGATTTTGAGTAGTGAGACTGGAGACCTCAGCTATTGATCTCAATACTCACATCTAACAATCTCATTTCTATTCATAAACCATACTTCCCATGATGGATGGCTCGTTTTTCCAAGGAGCGTCGATCATTTTCCAGATATCGCAAGCTAACATACGTTCCATTTCGAGGTAGAAGTTGATAGCACCTTCGAAACCAGCATAAGGGCCACCGTAATCGTAGCTATGCAACTGTTTCAATGGTATCCCGTGTTTCTGTACCACATATTTTTCTTTGATACCAGCGCAGAAAATGTCGGGTTTCATCATTTCAATGATCTTCTCGGTTTCCCAGTGCGAAATGTCGTCGATAACCAGTGAGTTCTTTTTCATGTCGGGCATCATGCCTTCATAATCGTGAAACTTGAACCCCTTTCCTTCTAATCCTGATTTCTTAGTTAGAAGTTCAGGTTTGAACAACCGATCTGATTGTGAAACTTGCAGTTCTTCGATGTTACGAGAATCGGCATCAACTTTAATAGATGGAATTACCCGGCGGCCTTCGTAGTCGTCGCGGTGACCAAACTCGTAACCAGCAACGAGGGTTTCGATTCCCAATTCGCCAAACAACTCTTGATAGTGGTGGGCACGCGATCCGCCTACAAATAACATGGCACGTTTACCTTCAACTTTAGGGCGAACACGTTCGATAACCGCTTTCACTTTTGCCATTTCGCGTTCGATGAGCATTTCAGTTTTTTCGATCATCTCTTTGTCGCCAAAGTATTCGGCCAGTTTACGAAGCGATTTTGCTGAAGCATTGGCACCAATGAAGTTCACTTTGAACCATGGAATTCCGTACTTCTTCTCCATCATTTCGGCAATATAGTTGATAGAACGGTGGCACATAACCAAGTTAAGGTCGGCTTCCTGTGCATATTCATAGCTTTCGATGGTTGAATTTCCGCTGAAGCTGGCCACCAATGTTGCGCCCATTTCTTCGAAGTATTTTTCGAGTACAAAAGCGTCGCCACCAATGTTGTACTCACCCATCATGTTGATCTGGAATTTACCCATTCGGCCTTTAGTTTCTTCGCGTCCAACTACATCGGAAAAGATCTTGTTGTTGGCAATGTGGTGACCGGCCGATTGAGAAACACCACGATAACCTTCGCAGCTAAACCCAAACACATTGATACCTAATTCTTCCTTCATTTCGCGACAAGCAGCATGAATATCGTCTCCAATTAAGCCAACCGGGCAAGTAGAGAACACACTAATTGAGTAAGGATGAAACAATTCGTAAGCTTCTCTAATGGCCTGCCGAAGTTTTTGTTCTCCCCCAAACACAATGTTCGAGTCTTGCATATCGGTTGAAAAACAATAGGTAATAAAGTTTGGCGAATCGGGTGTTGGTGGCTGAGTTTGGTTACGACGGGTTAACCAAGCGTAGAAACTGCAACCAATTGGGCCGTGAACAATGTTCACTACGTCGCGCGATGGCCCAAGGATTACCCCTTTACAACCGGCATAAGTACAACCGCGTTGGGTTATGATACCCGGTATGGTACGAACGTTAGCCTGAACTTCGGGAATTGCATCGGGATCGTTGATCACGATTGACTTTTCGCGCTTCTTAGCTATCTTCCGCGGATATCGCTTCAGGATCTCTTCTTTAAGAACTGAAGGATCAGGAAGTTCTGTTTTGATATTTTTCATTTTATCCATCTTCTTTCTGTATTAGAATTAATCAAGCACTACGTCGCCCGACTCTTCGGTACGAACACGTATTGCATCGTATTCTGGAAGTACAAATATTTTTCCATCACCAGGCTGCCCTGTTTGGTTTGCTTCAATAATTGTATCGACTACCAACTTCACTTTATCGTCCGGTATAGTAATCAGGATCAGAGTTTGCGGTCTTAATCGAGGTTGCCCTCCCATGTGAGCAAGAGCTTCGGGCATATTCTCTTTAGCCCCAGCCATCACTTTTGCATCCCAGTGGCCGCGTCCTCGTCCTTGTGCATGACCTTCAGCAGTCATCGAGCTAATACCAGCTGCGGTGAGTGCTTTCTTGGTCTTGTTCATCATGTTGATGCGGATAAATGCCATTACTGTCTTCATAGATATGAGATTTTTGATATAAGACGGAGACTGGAAAACGGAGACTGGAGACCGGATATGAATTTTCTTGTCTTGTGTCTTGCGTCTTGTGTCTTGTGTCTATAATCTGGTTTATAATTCGGCAATGCCTTTACTTATTGTATATGCTTCGAGTACTGGCGATACGAAGATTTTTCCGTCACCAAATGCGCCTTTCGGTTCAGTGCGTGCAGCTTCAATAATTGTTTTTACACAGAAGTCTTTATCGTCGTCGTTAATAACCATCAACAACATTTCTTTAGGAAGTTCATCATAAATGATGTCGCCAATTTTAATACCGCGCTGTTTACCGCGACCAACTACCGAAAGCTTTGAAACTGCTGCATAACCCGATTCGAAAAGTGCTTTCATAACTTTATTTGTTTTCTCGGGACGAATAATTGCTCTTATTAGTAACATGTTGTTTATTTTTTAGATATGAGATTATGAGATGTTAGATATGAGACTTTAGACATTCTATTTTTTGAATTTTTGCCTCATTTTCATTTCAATAATCGTCATGATTAATATTTACTTCGAATACACTCTGAAATTGAAATGATTAGTCTGAAATACCGAAATCGATCAATAATTTTTCGAGGGCATCCATCGCCAATGGTTTAGGAATTACGAACAATTCATTCTGGTCGATAGCTTTTGCCAAGGCCCGGTATTCGTCGGCCTGAGGATGTTCCGGAGCATGTTCGATTACCGTTTTACGGTGGATTTCGGCTTGTTGAACCATATTGTCGCGAGGAACGAAGTGGATCATTTGCGTTCCTAACTGACGAGCTAACTCTTCGATCATTGCCGACTCGTGGTCTACTTTACGAGAGTTGCAGATTAGTCCACCCAAACGAACCGAGCCGTTCTGAGCATATTTCTGGATACCTTTACAGATGTTGTTGGCTGCATACATGGCCATCATTTCGCCCGAAACAACAATGTAGATTTCTTCGGCCTTTCCGTCGCGGATTGGCATTGCAAAACCACCACAAACAACGTCTCCAAGTACATCGTAGAAAGTATAGTCGGTTTCGAATTTTTCGTCCCATGCGCCTAACTGCTCAAGCAAGTTGATAGAAGTGATGATACCACGACCGGCACAACCTACACCAGGTTCTGGACCACCCGACTCAACACAACGTGTACCGCCATAGCCCAATTTGATTACATCGTCGAGTTCAACATCTTCACCTTCTTCGCGAAGAGTGTCGAGAACAGTTTTCTGAGCCAAACCGCCCAATAACAAACGAGTGGAATCTGCTTTAGGGTCACATCCCACAACAATTACATTTTTTCCCATTTCGACTAAACCAGCTACTGTATTCTGTGTTGTAGTTGATTTTCCGATACCTCCTTTGCCATAAATGGCAATCTTTCTAAACTTTTTCATAACTGAATTTTTTTGGTTACTATTTTGAATTTTGCTATTTCTGGTTTTGGGGTAAACGATGATCGTGCCAAGAATGTGCTGTAAAACACACAAAACGCGTAAACCATTGATTATATGAATAGAAAAAAGCAAATGCGCCAAATATGAAAATCGGCACAGCCAAAAAATCATACCGAAAAGTAGGATTTCGAAGAAGAAACAACCAAACTATGAAACAACATTAAAACGACTGATTGTTAAACATTTGATGAAAGTTTACATTGGATTAACCTACATTTTTGTAGGAAATAGAGAAAATGCAAGCAGAGGTTTGAGGTTGGTTTGATAAAAGAGCAATTTTGCCTTATATTGTAGTACACAAAAAACAAAACCAAATATGCACTAATGGAAAACAGCAATGTGAATCTGCTACCCGATGAGATTATTGGCAGCAAAATTTATGTGATTAGAAACACAAAAGTGATGTTGGATAAAGATTTGGCCGAACTATATGAAGTGACTACCGGAAATCTAAATAAAGCTGTAAAAAGAAATATAAAACGATTCCCTCAAGATTTTATGTTTCAAATAACTAAAGAAGAATTCAACAACTTGATATTCCAAATTGGAACATCAAGTTGGGGTGGAACCAGAAGCCTGCCTTATGCTTTTACTGAACAAGGAGTTGCTATGCTATCGGGGGTTTTAAGCAGTGATAGAGCAATTTTTGTGAATATTCAAATAATGCGAATATTTTCAAAAATGCGTGAAATGCTGATCGACAACCTTAGTATAAGGATTGAAATTGAAGAAATTAAAAAGAAACTCCATAGTCAGGACAAAAATATTGAGCTTGTATTTAGTTACCTCGATGAATTAATTGAAAAACAAGAAAACCCAAAACCAAGAAGGAAAATTGGGTTCAATTTGAATGATGATTAACTTCGGAAGATTTCATATTTAACTTCCGAAGTTCAACATCAAAATCCGATTCTAATAATTTATCCTGAACAATCCGGTATTTTTCAAATTCATTTTCGGCAAGAGCAATAGCTACTGCATGCGATACTTTTCCCTGATGTTCCAAGATAGCTTCTTCGTTAAACTGCAAGAACGCATCTAACTTTTTAACCCAATCTTTCATGTTCATGACTATACCTTTCGTTGCCTGACTTTCGGCATAATCCAGGTACATGCTTACAATGCGGTTCAAACCGTCTAATTCCTTTTCGTTCAAGTAATTTTTGGCAATGCCCACATCTGTTTTTCTGATGGCTCCTTTGGGTGCATTTTTCCAGTTTGTTAGCCCCATGTTTTCTTTGGCACTGTCAACTCTTGCAGCAATAATTTCGGCAGCTGTTTGCCCAGTTATTGCCCAATGCAATTTGTTTTGAACGGTGGCAAAAAATTCTTTAGTAATTTGTTCATCAACATTATAATCGGCACTGCATTGCGAATAAATATCGGTTATTTTTTGATAAAACCGTCTTTCGCTGCTTCTGATATCGCGAATGCGGGCAAGTTGTTCATCAAAATAATCTTTGCCAAAAATGTTGTTCGGGTTTTTCAGCCTTTCATCATCCATGGTAAAGCCTTTGATGATGTATTCTTTGAGCCGTTCTGTAGCCCAAATACGAAAAGCTGTTGCCTGACTGCTGTTTACCCGGTAACCAACCGAAATAATTGCATCGAGATTGTAGTATTTGACTTTAATATCCTGTGTTTTTCCAGCAATTGCTCCATGTTGAGTGGTATGTTCCAAAATGGAACTAACCACTTCTTCTTTTAGTTCTCCCGTTTCAAAGATGTTTTTCAGATGCTTGGTAACGGCTGGGCGTTGGACACCAAACAAATCGGCTATTTTTTGTTGAGTAAGCCAGATTGTTTCGTTTTGCAAATAGATTTCAACCTTTACTTTGCCATTAGGCGTAGTGTAAAGTAATATTTTGTTGAATCCTTCGCTTGCCTGTTTTATTTTATTTGCCATTGTTAATGGGTTGTTTTGTTAATCGGCTTGAAAAAACATTTTTAGTAAACTATAGAGGTTGCGTTCCTGTCAAATCCCGATGCTGTTGTTGCGAGCTACACGGCTTGTTGTCAGCACAGAAACGGCAATTATCATACATTTTTTGTTGTGCATAGTTATTTATTCAAGTATTTTCTATTCAAAGAAATTATTAAATCTTTATCTAAAAAGATAATATTGGGCTTAATAAAATCATTCATTTTATACTTTATTTTCTCTTTTGCATTCTCAGAAAAATTACCACTCACAGCGATAATTAACCTCGAAATATAGTATTCATTTCTTTTAATGTCTTTCCATGGTACTTTAAATGTGTCATTGCATTGACCAATAAGTTCGTCTACTTGGGAATTTACTTTTCCACTTATTCCGCCAGCTTTTACTTGAACTCCATAAAAATCCTCGATACCAAACGCGTTAATCTTTGATAAAATAAAGTCTTTGCCAAACTCTTTATTCCCATGATTATAAATCACCTTATCAAACCCCATCTTTAAAAAGAGAGGTTGTAATAATTCTTGAGAAAATAGCTTTTCATTTTTTTCGTATTCTACATTCCATCTGAAATCATTAATCTGTAAATCAACAACTTTTTGTAAATTTTCAAGTAATGGCTTTAATTCTTCTTCTAAAATCATTCTAATAGATTTCTTCCCATTATCAAAATTAAAAGTCATAGACAAAGTAGAATTTTCGTTAATTCCTTTCTCTTCACTAAATTCAATAATTGGAGACAAAGCAAGTGACTGTGCTTCTAAAACCATTGCTCTATAATACACATAATCTTTATAATCAATATAATGCAAGTCAGCTCCCCATGAAGTAACAATAACACTTAAAATGTCATTACTTTTTTCAATACCAAAGAACCTAAATATATTTGTAAAGTTATATTCCTCAGCATCTCCATTTTCATATATGCTAATTCTAATATTATTGGGGATTTGATCAATTGTTGTATCGAATTCTTGATGGAAACCAAATATTTGAGCAGTTTCGTCTAATTCAAAATAAAGGCCAAAATTATCCTTCTCCTGATGTCCTTCAATTTTAATTCCAGATTTTTCAAGAATCAAATAGTCTATATTTTCTATTTTTTTAAGTATCATAAATTACAGTTTTCAAAGTGTATGTGAACGTAATATAATTATGCAAAACTTGTAAATATACGCAAGTCTATCTATCTTTTTATTCATTATCAGTATCCACTTTTCAACTGTACACAATACTCTAAAAAATTCATTGCTGGAATACCTAGTACTGATTTAACAAAAATAAAAAGATAAAACCTAACCCCACGTTTTTTAAGTGAAAAAAGCGCGGTAAACTATTGATTTGTATGATTTTTTCAACCAGGGAGTTTAATAGAACACCACATTGCCTTTGATTTTTTAACTTTTAACCCCATTATTGCCTTTGATTTTTGTAAAACCATAAACAATAAAGCTCATTTATTGTAATTTAGATCAACAGATTCTATGCGTATGAACAAACCTTCTCGTTTTCTTGCCCTGCTGCGCGGCATCAATGTGGGCGGCAACAACATTATAAAAATGGCCGACCTAAAAGCTTGTTTCGAAACAATGGGTTTTGCCAATGTAAGTACCTACATACAAAGCGGTAACGTAATTTTTTCTTCGGAAGAGGTTGACACTATTGCATTGGAAGAACGAATTGAGAAAGTACTTTCAGAAACGTTCAATTACAAATCGCGCGTGGTGGTGATAGCAATCAGCAACTTAAAGCGGTTGTGGAGCAAACTCCAGAAGACTTTGGGAAATATTCCGAAACACATAAGTACGATGTGGTTTTCCTAAAACAAACCCTTACTAGTGAAAATGCTTTTGCCCAGATTGTCGCTCGCAATGAAGTTGACTTTGTGTACACCCAGAACGGAGTAATCTACTTTTCGCGCACCATTGCCAACCTTAGCAAAAGCTATTTGAGCAAAATTATCACCCTCCCAATCTATCAGTTTATGACCATCAGAAACTGGAACACAACCAGTAAGTTGTTGCTCCTAATGGAAAAGGAAGCTTGACCCAGTTTTAGATAAGTATTTTACACATTGCTTATAAAAAGATTTTCGGCAATTGATTTATTGTGGTTATACTTGTATGAGCTTTAAAAAATCGTTGGACAAAAATGCATCCTAATCTTATTCAGACATTTATAAAAAATAAAAACAACCAGAGACTGCTCGGCGGTGTATTGGCCTTGTTATTGGTTTCCTACATTGCATTTTTCCACAAAAGTCCGATAGCGATTTTCCCATCGGATGAAAAGTTTGCCATTCAGTTTTATACCGATACAAACGACGGGGGCCATTCCGAAATTTCCAGCAGCCAAATCACCGACTCGACCTTACGGGCCAGTT
>Ga0209373_10004159_pt1 | contig 12700 bp, 9 predicted proteins | sample Higcelweek5metaG_FD_187173 | JGI IMG/M metagenome (GOLD analysis project Ga0209373, IMG submission 187173) | Freshwater pond sediment microbial communities from the University of Edinburgh, under environmental carbon perturbations - High... | ecosystem: Environmental > Aquatic > Freshwater >... | reverse complement strand
CCCACTCGTCCCAGATCGACACCTTGTTCTCGTGCAGGTAGGCGACGTTTGTATCGCCTTTCAGGAACCAGAGCAGCTCGTGGATGATCGAGCGCAGGTGGAGCTTCTTGGTCGTGAGGAGCGGGAAGCTGTTGCGCAGGTCGAAACGCGCCTGCGCGCCGAAGACGGAGTAGCAACCGGTGCCGGTGCGGTCGGCCTTGAAGCGGCCGTTGTCGAGGACGAGGCGGAGTAGCTGGCGGTATTGCTCCATCGCGCGCCACTTCACCGCGCCGCGCCCGCAGAACCAAGGAAGAAAAACGGCGCACCGCACAGCCTCGGGCAACACAGGCGTGGACCGCGCCGGTGGAGTCACCACACTCGCGCCGCATGAAATCCCACCGCAAGGAGCTCTGGTTCGAGGTGCCCGCGCGCCGGCCGTTCCTCAACATCACCCCGCAGGTCGAGGCCGAGCTACGCGACAGCGGCATCCGCGAGGGCCTCTGCCTCGTCAACGCCATGCACATCTCAGCCTCCGTCTTCATCAACGACGACGAGGCCGGCCTCCATGCCGACTTCGAGAAGTGGCTGGAGAAGCTCGCACCCGAGAAACCACACAGCCAGTACGCGCACAACCACGGTGAGGACAACGCCGACGCCCACCTCAAGCGCCAGATCATGGGCCGCGAAGTCGTCGTCGCTGTGACGGACGGCGCGCTCGATCTCGGCCCCTGGGAACAGATCTTCTACGGCGAGTTCGACGGCCTGCGCCGCAAGCGCGTCCTCGTGAAGATCGTCGGCGAGTAGCGCGCGAGTCCCGTCCGCTGTCCGGCGGCATAGCGCGAGGTCGAGCAAAGTACGCCGCAGGTAGACGGTCGGCGGCGCCACCGCGACCGGTAACTCGGCTGCGTAGATCCGTCGCCACGTGACGGATTTATTGGACTCGACGCCACCGTTTCCCGAAGACGAGAATCCGCCGATCTTCTCCGCTCCGGCACTCCCACGCTCACTGTGGCCAAGCGTCCGATGCGAGGCTCGCCCCCACCCCCACCACCACAAGCAGTTTCCACCCCGAGGCTGGCCCGAGCTACCACACCCCGTGGTTTCGTATATTTTCAACCCAAAGCCATCCATGTCCCAGTCATTCCGGTTTCGTCGTCTCGCCGCTTCGCTGACGCTGGCTACCTGCGCTTTTGCCGCACTTTCGGCTCCGAACGCCTTTGCGATCATTGCGAGCACGCCAGTCGTCACATCGATCGCTCGCCTGCAACCCGGCCCGCTGACAAACTCCAGCACGGTCATCTGGCGCGTGACGTTCAGCGAGAGCGTGACCGGCGTCGATGCTACGGACTTCACCCTTACCCCGCTCGACGGTTCCGCCACCGGCACCATCTCCGCGGTTAGTGGCTCGGGGACCGAGTACACGGTCACCGTCTCCTCGCTCAGCGGCATCGGCACACTCCGCCTCGACATGAACTCAAGCGGCACCGGCATCGCGAACGCCACCGGCACCGCTCCCTCTGGCGGTTTCACCTACGGCCAAGTTTACACGCACATCATGAGCGCCGTCCCAGTCGTATGGGGAGGTGAGAATCAGGGACAGTTCGGCAACAATACTGTTGAGTCGTTTACCAACACGCCAACGGGGGTACTCACATCTGGCGCTCTCAAAGGTAAACTTGTCGTCGCCATCTCGTCTGGCGCTGGCCATTGCCTAGCATTGACTAGCGATGGGCAGGTCTTCGCGTGGGGTGATAATTCTCACGGTCAGTTGGGCAACAACTCGACTATCGATAGTACAGTACCAGTGGCTGTGACAATGGCAGGGGCGCTTTCCGGAAAAACAGTAGTCGCCATTTCCGCAGGCGTAATACACAGCTTGGCACTGACAAGCGATGGAGCAGTCTTTGCTTGGGGCTACAACTATTCTGGTGCGATCGGCGACGGTTCCTACACAGACAGCAATGTCCCCGTTCCTGTAAAAACAACTGGGGCGCTTTCAGGAAAGGTCATAGTCGCGATCGCTACCGGATTCCATGAAAGCGTGGCACTAAGCAGCGAAGGGGAAGTATATACGTGGGGCTTCAATATGAGCGGCCAATTGGGCGTCGGCTATATTGGCCCAAGCATCCCTGAGCCAACAGCCGTAGATACATCAGGGGTGCTTTCCGGAAAGTCAATCGTCGCAATCGCAGGGACTAGCCAGACTATCCTCGCATTATCCAGTGATGGGGAAATATATGTTTGGGGCAGGAATGAATATAGTTCATTTGGAACTAGCTCTGCGGACAGTTACTCTGCTGAACCGGTCGCCATAATGGCCTCCGGAGTGCTTTCCGGGAAAACCGCTGTCGCGTTAGCTACTGGGCTGTGTCATAGTGTGGTGCTGACCAGCGATGGACTGATCTACACGTGGGGCAAGAACGACCATGGACAGCTCGGCAACAACTCCACGACCGATAGCAGCATACCAGTAGCCGTAACAATGACGGGGGCACTTTCAGGAAAGACAGTCGTCGAGGTCTCTGCGACAGGCCTTAATAGTCTGGCGCGGACCAGCGATGGAACAGCATATTATTGGGGCAACAAATACCCTGTGTCTATCGGCGGTTCCACTGTGAACCTGACGCCAGTTGCGGTGGATGCATCAACTTCTACCGGCAGTGCTCTTGCTGAGCGAACGGTCTACTCGCTTGCTATGAATAGCTATGCCGATGCCTGTTTCGCACTCGCCTCTCAGAGCGCAGTCTCGACGGTATCGATCCCGGCAACCAGCTGGTACAAGGAAGGTGGCATGCTGGCTTTGACCATGAACTTTCCCCAAGCGGTCGCCGTCGACACAACGAGCGGCACGCCTCGGATCGCCCTTACGGTTGGCTCTACCACGCGCTACGCCACCTACACCTCGGGCACCGGCACAACAGCGCTGGCTTTCACCTATACGGTGCAAGCTGGCGACACCGACACCGATGGCATCGCCGTCGCCAGCACCGCCATCGACCTCAATAGCGGCAGCCTCACCGACATCGCCGGCAACGCCGTCGACCTCACGCTGCCTTCGCTGAATACCAGCGGCATCAAAATCGACATCGCGGCGCCAGACACCTCGATCACCTCGACGCCGGCAGCCACAACCACGGACACTTCGGCTACTTTCGCCGTCACCGGCAGCGACACCGGAGGCAGTGACGTAACCGGCTATCAGGTACAAATCGACAACGGCGGTTTCGCCGCAGCAGCGAGCCCGGTAAGCTACAGCGGTCTGGCTCTCGGTTCGCACACATTCCAAGTGCGCGCGGTCGACGCAGCCGGCAACACCGACGCATCGCCTGCCAGCTACACCTGGAACATCGTCGCCCCCGGCACCGCCATCCCCGACGGCTACGGCGCCTCCGCCACAGGAGGGGGCACTGCCTCGGCCATCTCCGTCTCAACTGCGGCGGACTTCGTCACCCAAGCCACCTCCTCGTCCGCCAGTGTCATCACCGTGGTCGGCTCGCTCGACATTGGTACGGTCGCCGTCGCCTCGAACAAGACCATCCAGGGAGCCGACGCCTCCGCCACCCTCGACGGCTGTCTGAACCTCTCCGGCGTTTCCAACGTCATCATCCGCGGGCTCAACCTTGCCAACGGCTCCGGCCCCGCCATCGCGCTCAGCGGTGCAAGCAAGGTCTTCGTCACGCACTGCACCTTCCTCGACTGTTCCGGGGAACAGCTCTCGTTGCTGGGCAGCAGCGACAACGTCACCGTTTCCTGGTGCGAGTTCGCCTCGACCGCCAGCGGGCAGGCCAGCGTGCAGATCGGCAGCGCCGCCGCGACCGCGCCGCTGCATGTGACGCTCCACCACAACTGGTGGTCGACCAAACTCGCCAGCGAGCTGCCGCTGACCACCTACGGCTTTGTGCACCAGTATAGCAACTACCTGGCCTGCACCGGCAACACCACCGCCACCGTGGCGGCCGACCACGCCCAGCTCCTGAGCGAGCGCAATGTCTTCACCTCCCTAGCAAGCCCGCTGACCAAGACCGGTTCCGGTGTGATCCGCACCATCGATAACGTCTACACCTCCTGTACCGGCACCGCATCCGATGCCGGTACCGATACGGTCTTCACCCCAAGCTACACCTACGAGATGCTCGCCACGAGCGATGTTCCGACGACCATCACCGCCCTCGCCGGCAACACTGCAGGTGCAGCCTATTCCGATGAATCCACCGGTGCCGCCAGCATCACTGGTCCGACAACCGCAGTGACTTCCGGCACGGCCGCCACACTCACCGCAGTTGCCTCCGGCTTGACGGCAAACACCTACCAATGGCGACTCAACAACACCGCCATCTCCGGCGCAACCGCCGGCACCTACACCATCACGAGTATGAGCAGCTCGCAGGCTGGCACCTACACCGTGGCAGTCGGCTTGGCCGATGGTAGCGCTGTCGTAAGCACTCCGCTACAGGTCAGTTTCGGCGCAGCCAGCAACACCGGCACGGACACCGGTGGTTCCAGCAATACCGGCGGCTCGGGCTCATCGAGCAGCGGCAGTAGTGGCGGCGGCGGCGCACTCGCCTCGTGGCTCCTTGCCGCGCTCGCCCTTCTCGCCGCAGGGCGTCGGTGCACTCAGTGCAGCAGCTGAGCCAATTGTGCTCTGCGGTATTTCCGAAGGGCGGAGGCGTCAGCGCAATGACGCCTCTGCCTTCATCAACGACATCGAGTTCGACGGCCTGCGCCGCAAGCGCGGCCTCGTGAAGATCATCGGCGAGTAGCGGGGTGCGCTCGCATCCGGACCACGGATCTGGAGATCCGTGCCACTCTGCTGGTCACTCGCCTCACTCACCGGCCGGCGGCAGCGGGTGCGTGGCGGCGGCCCACTCGGCCACGGGCCGCCCGCCCAGCAGATGCTCGACGACGATTCGTTCGCAGCGCTCCGGCGTGACGCCGCCGTACCACACTCCCTCGGGATAGACGAGAAGCCACGGCCCGCCGCGGCAGATGCGCAGGCAACCGGCACGCGTGCGCAGGACCGGAAGCTCCAGTTCCTTGATGCGCCGTTTCAGGAGATCCCACGTCGCCTGCCCTTCCGCTGATTCGCAGCAATTCGGACCCTGGCAGAGGAAGACATGGTGCCGGGCCTCGCCAAGCTTCATCGCGGCAAAGGCGGCATGCGGATCTTTCGGTGAGGACATAAGATCGGGAGACGAAGGATTAGGACGTGCGAATAACCATGTACTTGAGCGGCACGGAACCGGTGTTGCGCAGCCCGTGGGTGACCTGCTCGGGACAGAAGATGGCGGTCATCGGGCCGACCGTCCGGCTCTCCTCGCCGAGGAGCACCTCGGCCTCGCCTTCGAGGATGTAGACGATCTCCTCGCCGGCGTGTGCATGCTGCGGATGCGGAGACTCGCCGGGGTGGATCACCGAAACGTGCATCCGCAGCTGATTCGCTCCGCACCCTTCGTCGACATACGGCATCTTGAAGCCACGCGCGTGGCGGAAGGCACGAGCCTCGTCCCAGCGGACGATGCAGGGATGCTCGGAGTAATTCATGGCCGCAGCCTAGCCGTCAGGTCCCCGGGCGCCAGCCGCGAGGTGCGCTCCCGCATTTCGGAAAGCAGCAGGCCAAGCCGACACGGCTTGGCCTGCAAGAATGATGCTACGCGCGAACGCGAAGTGCAGCCTGGCGTAGCGATGGCTCAATGCCGCTGCTGGTTCTCGTCCTTGTTGGGATCCTCCGGATCTTCCTTCGGCGGAGGCGTCCTGCGCAGCTCACGCGGCGACGGCTGTTTCACCTCGTTGCGCTTCGGCTGCGGCTGGACTTTCCGCGTATCCTCGGGGTTCCGTCGCTCCATGCTGCTCCGGCCCGGATCGCCCCGCGGAGGCTGTGGCTTCACTTCATGACCACCCTGGTTCGGCCGCGTGGGCTGCTGCGCGGGACGAGTAACCATCACGCCACCACCAGGAACGGCGATCGTCTGCGGTCGGCGGGCGGGCGGATTCGCAACCGGTGGTTGTTGCGTCGGCTGTGGTGCCGGATGCGAAGGAGTAACGGCGGGGCGGCTGGCCGGAGGCGGCTGCACGGGGCGATTGTGCGGATGCTGCGGCACGGGCTTCACCACCGGCTGGGGCCGCTGTGCCGGAGGTTTTGTGGCGAATGGGGCATTCGGCGGCGGAAGCTGGGCCGTGCCCGCGGGTTTGCCCGCGCGAGCCGCCGGGGTGTCGTCATGCCGATCGTGCGAGCGGTCGCCATCGCGGCGCTGCGCAGGGCGCTCGGGCGGGCGTACGTTTTCCGGTCGGTGGTTGTCGCGGTTCCCCATGCCGGAACTGCGGTCATGATCGTCGCGCCGGTTGTCTTTACGATCCGAGTCCGGGCGCCGGTCCTTCTGCCAGCGGTCGGGGCGATGGTGACGGCGCTCTTCGCGCCAGCGGTTGTCGCGATAACGGTCGTGGTGCCGCTGCGGAGGGCAGATGCGCAGATGCCCGCGATGCCAGGGACTGTCCCATGCATCGAACCAGATCGGGTAGAACGCCCCGAAGCCGATGTACGAATAGGTCGTCACCGAATAGCTGTCGTCCTCGACGATGCCGCCGGGCCAGTCGTAGTCGTCGCCATAAACCGAACTCAGGCTGTGGGCGGAGTAGGTGTCGACGACGGTCCACTCCTCGGGGCTGGCGGGATTGCGCCGCTCCAGCACGACGTGCACGAGGTAGTCGGCCGCACTCGGTTCATCGACGAGCACCGAGCCCTTCCCGGCAAGGTAGTCGGAGAGGATCTCGCGGACATCCGCCCGCTCCTCGGGAGACGGCGTGCCGCCGCGGAACTCCATCACGAGGGCCACCCGGCTGGCAGCCGGCAAGGTGGTTCCCGAATAGGCCGTCGTCGTGGAGACAGTTTGGTACTCGGTCACACAGCCGGTTGCGCCGAACGCAAAACCGCCGAGCAGAAGCATCGCGGCGGAGGAGATGAGGGTTTTCATGTGTTGGGATAACGACACGGGGCAAAAGAAGGGTACGTGGGGAGATCGAAGCATCGGACACGTGGCGGGACAAGCACTCCCATTCCAGGGAGCAAGGCGGGCGTTACCGACAGGAGCGCCGCACGGTAGTTCCGCGACCGTGGCAATGCGAGAGGCGTTGCCGCCAGCTTGTCCAGCGAGCACAGACCGCGCAACGTCGCAGCGAACACCCCAAGATGCACACCCTCATCGCGCTCGGCATTCTTCCCCTCTCCGCACTCGGCCTGGCTTCCCTGCACTGGCTCGCGCTGATTCCCTGGCGACGCCACCGGCACGAACACTGGACGGAGCAGGCGCGGCGCCTGTGGCCGGTGAATGTGACAGCACACGCGGCAATCTGGACCATGCCGCCAGTCGCTGTCCTCTCGCTCGCGTTGTTCCGGCCGGACACCCCGCTGTGGTCGCTGTTTGCCGCCGGAGTGGCCTGTTTGGTCGGCACGATGGCCGGCACCCTGCCGCTCAACCGCGAGCTCTTTCCGCGGCTCGGCTGGAGCGAGCTGTTCCGGCAGAGCGTAGTCGGGCTCTGCCTGCACCTGTTGCTCTGGATCGTGCTCGTCGCAGTCGCCCTGGCCATGCCCAACACCTTCGGCTGGCCCGCGCTGGCGCTCGGTGTCGCCATGCTGGCATTGCAACTCTTCTGGGCGCGCTCGGGCTGGCTGCGGATCGGCCGGATGCTCGGGCTCTTCGTCCCGGCGACGGAGCGGTTGCAGCACATCGTCGACGCCGTCTCCGCCAGAACGGGCGTCCTGTGTCGTGCCGTCTGGGTCATGCGCATCAGCACGTGCCAAGCCCTGGCCCTGCCCCTCTCGCGCGAGCTGGTCTTCAGCGACCGGCTGATCGAGGTGTTGCCGGACGAGGAGATCGCCGCCATCTGCGCCCACGAACTCGGCCACCTCACGGAATCGCGCGGCACGCTGTGCCTGCGGCTCGTGCGCGCGACGAGCTTCCTGCCGTGGATCTACCTCATCCCGCTGTTGCACACCCTCGGGCAGATCGGCCTCTACATTCCGCTGCTGCTCATGGTTCTGGTCCCTCGCCTCACCGCATCCCTGGTGCGCCGGCTGGAGGCCCGGGCCGACAACATGGCGACGGCAAACGAGTCCGACACCGGCGCCTACGCCCGCGCCCTGCTCCGGCTGAGCGAGGACAACCTCACCCCGGTGGTGTTCCCGGGGAAGGGAGTCACGCATCCGCACACTTACGACCGCGTGCTTGCCGCCGGGGTCACACCGGACTTCCCGCGCCCGAAAGCGCCGGCCACGATGTCGTGGCACGGCTTCATCCTCTCCGGTATCCTCGGCGCGGAGCTGGCGGCGTTCGCCCTGCGCTGATCCGCTCGAAACGGGCGTCGACTCGGCCGTAACCATCCTTCGGCTCACGTTGCGCCTTGCCCGATTGCGCACCGGAAGTGCAGGCAGGGGCGTCGCTCGCCGGCGCCCCTACGGTTTCACGGCTCAGCCGGCGGCGAGGAGCTTGCGCAGGACTTCGTCGACGAGCTTCGGGTTGGCCTTGCCCTTGCCGGCCTTCATCACCGGACCCTTGAGGGAGTTGATAGCCTTCTCGTTACCGGACTTGTACTCGGCCACAGCCTTAGGGTTGGCAGCGATGGCATCCTGGCACCACTTCTCCAATTCGCCGGTGTCGTTGCTCTGGCGCAGGCCGCGGCGGTCGACGATCGGCTCCGGCATCTCGCCGGTCTGGGCCATCTCGGCGAAGACCTCCTTGGCGCTGCTCGACGAGATCGCACCGCCCTCGACGAGGGCGACAAGCGCGGCGATGTGTGCGGGACGGATCTTCGACGCGGCAAGCTCGATACCGGCGGCGCCGAGTTCGCGGAGGAGGTCGTTGGCGATCCAGTTGCCCACGGCCTGGGCCTTCGCGGCGCCGGCGAGTTTCGCCGTCTCCTCGAAGTAGTCGCTGAGCGCGCGGTCGGGCACGAGCACGGAGGTGATCGTGTACGGGAGCTGGTACTCGGCGAAGAAGCGGCGCTGCTTGTCGAACGGCAGCTCGGGCAGGCCGACGCGCAGCCGGGCCTTCCACTCCTCGTCGACCTTCACGGGCATGAGGTCGGGGTCCGGGAAATAGCGGTAGTCGTGCGCCATCTCCTTCGAGCGGAGCGACTGCGAGGTGCCGGTCTGGCCGTCGTAGTCGCGCGTCTCCTGGCGGAGGGTGCCGCCGGCGAGGACGACGGCGAGCTGGCGCTGGATCTCGTGCATGATGCCGTCGCGGACGAACGAGATGGAGTTGAGGTTCTTGAGCTCGACCTTCGTGCCCAGTTTCTCGACACCGACGGGGCGGATGGAGATGTTGGCATCACAGCGCATCTGACCCTTCTCCATGTCGCAGTCGGAGATGCCGGCGGCGACGAGGATCATGCGAAACGCGGTGAGGAAGGCGAAGGCCTCGTCGGCCGACTTCAGCGCAGGATCGGTGACGAGCTCCATGAGCGGCGTGCCGGCGCGGTTGTAGTCGATGAGGCTCTCGGCGGCGCCGTGGTTGAGCTTGCCGACATCCTCCTCGAGATGGATGCGGGTGAGCGGGATGGTCTTGTGCTCGCCCATGACGTTGCGGGCGGAGCCGGGCAGCTCGATCTCGACGCCGCCGCGCAGGCAGATCGGCTGGTCGTACTGGGAGATCTGATAGTTCTTCGTGCTATCGGGGTAGAAATAGTTCTTCCGGTCCCATTTGCAGACCGGGGCGATCTCGCAGCCGAGGAGGAGGCCGGTCTTGATGATCTTGTCGAGGGCCTCCTTGTTCATGACCGGGAGCGTGCCGGGCAGGGCGAGCACGACGGGGTCGGTGAGCGTGTTGGGCGGCTCGCCAAAACCGGTGGCGACGCGCGTGAACATCTTCGAGCGCGTCTTGAGCTGCACATGGACCTCGAGCCCGATGACGGCTTCGTAGGCAGAGGAGGAAGAAGGAGTAGTCACAGAGGTCACGGAGAGACGGAGGAGGTCACAGAGGCCAAAAAGGGTTAACCGCAAGGAACGCAAAGAGCGCAGAGAGAATGTGCGGATACAAGCCAGTCACAGAGAGCACTGAGGAATCGCTGGCATCCCGACCTGCGCCACAACGAGATGGCATGTGGCCTACGGAAGGCGCTCGCCCGGACCACAAGGGCGTCGCTTGCGACGCCCTTGTGGTCGTAGCAGCGGTGCAAGCACCGCAACGCCGGAAGGGCGGCGCAAGCACCGCCCCTACAACGGAACCGGAGACCTCCAATAATGGCTTCCGTTAGCATACTGATCTCAGTTTTCATCTCTGTGTCCTGTCCGTCTCCGGTCCGCCGGTTCACAGCGCCGGGTGCTTGGTGTGGTGGTCGTGGGCCTGCTCGTAGGCGTGGGCGATGGAGAGGAGCTCGGCTTCCTTGAACGGCTGGCCGACGATCTGCAGACCGATCGGCAGGCCCGAGGGCGAGAAACCGCAAGGCACCGACACGCCTGGCAGGCCGGCGAGGTTGAGCGAGATCGTGAAAATGTCGGCGAGGTACATCTCCAGCGGGTTGGCCGTCTTCTCGCCCTTCTTGAACGCCACGGTGGGCGAGGTGGGCGCGAGCAAGGCATCGACCTCGCGGAAGGCGTCGAGGAAGTCCTGGCGAATCAGCGTGCGGACCTTCTGGGCACGGCCGTAATAGGCGTCGTAGTAGCCGCTGCTGAGCACATAGGTGCCGAGGATGATGCGGCGCTTCACCTCCGGGCCGAAGCCCTCGGCGCGGGAGTGGTGGTAGATGTCGATGGCGTCGGTTGCCTTCGGCGAGCGGTGCGTGTAACGGATGCCGTCGTAGCGCGCGAGGTTCGAGGACGCCTCGGCGGTGGCGATGATGTAGTAGACGGCGATGGCGTATTCGGTGTGCGGGAGCGACACCTCGCGGATCTCGCAGCCCTGCGAACGGTACCAGGCGATCGCCTGCTCGACGGAGGCGCGCACCTCGGGCGCGAGGCCCTCGCCGAAGTATTCCTTCGGCACGCCGAGTTTCCACGGGCCGCGGCGCTTCTTCAGCTCGGCACTGTAATCCGGAATCTCGATACGGAAAGAGGTGGAGTCCTTGTCATCGTGGCCGGCAATGGATTGGAGAACGAGGGCGACGTCCTCCACGGTGCGGCCGAACGGCCCGATCTGGTCCAGCGACGACGCGTAGGCGGCGAGGCCGTAGCGGGAGATGAGGCCGTAGGTCGGCTTCAGGCCGACGATGCCGCAGAGCGAGGCGGGCTGGCGGATCGAGCCGCCGGTGTCGCTGCCGAGGGAAACCGGTACTTGACCGGCGGCGACGGCCGCGGCGCTGCCGCCCGAGCTGCCGCCGGGGATGCGGGCGGTGTCCCAGGGATTCGAGGTCGTCTTGAACGCGGAGTTCTCCGTCGAGCTGCCCATCGCGAACTCGTCCATGTTGAGCCGGCCGAAGAGCACGGCGCCGGCGCGCTTCAGGCCGAGCGTGGCGGTCGCGTCGTAGGGCGAGACGAACTTCTCGAGCATGCGCGAGCCGCAGGTGAGCGGCTGGTTGCGCACGGCGATGACGTCCTTCATGCCGACGGGCACGCCGTCGAGCGGACCGCGGGGCTGGCCGGCGGCACGGCGCGCGTCGGACTCGCGGGCCTGGGCGAGGATGTCGGGCTCGTCGAAGGAGAGGAAGGCGTTGATGCGGTCGTCGGTGGCGCGGACCTGCGCGAGGCAGGCCTGGGCGAGTTCGACGGCGGAAACCTGCCGCGCGGCGAGCTGGTCGCTCAACTGGGCGGCGGTCTGGAAAGCGAGGGCGAACGACATTGCGGGAGCGGAAAAGGGTTGGCGCGGCGGAGCAGAGTGCGGGGCGCGGGACAGAGCGGCGGGGTTTCGCAGTGTAGGCGGGCCGCGGTTACTCCACGACCTTCGGCACGACGATCATGCTGTCGCGCTGGGCGGGGGCGTTGCGCAGGGCGTCCTCGACGGAGAGGCCGGGCTGGGGAACGTCGGCGGCCCAGACGTTGTGGACATCGAAGGCGTGGGCGGTGGGCTCGACGCCGGTGACGTCGGCCTGCTTGAGCTTCTCGATGTAGGCGAGCACGTCGCCGAGCTGGCGGGCGAAGGTGGCCTTCTCCTCGGGGGTGAGCGCGAGACGCGCGAGGTTGGCGACGTAGTCGATATCGATGTTGTTGGGAGTATCGGGCATGGCCGGCAGGCGGTTGAGGGCAGAGGGTACGGGTCGGCGCGCAGCGTTTTCAACGTCGGATTACCGCCTGATGTTGTTCCCTCATGTCCTCGCTGGCACGCACAGCCATGTGTTGCAGCGAGCGGGCATTCCCGGTTAAGCACTCCGGCAACAGGCCGATAGATCGGTGGGCCGTTCCCCCTGCCCACTTCCCCACCCTAGTCACATGAAAATTCTGGTCGTCGACGATGATCGCATCGCACGCAAAGTCCTGCGCGCGTTCCTCGAAGAGGCCACGTATGAGGTCGTCGCCGCCGAAGACGGCAGACAGGCCATCGACATCCTCCTCGCCGACGACGCCCCGCCGATCGTCATCCTCGACTGGGTCATGCCCGGTATGTCCGGCCCGGAGGTCTGCTCGAAGCTCCGCGCATCCCGCCTCAAAGTACGGCCGTACGTGCTGATGCTCAGCGCCAAGACCGACAAGAACGAGATCGTGGCCGGGCTCGACGCCGGCGCCGACGATTTCCTCTCGAAACCGTTCAACCTGGCCGAACTCCTCGCGCGCCTCCGGGTCGCCCAGCGCATGATCGAA
>Ga0209373_10004157_pt1 | contig 12703 bp, 7 predicted proteins | sample Higcelweek5metaG_FD_187173 | JGI IMG/M metagenome (GOLD analysis project Ga0209373, IMG submission 187173) | Freshwater pond sediment microbial communities from the University of Edinburgh, under environmental carbon perturbations - High... | ecosystem: Environmental > Aquatic > Freshwater >... | reverse complement strand
AACAGGCACCATGGGTAATTCAAAGATTTGGTGATATTAGTATGTTAGTAAATCAGTCACTAGATCCTCTTGTAAGTGCATATTTTAAAGATGTGGCACAGACTAAGACATTGATTGAACTGATTCAAGAAAGAAGTGAAATACGTGAACGTGCAGTAAAAGAAATGCATGAAAAATTCCAAAGATATAATCTTCAATTAGAAGAAGTATTGATTGGAACTCCAAAAACAAGTGCGGGCGATATCATGATTGAAAATATTTTAACCCAGCTTCGTGAGCGTCAGATTGCGGAAGAAAAGAAAGTGACTTACCAGAAACAGCAAGAAGCTGCAGAAAGTGAAAAAACACTACGTGAAGCAGAAGCGGCAGCTGAACAACAGAGCTTCCTTACCAAATCAAAGATACAGATTGAAGTGGAGCGTAATAGTGGTGCAGCACTTGCAAGTAAAGCAGAACAAGAAGCAAATCAGATTACGGCACTTGCAAAGGCGAATTCCACAAAAATCAGACTTGAAGGTGAAGCGGAAGCTTCAAAAGAATCAAATGTTGGTCTTGCAAAAGCCCAAGCAATTGATGCGCAGGTTAAAGCATATGGTGGTGCAGAATATCGAGTGATTCAAGAAGTTGTGGACAAATTATCGGAGGCAATTCGATATGCACAAGTCGATATCGTTCCAAAAACAGTGGTCAATATGGGAGGAAATGGTGATGGAAATGCTACAAATGCAGGGACAAGTACCGTAATGGACACCTTACTGAAATTCATTACCATTGATAAACTTGGGGTATCACTTGTTGCAAATGAGGAAGATAAAAAAGAAAAAACACCAAAAGAAGTTGAAAAAGAAGCGACAATAGAAGAAAAATCAAATAGTTCAAAAATCGAAGAATAAGATACTAGTGAAAGAATGATAGAATGGAGTGTTACAAATTGACGAGTAATAAGTCTTTTTGTAACACTCTATTGTTATTAGCTATTTTATAATTTTCATATCTATGCAGATGAAACCCATTGCACGCACAACCAGAATCGTAAGACGTTAAGTGCACTTGCCCTATAGCAAGTTAGGTGATAAAATGAAAGCAGAGAAGGTATGTGGTAATATGAATTATCGGGAAGGAAGAGTACATCTATGGAAAATAGCGAAAAGAAATTAGCAGTTCTTATTGATTCTGAAAATGTATCATCAAAATATGTTAAGTATATATTGGACGAAATATCGAATTATGGGGTAGCAACTTATAAGAGAATATATGGTGATTGGACAAGTAATACAGCACCAAAGTGGAAAAGTGTGGCAATTGAGAATTCCATAACGCCGATACAGCAGTATGTATACACAAAAGGGAAAAATGCATCGGATTCAGCAATGATTATTGATGCAATGGATATTTTGTATTCTGGCAATGTCGACGGGTTTTGTCTGGTTTCTAGTGATAGTGATTTCACAAGATTAGCATCGAGACTTCGAGAATCAGGTATGTTAGTAATTGGTATGGGTGAACAGAAAACAAATGAGGCCTTTATCGTATCCTGCAGTCTTTTTAAGTATTTAGAGGTATTAGCTTCTGAAGAAGAAAGTGAAGAAGAGGAAGAAGAGACAGGCACGAAAAACAAAGACAGTATAGGAAAAGGGGAGACAATTAAGACGGTTGCAGTAGTAAACTTTGTAAAAAGAGATCTTATCGAGGAGACAATATTAAAGATTATAGCAGATAATGATGAAAGTGACAAAGTGACGACCGCAGGTGAGGTGGGAAGCAAGTTGAGTAGCAGATACCCGGATTTTGATGCAAGAAACTATGGTTACTCACAACTATCACAGTTCTTAAAAAGCTGTAAGAGTATCGAAGTGAAGCAACAAGGGAAATCGCTCATTGTAAGACCAATCACTTCTGAGATAACGATTGATCAGATTGAGATTGCGGTAAGAGAGATTATTAATGCGAATAAGGATAAAAAAGTAAATCTAAGCGAGATGAAAAGAAAATTAGAAAAGAAATTCCCGGGATTCAACATTAGAAGTTATAAGTATAGCAAATTCTCACAATTTATAAAGGATATGGATTCAGTTAGCGTACTCGAAAATTATGTAAACCTAAAGGGAGAATAAAAGTATGAAAATTGGAATATTAGGCGCCGGAGGAATTGCTTCGACGATGGCAGTAACACTAGGGGGCATGCTGAAAGAAGGAATCACGCAGGATGGGGAATCTGTTGAATTATATGCGGTAGCGGCAAGAGATGCAGAAAGAGCTGAGAAATTTGCTGAGAAATATGCATTTAAGAAGTCATTTGGTTCCTATCAGGAAATGCTAAGAGATGAGGAACTAGAACTTGTTTATGTGGCAACACCTCATTCACATCATTATGAACATGTAAAGTTATGTTTGGAGTATGGCAAGAATGTTCTTTGCGAAAAATCATTTATGGTCAATGCAGTGCAGGCAGAAGAAATTCTTAAATTGGCGGAGGATAAGGGACTCTTATTGACTGAAGCGATATGGACTAGATATATGCCTATGAGAAAAACACTTGATGATGTGGTGGCTAGCGGCATTATAGGAAAAATCACTTCAATGTCGGCGAACCTGGGTTATGTTATTGAAGGTAATCAGAGGCTTGTAGATCCAGCACTCGCGGGGGGAGCATTGCTTGATTTAACAGTATACCCTATTAATATGGCACTGATGGTGTTTGGCGATGATATCAAGAAAATTGATGCAATGTGCGTGAAGATACCAACTGGTGTGGATGGACAAGATACGGTTATTTTTACTTATCAAGATGGTACGATGGTGACGATGTATGCGACTATACATGCACAAACAGATAGGCGGGGTATCATAAATGGTTCAAAAGGATATATTCAAGTTGAAAATATTAATAATTATGAAGAAATAAAGGTATATAATCTTAACAGAGAATTAGTGGAAAAGCATGAGGCACCCAAACAGGTCACGGGCTACGAGTATGAAGTGTTGGCAGCAATGCGGGCCATAAGGGCAGGCAAACTCGAATGCGAGGAGATGCCTCATAGCGAAACGATTAAAGTTATGAAAATAATGGATCAAATTAGACAAGGATATGGTATTAAGTATCCGTTTGAATGAAGCGGAGGGAACTGCATATGCAGCAGATCATAGCAGATCAGATTGGTTATAGAATCAATGACAGGAAAAGGGCGGTTTTGTGTGATAAATCATCAAGACAGTTTGTGATTAAGGATGCAAACAGCAAAAAAGAAGTATTTAAAGGTGAGCTGCAAGGACCTTATCAGAACAAAAAGGCTGGAGAAATCGATTATATTGCTGATTTCTCAGAGTTTACAATACCAGGGAGATATGTGGTTGGAGCAGATGGGGCCAAGGATTCTTATCCATTTATCATTGGCGATGATATCTATGAAAATCTGATTGGTAGCATGCTTCGCTTTTTTTACTTACAGAGATGTGGCATAGAATTACCCGAGAAACACGCTGGCCAGTTTAAGCATGAGTGCTGTCACGACTCACCAGCTTATTTATATGGAACGAATGAGACAATAGATGTCAGGGGCGGATGGCATGATGCGGGGGATTATGGCAGATATATTGTAGCAGCCGCGGTAACAGTAGCAGACCTATTAATTGCATATGAAAATAATCCTTTGAAATTTGGTAAGAAGCTAAACATATCTGGCAGCAGTTCGATAGTTCCGGATTTATTAAATGAAGTCCGATATGAGCTAGAGTGGATGCTTAAGATGCAAAATCCTAAAACAGGCACAGTATACCATAAGGTGACTTGCGAGAGTTTCCCTGATTTACCAGTTCTTCCCGAAGATGAAAAAGAAACACTTGTAGTATGTGCACCATCTATAACTGCAACAGCTGATTTTGCAGCAGTCATGGCAATGGCAACAGGATTTTATATGGATTATGATGAGTTGTTTGCTAAAAGATGCGTCAGGGCTTCTATTAAGGCATATGATGCGATGAAGGGTATGTTCATGCCAGGTGGATTTAAAAATCCAAAAGGAATTGTAACAGGTGAGTATGGTGATACACAAGATACTGATGAGAGATACTGGGCAGCTGCGGAATTGTTCAAATTAACAGGAGAGAAGTGCTATCATGATGATATTCATCGGTTGTTGAAAAAGGGAATTATGCATGGATATGGATGGGAAGATGTCGGGTCCTTTGGAAACAGAGCATATCTTACAACAACTAAATTTCATATAGATGAAGAATTGTCAGGTAGTATTAAGGCAGGAATTGTCTCATATGGCAAGATGCTTATGGAGACAGCACAAAATGATAGCTATGCATTTTCTCTACTAGAGTATGAGTGGGGAAGTAATATGTATGTTGCAAATAATGCATATCACATGTTTGATGCCTATAAATTAACTGGAGAGCTTCCATTTCTGGATAATGCAAAGGAACAAATACACTATTTACTTGGGAAAAATGCAAATGCAATTTGTTTTGTAACAGGATTTGGATCTTTATCACCGGAGTATCCGCATCATCGCCCTTCTATAGCGGCGCATACTACAATGCCAGGCATGCTTGTAGGTGGACCGGACGAAGGATATCATGATGCCTGTGTGGAAGAGCAGGCAAAGGATAGACCTCCTGCTAAAGTATATGTAGATCATATAGACAGTTATTCCACGAATGAAGTGGCCATATATTGGAATTCGGCAATTCTGCTGGCATTGTCAATTATATAAGTAATAAAAAAAGTAGCCTTATGACGGTAAGGCTACTTTTTCTTTTCTATTGTTTATTCACTAATTGCGTTAACTGCTTTTGTCAGTCGAGAAACTTTTCTCGAAGATGTGTTTTTATGATAAACACCCTTAATAGCTGCTTTGTCAATTTCTGAGATTGCTTCAAGTAAAGCAACATTGGCAGCTTCTTTATCTTTTGCATCTATTGCAGCGTTAACTTTTTTAACAAAAGTTTTCACTTTGGATTTAGTTGCCTTATTTCTAGCAGCTTTTGCTTCATTAACCAAAATTCTTTTCTTTGCTGATTTTATATTTGCCAAGACCTACACCTCCCAATCTAGAATTTGTTTCATGCAGTCCCTAATATATTACATACGTAAATTTCCGGACACGGACGTATCTACGCGGACACTTATTCATTTTAGTAGAAAGAACAGCCAATGTCAATACCTAAAAAAGTATAATTCTATTTCTTATTTTCTTTTATTTTTTTTTATGCTAAAATTGAACATAGAAAAGAAGAATTGGTTTAAAATGAAATTCGGAGGACGAAAATGGAAACAGACCAAAGTAAAATAAGAAATTTTTGTATCATAGCACATATTGATCATGGAAAATCAACGCTTGCAGACAGAATTATTGAACGAACAGGATTGCTGACTAGTCGCGAGATGCAGGCGCAAGTCCTTGATACTATGGATTTAGAAAGAGAGCGCGGTATTACGATTAAAGCACAGGCTGTAAGAACGGTATATAAAGCGAAAGATGGAGAGGAATATGTTTTTAACCTAATAGATACACCTGGGCATGTGGATTTTACTTATGAAGTCAGCAGGAGTCTTGCTGCTTGTGACGGTGCGATATTGGTTGTGGATGCAGCACAGGGTATTGAGGCACAGACACTGGCAAATGTTTATTTGGCATTAGAACATGATTTGGATGTTTTTCCGGTTATTAATAAAATAGATTTACCAAGTGCAGAGCCACAAAGAGTGATAGAAGAGATTGAAGATGTAATAGGTATTGAAGCCAAAGATGCACCACTTGTATCTGCTAAGAATGGCATTGGGATAGATGAAGTGTTAGAACAAATAGTTGCTAAAATTCCGGCGCCTAAGGGTGACGCATCAGCGCCTCTAAAGGCCTTGATTTTTGATTCTCTTTATGATCCCTATAAGGGAGTTATTATTTTTTGCAGGATTATGGAGGGTACGGTCAGAAGAGGCATTCCTATCAAAATGATGGCAACAGGTGCAGTCGCAGAGGTGGTAGAACTCGGCTACTTTGGCGCAGGTCGATTTATTGCATGTGATGAGCTGTCTGCGGGAATGGTTGGATATATTACTGCAAGCTTGAAGAACGTAAGAGATACTAGTGTAGGAGATACAGTAACAGAAGCAAATAACCCATGCGCCGAGGCTCTCCCAGGGTACAAGAAAGTACTTTCAATGGTATACTGTGGTGTTTATCCCGCGGATGGTGCTAAATATCCAGACTTAAGAGATGCACTAGAGAAGCTGAAACTCAATGATGCGTCTCTCAATTATGAACCAGAGACTTCAATGGCGTTAGGATTTGGATTCCGTTGTGGCTTTCTTGGACTGCTACATTTAGAAATCATACAAGAAAGATTAGAGCGAGAATATAATTTGGATCTTGTAACAACCGCTCCTGGTGTTATTTATAAAGTACATAAAGTAAATAAAGAAGTGCTTGCATTGACAAATCCATCTAATCTTCCTGATTTATCAGAGATAGAATATATGGAGGAACCTATTGTAAGCGCAAAAATAATGGTAACAACAGAGTTTTTAGGTTCCATCATGGAGCTTTGTCAGGAACGACGAGGAAGATATTTGGGTATGGAATATATGGAGGAAAAAAGAGCTCTCTTGCAGTATGAATTGCCTCTGAATGAAATTATTTATGACTTTTTTGATGCACTCAAATCCAGATCAAAGGGCTATGCGTCATTTGATTATGATATGAAGGGCTATGAACGTTCTGAACTTGTAAAGTTGGATATTCTGATTAACCATGAAGAAGTGGATGCATTGTCGTTTATAGTACATAGGGATACTGCGTATGAGAGGGGAAGAAAAATGTGTGAGAAGTTAAAAGAAGAGATTCCCAGACATTTATTTGAAGTACCTATTCAGGCAGCAATCGGTAGTAAAGTGATTGCAAGGGAGACGGTCAAAGCTATGCGAAAGGATGTATTGGCTAAGTGTTACGGCGGTGACATCACGCGTAAGCGAAAATTACTTGATAAACAAAAAGAGGGGAAAAAGCGTATGCGTCTAGTTGGTAATGTTGAGATTCCACAAAAGGCGTTTATGAGTGTATTAAAATTAGATGATAAAAAGTAGACCATTATCTATCTATATTCATATTCCTTTTTGTGTCAGTAAGTGTTTATACTGTGATTTTCTTTCCTTTCCATTGAAAAACACAGAGAGTGTGGATATAGAAGCCTATATGAGTGCATTGATTCAGGAGATAGAGGCATGCAAATTTAAGCAGGGCTATGTCGTTAATACAGTGTTTTTTGGAGGAGGGACGCCAAGTAGCGTCGAAGTAGATTGTATCATAAGAGTAATAAGTGCTTTAAAAACCTACTGGCCTTTTTCAAAAGATGCTGAAATTACGATTGAAACGAATCCTGGGACATTGGACGATGCAAAATTATATGCATATAGGTCTGCTGGAATTAATCGCCTTAGTATCGGGTTACAGTCGGCTGATAATGATGAATTGCGTTTGTTAGGTAGAATTCATACAAAAGAACAATTTGAGTCAAACTATTGGGCGGCACGAAAGGCTGGATTTAACAATATTAATATAGATATCATGTCTGCGCTTCCGGGACAGAATATTAATGGTTTACATAATACAATAGAATATGTGCTTGCTTTGCGGCCAGAACATATTTCGGCGTATAGTCTTATTATTGAAGAGGGAACGCCTTTTGCCAGACAATATAGTGAAAAAGATTTGCCAGATGAAGACACAGACAGAGCCATGTATGCTATGACAAAGTCTATGCTTATAGATGCAGGCTATCACCAATATGAAATATCAAATTATGCAAAGACCGGATATGAATGCAATCATAATAAAGTGTATTGGAGACGTGGCATATATTTGGGTTTTGGACTTGGCGCAGCCTCTTTTTTGAATGAGGTGCGGTGGAGCAATACGTCTGTTATGTACGAGTATTTAAATGGCTGCAGTATGTTAAGTGACGGGGCACAGAAACTGAAGCGATATGAAGAACAGAACTTGAGTAGCCGTATGCAGATGGAGGAATTCATGTTTTTAGGACTTCGTATGATAGAAGGCGTCAATGAACAGGAATTCCAGCAGAACTTTGGCATTTCTATGGAGGAACAGTATGGGGAGGCGATAAACCGGTTAATGGAACAAGGTTTGCTACAAAAAAATATAAGAAATCAGCAATCCTATCTGCAGTTGACAGAGAGGGGAATTGACATTAGCAATTATGTGTTTTTGCACTTTATATAATATGAGATTTTTTGCCAATTAACTTGTTATTTTCTGAGAAAATCTGTATAATTAAAGAATATTAATTTGCTGGAGGTACGTACAAATGCATAAAATCAGTGAAGATTTATTTCAGAGTGCGTTAGACCTTAATGAAACAATTGTATATGAGTATCATGTAAAGGAAGACGTTATAAGTTTTTCTGAAAATGTAAAAAATCACATCCCATTGCCAATGCGAGTTCCGTCATTTTTGGAAAAAATGAATACACGAGGTAAATTGCACCAGGATGATATCCAAAAGGCAATTACTTTTTTTGGCGCAAAAGAAGATGATGGAAAAGTTCATATGGATTATTTGCGTTTTTTAAATTTTGGAGGAGAATATCAGTGGTATCAGGCAAAAGGAAGAATTATTTCAAATAGCAATGGTGAACCAGAGTTGCTGTATGGTACCTTTACATATATAGACGAAGATAAGAAACAGCAAGATGAGTTTAATAAGACATCAAGAGATTTATTGACACAAGTTCTGAATACCAATGCAGCCGTGTCTTCTGTTCAAGAGTATCTAGCAAATATCCCGCAAGATGTTATCCCCAATTTATTAGTTATAGATATTGACGACTTTCGCTCACTGGTACAGATATATGGTGAAGTAGTAGGCGATGGCGTTATAACAGAAGTGGCTCGAATATTGAAAAGGGCATTTCGTGCTGCCGATATTATTGGCAGAGTTGATAAGGATAGATTTATAGTATTTATGAAAGGGGTTCGGTCCTCTAACGTTTTGTTGGAAAGAGCAATGTATATTTGCCAGACAATTAAGGAAGTATGGAAAGATTACGTAGAAAGTTGCGCACTTTCTGTCAGTGTCGGTATTTCCGCAATGTATATTGAAGAGGCAAATTTCTCTTCCTTATATGAGAAAGCATTGGTGGCGCTCAGAGATGCAAAGGAAAATGGCAAGGATACCTATATTTTATATGCACAGGATATGGAACGTATGGATCATACGATTAATCCGATACTCAGTACCAAGGAAATGGAATTGGTTAAGAATATTCTAAATCCAATGTGTACATGGGCATATGCGGTTGACGAAAATTATCAGTTGCTGTATAGGAATGATTTGTTTCAGGACAGGATATGCAATGCAGAGTCAGGAATATGCTATGTTCAGAACAATGGTTACGATGAGCCATGCCCAGATTGTCCAATCAGAAAGATGATGGAAAGCGAAACCGTAACGGATAGTGAAATATATTCTCCATTGCTCAGGGCAGTATTGCCGATACGTACGACTAAGATAACGATGCGAAACGGCAAAAATATATTTTTACTTGCGTCTATCAAAGAAGATGTCAATATGCAGATTGCTGCGTTAAATGATAGCACTGAGCGTTTTCAAGATGCGATATATAAAATAGAGGATATTATTTGGGATGTTAATTTGTCAAAAAACATTTGTGTCCGGATTAAAGAGCAGAGTGTATTGTCTATTGTCGAAAAACGAATTGAGAATTATGAAAAACTTCTTGAATTTTATAAAAATCAAGTTGTTTACGCGGAAGATTTAGAAGAATTTAATCAGGCTGCGGATCCCAGATATTTAAAAGAAGCAATGAAAAATGGGAAAACAATTATATGCAAAGAGGTTCGTTTTCATACGACGGATGACACCTATAAATGGTTTTCTATTTATACCACACTTGAGCCAAGCAGTGATGATGCAGATTTTCGCTTATTTATCATGGCCCTGAATATTAATGATTCTAAGAGACGTTATCTTGAAATGGTAGAAACAAATATTAAGTATGAATTAATGAAATCACAGAGTTCTTTCCAAAAAGAAATGGCACTTAATAATGAACGCTATGAAAATGTCAATGAAATGACAGGAGTGCTTGTATTTGAATATAATAAACCAGAGAATCGCTACTATCTTTGCTCTATGTTTGATGAAGTGTTTAAGATTGATAAGAGCATGTTAAAGGATGAGTGGTCACTAATTGGAAGCTTTCGTTGTCATAAGGATGATGCTGAGGTCTTTGAGGCATTTAAACAACGTGTCGAAAATGAATTTGAAACACAGAAAATCACGGTGCGTTTGTATAATAAATATGGTACAGCTATATGGTTTACAGTAATAATGCAGATGCTTCGCGGTCTTAATAATGAACCGATTCGATTTCTTGGTACTTTACAAAACGTAAATGCTGAAATGGAAATCAAGGTTGAAATGGAATATCGCGCAGATTATGATTCTATAACAGGACTCTATAACAGTGAAGCATTTTACCGTAAAGCCTCAGAGATTATTTATTTACACACAGATGATACATTTGCGATGCTTTCCGTAGACATCGACCATTTTCGAATTATTAATGATCGATTTGGAATTGAAATAGGCAACAGAAGTTTACAGTTACTTGGACGTGCAATCAGAGAGACGCTACCACAGGGTAGTCTTGCAAAACGTTACCAAAGTGATATATTTAGCATATTGTTACCATATGATGGTGATCAAGGTCTTTTTGAGCATATGACAAGACTGTCAGAAAAAGCAAATGAATACTTTGATAAGCAGTGGTGTATTAGCCTATCATACGGTATTTATAAGATTGTAGATAATTCATTGCCCGTTCGTCTAATGTGTGATAGGGCGCGTATCGTGAAGAAACAAATCAAAGGAAATTCTCTCATTAATTATGCAGTATATGATGATAAAATACGTCTTCTACAGCGTGAACAGGCTGAGATTGAGAGTGAGATGAATGCGGCACTTGCAAATGGAGAATTTGTAATGTATCTGCAGCCGAAGGTGGATGTCGTAACGGAGAAAATATGTGGTGCTGAGGCATTGGTACGTTGGAATCACCCGATCAGAGGGCTTCGTGTACCAGCAGTTTTCTTGGATTTATTTGAGAGTAACGGATTTATTACTAAATTGGATGAATATATGTGGGAAGAGGCTTGTAAATATCTTCAGAAGTTGAGAGAACAGGGACGCCTGATACCGATTTCCGTTAATATTTCGAGAGTTCATATTCACAATACAGACTTGACAAAAACACTCATGAAATTAGTAGAAAAATATAATTTAGAACCAAAGTGGTTGGAACTTGAGATTACAGAAAACTTATTTATAGATGATGTTACAGAACTTTTCTTGCAGATGAACAGATTGAAGGAAAAGGGATTTGTAATTCAAATGGATGATTTTGGATCGGGCTATTCATCATTAAATATGTTGCGTCGAGCACCAGTGGATGTTTTAAAGATAGATAGGTTCTTCCTAGATGAGATTATGGCGACAGAGAGAGGGCGAATTATAGTGGAGACTTCTGTTAGAATGGCAAAACAGCTTGATTTGATTGTTGTTGCCGAAGGTGTTGAAACAAAAGAGCAACTTGATTTCTTGCGTAGCATTAACTGTGATACTGCACAGGGCTTCTATTTTTCGAAGCCGGTTTCTAGCGACGAATTTGGACGATTGCTAAATGAAGATAATATGGGTAGAGATAATTAGAAAGAGGCATTTTAATGAATAATAAAAAGAATACCGTTGCTAGTATAATCTTTGTGGTAATTCTTGTTTCACTTATATTGGAGACTATTCTATTAGTAGATTATAGAGCAACGGTTAAGACGGTTTCACTTCAGTTGGCCAATGAACGAAAAGCAAGTCAAGATGATGCAGAGAAAGTAACAATGGCAAAGATTAAGACAATTAATAAACTGATAGAACAGAATTATTTGTATGAAATTGATGATGCCGAGGTAGAAAAGGGACTTTTAACAGGAATGCTATGGGGACTCGGTGATGTGTATTCTTGTTATTATACAGAGGAAGAGATGGAAGAGATAACGCAGGATGCAACCGCAGAGTATTCTGGGATAGGAGCAGTGTTAACGACAGATGCTACATATGGCAGAATAATTGTGGTAAAGACATATGAGGGAAGCCCAAGCCAGAAAGCTGGCATATTACAGGGCGATTATATAACAGAGGTAAATGGCGAAGATGTTTCAGCGCTTGATTTAGCAGCTATTGTAACGAGAATCAAAGGGGAAGAAGGTACTCCAGTTACGCTTATGGTGTATCGCTCGGATGATGAAAAATACATCACTTTTGAAATGAAAAGGCAGCGAGTTGAAATCCCTTCTGTAGCAGGAGAGATGCTTTCAGAAAACATAGGATATATATTGATAGAGTCATGGGATATGCTGACGGATTCCCAGTTTGAAAAGACAATGTCAGAATTGCTTGCACAAGGCATGAAAGGTGTTGTGATTGATGTTAGAAATAATCCAGGTGGTGTTGTGCAGGCTGCATGCGATGTATTGGATTATTTTGTAGAGGATGGCGGTAAACTTGTTTACACTGTAGATAAAAATGATGAGGAAGAGGACTATATAGCTGATGATGGCTTTAAGTCAGCCATTCCATTAGTCGTTCTGACCAATGCGAACTC
>Ga0209373_10004155_pt1 | contig 12710 bp, 15 predicted proteins | sample Higcelweek5metaG_FD_187173 | JGI IMG/M metagenome (GOLD analysis project Ga0209373, IMG submission 187173) | Freshwater pond sediment microbial communities from the University of Edinburgh, under environmental carbon perturbations - High... | ecosystem: Environmental > Aquatic > Freshwater >... | reverse complement strand
CGTAAGAAGAAGTGAAGATACGGCCAGAACTTTATGGCGGTACATGATACTCTCTTGAATTTGTCGTCCGGTGAAGGTAAATAATCCCGAGCGATTCGGACTGGCCTGATGAATCCTGCGACCGACCGCGGCTCCGACTCCACGAAAAACCAGAAAGGTCCCCAGCGTGCCGGATACGATGAGCAGGCCCGTTGACGCTAAATCAAATTGCGAGAAGGATGTAAGTCCCAAATAATACGCGAAGCACAGCAGAAGGACCCCGGGAATCAAGCTTCGCCGCGAATGGGCCTTCTTCGGAATCTTCTGGCTCGTCTCGGCATCTGATCGAAGCAGATCCAGCGGTTCTTTTCGCGCCAGAGAGAAGATGATTAGTAGCATCGACAGGATCTGTACCAGAAGAAAACCGCCGACCGTGCCAAGAAATGCCGGCAGTGACAAGGTGATACGATGGCCGAGAATTCCGAGGCCGATCACACGAGCGGTCAGAAGACTGATCGATTCCGTCAGCAGCAGCGCTGCCGGAAGGCCGATCGCGAGGGAGATCAGGCTGTTCCAGAGGGTCTCCCCGAGAAGCATCAGAAACATCCGCGAACGCTTCATCCCCATCATCAGATAAAGGCCGAACTCTCGCCGGCGGTTGTCCACCTGATATTTGCAGGCGAAGTATACGAGGAAAAACACGAAGAACAGCGAGACGCAATAGACGATCGGAATCAGTGTGAAGAGTTTCGCAATCGCGTCACTTTCCATTTGTTGCAAGAACGTCATGACATCCTGAGAATCCAGAGATAACAGCGTGTAGAAGGCGACGATCGCGATTGTCAAAGAGCCGAAGAAAAGACCGTTATCCTTCCGATTCTTCCGGGCGTTACGGCGGAGCTGCTTAAAGAACATGCGCGCTCCCTCCCCCCATACGGGCCAGGACCGTCACAATGCGCTCATAGAAAATCTCCGAACTCTCGCGATCCGGATCTCGGCGGAGCTCGTGAAAACTCTGTCCGTCACGGATGAAGAGGATCCGGGTGCAGTAGCTCGCGACAATCGCGTCGTGTGTGACCATGAGTATGGTCTTCTTATCCCTTATGCGAAGTTCTGAAAGCCGATCCATGAGAACTTTCGCGCTGTGGCTGTCCAAAGCTCCCGTTGGTTCGTCGGCCAGCACGATCCGCGGGTCCGAGATCAGCGCCCGCGCCGCGGCGACGCGTTGCTTCTGCCCGCCGGACATCTGTGAAGGAAACTTCTCGAGCACATCGAGAATATCGAAGTGCTCCGCGAGCATATGCAGCGACGATGCGGCCTCCTTGCCGGTTACTCCATGCAGAGCCGGCGGCAGAAGAATATTTTCCGCTGCCGTGAGATTGTCCAGCAGTTCGAATTCCTGAAAGAGATATCCGATCTCGTGACCGCGGTATTTCGCGAGCTCGCCGCCCTTATAGGTCGTGATATCCTTGCCGTCCAGAAGAATCCTGCCCTTCGTCGGGCGGATCATCGTGGCGATACAGTTGAGAAGCGTCGTCTTGCCGGATCCGCTCGCACCCATGATGCCGAGGAATTCGCCCTCGATCACATCGAAGCTGATCCCGCGCAGAGCCCTGGTGCCGGCGTCGCCGACTCCATACACCTTCTCCACATTCTCGACAACCAGACGTTTGTGCATCTCCATACTCTACCTCCTGTGACTGTTATCATCGTAACAGACAAGGCCGGCAGAGAATACTTACAGTCCTTGTAGGAAAGTATCTTACAGTTCCTGTCGAAGAGTTGTTATGAGGAGACGTAGTTCCTCCGGTGTCGGACTTGTCCCGGGCGCGAAAAGTTCCTCTCCGGGCACCAACCACACCGGGCCCCTCCCCTCAACGCCGTAGTCGCCGAGGTCTCCCTCTCTGCGCGGGAAAAGATGCCAGTGCAAATGCGAATCCTTGTTGCCGAGAAGTTCGTAATTCATTTTCGCGGCACCGAAAGCCTTCGCTACGGCCTTGGCAACCTCGGCTGTCTCCTTCATGAACGCAGCGAGAAATGCATCGTCGAGATCGTAGAGTTCGACGACGTGACGTTTGCAGAGAAATAGTGTGTAGCCGCGAAAATACTGGTGGTCGCCGATGACAACGACGCCCGTCTCCAGTTCCGTGACAAGAAAGGGATTATCCTCCCCAAGACGGATGCGGTCGCAGATCAGACACATAGTAGCCCCCCCTATCTGCGGATTTCAATGCGGGCGATGAGATTCTCCTGTCCCTCCGACGCGTCGGAAAGAAGCTTACAATCGAATGCGAGATTCTTTTCGCGCAGACAGAGTGTAAGGAACAGAAAGAAGATCCCCATGTCGATCCGGTTATAGTAGGACACCTGCGAGACGGGCATGATGCCGCGGCTGCCGAGGATTCGATAGATCTCGAGCGCCTCGTCCGACGCACGCACGAGCCAGGGCTGAGAATTGCAGGCGCTCGGCGCGAAGCGGACGATATCCGCGATCTCGGACCAAGCGTGGCCTTGCCAAATCTCGCCGGAAGATTTGCGGCTGGTATCGGTGATCTTCTCGCGAAACCACGCGGGGTCGACCTTCTCGATGACGAGCATGATCATGAAGGGAAGGCCCTGATAGGTCTTCTGCTTCGGTCGTGACATCCCGTACCAGCAGGCGCCGATGTTTTGAGAGACGAGCCAGAGATCGAGCTGCTCCAGCATATATCCCGCGTTATAAAGCGCATATTCTTTGCTCTCGCTGTAGAAGAGAACGCAGTATTCACCGGTCTTGCAGTTCGTCTCTTCGCGCGGGACAATACGGATCGCCGTCTGTATCGATAGTTCGAGCGGAACCAATTCTCCGATGCGCGACTCGACCGCGGCAAGTTCATCCGCGGACAGGTGCATTTCGCCCTTGAATGTATGGAAAGATTTCCTTCTGGGGATCATCGCGAAAAGTTTATCGTCCATATTTTGTACCTCGCTATCCTCTATCAAGGGTAGCGCGGGTTAAAATCATTTGCAAGATTCTTGCAAAAATCGCTTCTCGCACGCGAGATCAATCGCGACGAAGTTCTTCTCGAATCGATGTCACCGGAAGAGCTTGTGGCTTTTTGGACAAACAAATTCCCGGGGTAAGTCTGCGAATGTCAAACCCTCACTCCATCAAGGCATATGACTATTCGACATCCTCCAGGTGCTTCTTAATAAACTTCTTGATATCCTTCTCGCATTTGCCGCACTTGGATCCTGCGCCGGTTTCTTTCTCGACTTCCTTGAAGGTGTGAGCGCCCTTCTTCATCGCCTTCAGCACATCGCCCTTGGTTACTTTCTTGCAGGGACAGAGCATTTTATCCTTATCCATATTGTCTCCTCTTCTTGAAAGACAAAATACGAAGTTCCGAATTGGAGCTTCGCATTTTGCTTGTAAGATCCATGATTCTGATGAACAAACTTCGTTTCGCGGCTTATTACTCGACCGTAATTACCGAGACCGGGCAACTGTTCATAGCCTCGACCGCATTATCCTCTTCGCCTGCGGGCAAATCTTCAACGTAAGCTTCCGCGATTCCGTCATCCGCCATACGGAATACCGACGGGCAGATCTGCTCACACATTCCGCAACCGATACAACCGCTTCGATCCAATTTTGCTTTCATGACATTAGCCTCCTTTTCTTCCATCGCGAAAAGATTTATTGCTTTTCGCGAGGTCTTACTGCTACGTACAAGCATTGATTATCCGTTATTTCCTTCGGAGACCAGGCGCTTCTCGCCGGTGATCTCCTGAATCGGTTTGATGTTCTGCGTGACCTCGAGGGTTCCTAAGTATTCCCCTGCCTCATTGCGAACCGCGAAATAACGGATGAAGACAAATCGCTCGCCCATCGGGATCCAGAAGTCCTCATGATCCTTGCGGCCGGCCTTGAAATCGTTCACGATTCCCTCGACGATATGAACGCTGGCCGGGGGATGGCAGTTCGAGACCTTGCGGCCGATGATCGACTTCGTGCGCGGGAAGATTCGCTCCTTGCTCTGCGAGAAGTACTTCACGTTATCGTCGCGGTCGACGAAGGTAATATCGACGGGTAAGGTATCCAGAACACGAGCAAGCTCTTCGTTCGTGAAGACACCGGTCGGCAAGATAATTCGCCCGGCCGCATCAACGGGCACCGGCGGTACCGGGTTCGTCTCCGCTGTCTCGGACACAGGCGCAGGTGGTGGCATCCATGCAGGCACATTCTTTATCAGGCAGAGTCCCAGCTCCTCTGTATCGTCCGCGATGCGCTTCCACTCGTCGACTGTCAGGTTCTCGAGAAGCATCGGAAGCATGATGTTCTCTTCCTTGAAAATCATCTCGACAATCTTCTCCAGGACAGCGTCGAGATCCTCGCGAACGCTTCCCGCGGTCCCACTCGCAAGTCGTGCGACGGCAGCTTTGAGCGAATCGCGAATCTCATCGTCGACACCCCACATCACCTTCGGCGGCGCGGTAATTCCGTATTGCTCCATGAAGGGGAAATAGAGATTCTCCTTCTTCAGATAATGGGAATCGATCGCGAGAAGCCGTGTGGCTTTCTCCAGGAGAGGGGCCGCGTCTTCACCGTCCGCCATACCCACCAGTTCCGTTCGAATCTCCCGTACCAGGCGATCGATCGCCCGGTTTTCTCGCTTCATGGTATTGACCGGATGACCCGGAATTTCTGCGACGTCTGTGGATTGATGGATCTCGGCAATTGATCCCTTGAATACCGCAGCGTGCACATCACAAAGGCGTTGCACCTCCGAGACCGGCAGCCCCTCCGCGATCAAGGCCTGCTCGGCCTGTGAGATCTCCGCGGCGGAGACGCCATCGAAGGCTTCGGCGAATTGCGCCTTCACATCGTCGACGGTCTTCCCCTCGTACAGCTGTTCGATAAGACTCTTGATGACTCCCTGACGGAACTTGCGATTGTTGATTTCTTCACTCATACCGATCCCTCCTTGATAACATATCCGTTCTTCGCGAATGCATCGCGCACGGTATCGAGGCTGATTTTCTTGAGCTGACAACCCTTGGGCACGGTCATGAACCGCCCCGCTGTCTCAATCATTCCTGGTTTCACAATATCGCGAAAACCGACAGATGCCAAGATCTCCGGAACATCCTTATTGTCGCGGCAGAGTTCATAGACGGTTTTGGTCATGTCGATAACGGGCTTATCCATCGCGTATCTCCCCCTCTCACGGCATCAATCGCGCTTTGTGGCATAGCTTTTCAAGAGGATATTGTTCTCAAGGTGAATATGTTGATGAAGGTCATCCTCCAGTTCCAGAAGCTTCTCATAGGTGCGAACATAAGTCGGGCAGGCGTCGTCGGGGATCGCGTAGTGGTTCGTCACCTCATGAAGACGCGTCAGCAATTCGCCGGCAGCCTCGTGCTCACGCATGATCTCTTCCGCCAGTTCGCGAACATCCTCGCCGGCTGCGATCAGATCCGGAAAGAGCATGTTCTCCTCTTTGACGAGATGCTGCTCAAGATCCGCCTTCAGTTGGCCATACAGTCGATACACCTCGAAAAGTTCGCGATGGTTCTTGCCGTGCGCCTTGATAACTGTCTGTAGCAGGTCGGCGATCTCCGGCAGCGCGTGACGCAGATATGTATGATGGGTATCTTCGATATAATGGCTCAAGTCCTCCGCGCCCATCTCGCGGAAATCACGTCCGGCGATTGCCTCGCGCTCTTTCTCAACAAGCTCGAGCTGACGGAAAAAATCTTCTGCGCTGACAGCCTTCTCCTCGAGGGCCGTCGCCAGAGATCTTCCTCCGCCGCAGCAGAAGTCAATGCCGAATTTCTTGTAGACAAGGATGGATAAGGGTCTCGAAGCGGCTAATTCACCGACGGATTGCTGTACGTTTGTCATAAGTATTTCCTCCTATTTGGCTCTTGTTCATGTACTCATGGTACCAAGGCAGGCGGAGAAAAACTGTGATCTGAATCAAAGATTCTGACAAAATAAATGCCGCTCGTGCGGAAAATTACACGTGAGGAAAATTACTCATAGCGTCCGGCCGCTTGTTCGAGAGCCTCGCGATCCAGAAGAAGGAGCCCTCTGGTTCCGACGGAACGTAGGATCCCGTCCGTCTCGAGCTGGCCGAGCTTACGGCTGACGGTCTCTCGCGCGACGCCGAGATAGTTTGCCATCCCTTCACGGCTCAAGGGCAGACGGATCGATACGCCCTCCGTCGCTGTGGAACCGTACTTGTCGGCAAAGGACAATAATAGCGACGCGATGCGCGCATCGACGCTTCGAACACCGAGGCCTTGTACGACTTCTTCTAGTCCGGCCAGACGTTCTTCGAGCTCCTCGATGATGCGCATAGCGATCTCCGGGTAGCTTCCGAGGACCTTGCGTAGATCCTCCTTCGACAGGGTGCAGATCTTTGTGGATTCCAATGCCTCGACCGCGTAGGCGGCCCGCCGGTTCCCGAGGAGGAATTGTTCGCCGAAGAAGTCTCCTTCTGAAAAGACGTACAGGATCTGTTCGCGCCCCTCCGGCGTGTTGGTGTATGCCTTGACACTGCCTTCGTTCAGGATAAAGAGTTTCCCGGGATTCTCACCTTCGGCGAAAAGTATCTCACCCTTACGGAACGAGAGATGGCCGATCATCCCGGAAAGACTTCTGAGCGCATCCGCCTCGAGACCAGCAAAGATTGGAACCTTCTGTACGCAAAGACGATGGGTACAACAAGAGTCACAGCCACTGCATCCGTTCATCCGATACCTCCGGTCTGACTCTTGTGCAGCACGATCTGTTCGCGATAATCCGCAAGGTTATTGCGGAGAAGTTCTCTCGTCTTAAGGCCGTAAGGACATCTCGACTCGCACTGACCACAGTCGATACACCCGTCGATCGTATTCATCTTCTGTTGCCAGTCTTCGCTCATATAGATAGAAAGCGGCGCTCGCCGGATCATCAGGGACATGCGTGCGGCGTTCGATATCTCAATTCCCGTGGGACAGGGAAGGCAATATCCGCAACCCCGGCAGAACTGCCCGGCGAGTTCTTCGCAGTCATGCCGGATAACTTCTTGCGCTTCGGCATCGAGCTCCGGTGTCTGTTTTGCGAAGGAGAGAAATTCCATAAGCTCGCTCTCCCGTTGGATTCCCCAGATCGGCAGGACATTCGGGAACTGCAGCATCCAGGCATACGCGACGCGCGCGTTCTGCAGAAGCCCTCCAGACAAGGCTTTCATCGCGATGAATCCGACGCCGGCAGCTTCCGCCGCATGCGCAAGGGTAATCTCGCGATCTGTCGCCAGATACGAGAACGGATATTGCAGTGTATCGTAGAGGCCCGACGCGACGGCTTCCTCTGCGATCGCGACCCGGTGAGCCGTGATGCCGATGTGACGAATTCGCCCCTCGGCCTTTGCCGCAAGCATAGCTTCGTAAAGCCCGGTCCCATCGCCTGGCTTCGGGCAGAACGAGGGATTGTGAAACTGATAGAGATCCAGATAATCTGTGCGAAGATTTGCAAGCGTTGCAGTAAGTTGCGCCGCGAAGTCCGTAGGATTCACCGCCATGGTTTTGGAAGCAATATAGAGGGAGGCGCGCACGTCGGAGAGCGCGTAACCGATCTTCTCCTCACTGTCCGTATAGAAACGAGCCGTATCAAAGAAACGAATCCCTCCGTCGTACGCCTTGCGAAGTAAATGCGCCGCCTCTTCGCGTCCGATCCGTTGGATCGGCAGAGCACCGAATCCGTTCTTGGGGACTGTGATTCCTGTACGGCCTAATGTAACATCTGTTCTGAACATAAGAACTCCTCGTTCATTTCGTTTGATATATACATTCTAACGCTTTTGGGAGGTTTTTTACATCATGCATACAAAGGTGTGTCGAAGCCACGAGTCGGCTCAATCTGGCACGTATTCTCAAAAATTCAGCCTAGTGAGAGATTCTTTTGCTAGGCTGTCTGTTATGTGCGAAACCGCCCCCAACGCTCCATTTCGCCCAGACTCAGCCATCCCGCCGCGAGCCCACACCTTGCATTTTATGGGCGAAATGACCATCACCCCACGATTTCGCCCAGACTCCTCTTCACCATTTTATGGGCGAAACCGCCACCAACCATCCATTTCGCCCATACTCAGCCATCCTGCCGCAAGCCCACTCCCTGCATTTTATGGGCGAAAAGACCATCACCCCACGATTTCGCCCAGACTTCTCTTCACCATTTTATGGGCGAAACCGCCCCCAACGCTCCATTTCGCCCAGACTCAGCCATCCCGACGAGAGCCCACACCCTGCATTTTATGGGCGAAATGACCATCACCCCACGATTTCGCCCAGACAAACGTGATCTGCGTGAGAATTCAGCCTATCGAGCGGTTTGAAGTTTTAGGCTGTGTTTCTCGGTTTCTGAGCCGTTCAAGCAAGTGATAAAACAGCTTGCGAGCGGAAATTAGCTAAACCAATCTTCATTTCCGCACCGTCTGTAGGGTTAAGAACGATAGATTACGGCCTGGAGCGACAGAATCACGCTCTTAGGCCGTAATCCGGCGCACCAAATCATGACCGTGAAAGGCTATTGATAATCATTGATATATATCAATTGTTCCTTGTTGATGTAAAGACAAGAATCTCACTTCCTGACGTCATCGTACGTAACCAATGAGGACATTTATGAAAGTTGATAACTATATTGATTCAAGATGAGAAGACTCAATGCTAATATCCCGCGAGGAAATGAAGAAGAGTTCGAATCATCGTGTTACATGTATTCCAACGCTTCAAGCAAGGATTTCACATCTTCATAATTCTCGGGTTCACCCTGGACAAAGAGCACTGTGTCATCCACACGGAGCAGAAAATAGAAAACCTCTTCTCCCTTGCTCTCGAAAAACTCATAGTTCATGATGTCCTGCTTGATTTTGATCGTTTGGCCTGATAAATCGTCCAGATCCTCTGACTTATCGTAGAAATAGGAGTTTGCGTCTTTTTTCGATTCGAAATCCGCAAAGCCGATCATCGTTGTATCCTTCTCAAATAAAACAAGATCGGAAGCTTCCGTCAGGATAAGGTCCGCGTAAGTGAAGTCCTCCGCAAAAAGATCCGGATTATCGTATAGCGCCACCCTCGTCTCTTCGTCCGAGAGCGAATATTCATACTCTTCCGCAATATCTGTAACTTCTTCGGCCGTATGGATCGGTTTATCGGTCAATTGCTTCTGTATCGCTTCACAGGCTGTCGCCGGAAGAATAAGCGCTCCGCAAAGGATCGCGCCAAGGGAAAGTCGAATCCATTTCTTCATTGTATTTCTCTCCTTCAACTGAACTCATGTAATATTGGCATACTACATGAGTGTCCTACAATGTACTTCCCCTGAATGTATTCTTTCGACTTCCTTAGAATATCAGTATCCCAAAGCAAGGATCAGATCTTCGGCGGCGGCTTTCTGCTCAATAGGAGCCACAATCCATAGAACTGCGTAATCGACACGGATCAGGTAGTCATATTGCTCATCGGATTCCCGCGTATATATCTTGTAATTCATGAAGTTGTCGATCGTTCCTGATGTCCCAAGACCTTCCGAATCCATCGCGAGCTTCTCATCGAAAAAAAACCGATCCGCACTGGATACATTCTCAAAAAGATAGTAGCTGACATGGACATCGTCGGCTTCAGCTGTACAACAAGTCTCGACATGGTCAATATCTTCCGGATCCTCAGTTAACTGGCATTCCCCGAAGCCTGCCTCGCTGACAATATTCTCAAAATTCTCGGGAGTATAGACGCACTTATCCCCCGGCAGGTTCCCGAATACCGAGCACGCGCCGAGATACATGCCAACGACAATGATCGAAGTCGCAAGCCAATACCTTTTCATCTGTAACCTCCAAGCTGAAACATCCAACAAACAAATTCTACCGTTCAGCCGAACAAGACGCAAGCATATCTGATAAAACCGGAAGCGTCATCGGTTCGCACTCTTCGTCTTCTCGGCTTGCGAGAGGAGGCGTTGATAGGTTCGATCGATCAGAAACGCCCCTAATGGAGCTGTCAACAAGATCGATAACACCGCTACGGTCAGAACCATGTCACCGCATGCTAGGCCCATCGCGAGCGGTATCCCTCCAATCGCTGCCTGAACCGTCGCCTTGGGCAGATAGGATATCGCAGTAAACAGGCGCTCTTTACGCGTAAGCCGCGTGCGTAATAGAGAGATGAACACGCCGACCATTCGAAAAGCCAGCGCACCGAAAACGAGTACGATCGCGAGAAGTCCCGCTTTCATCGCATACTCGAGCCGAACCGTCGCACCGACCAACGCGAAAAGCAAGAGTTCCGCGCCGATCCACATTTTCGAGAACTTGCCCGACAATCGTCGGGACAGGTCGAGTTTCTTTTCGCGAATTGTCGCTCCCAAAGCCATGACGGCCAACAAACCGGAGAAGCCGACCGGTCCGGTGGCGACCTGTTCGAGCGAGACAAGAAGGAACGCGACGGACAAGAGGATAATCACCTTCCCCGTGTCACGGACGTGAATTCTCGCGAAAAAGAACGAGAGCAAAAGTCCTGCGAGAATGCCGCCGCCCAAGCCGAAGACAATGGAGGTCGGAATCGCAAGGAAGAGGGTTGGGGAGAAATTACCGTCTTTGGCGATTCCTGTGAACGCGGTGAAGAGCACAATGACAAAGACATCGTCGACCGACGCGCCCGCCATGATCATCTGGGGAATCGACTTGTCTCGTCCGAAGCCCGATTCCTGGAGGCGAAGCATTTTGGGCACGATCACGGCAGGGGATACCGCGGCGACCACCGCTCCCATGATCGCGGCTTCCAGAATCGTCACTCCCAGGAGGAACGGTGCGAGAAGAACCATGCCGAGGATCTCGAAGCACGCCGGCACGAAGCACAGGAGGAAGGCCGGGCGTCCAACCTTGCGCAAGTCTTCGATGTCGAGGTTAAGGCCTGCGCGCGCTAGAATGATGACGAGCGCGATTTTGCGGAGGTCCGGCGAGATCAGAAGAATCGTCGGGTCCAGAAGATTTAGCACGGACGGGCCGAGAATGATTCCGGCAAGAAGCATGCCGACGAGTTTCGGCAGCTTCAGAAGATCAAAAATCTTGCCAAGGGCGATTCCGCAAAGAAATAGTAAGGCGATCGAAAATAGCATTTGACTATCCTCCCCACAAAACGAGACGCGCGGATAACAAAAAAGCCGATGCGTCTGCGATCCAAAATCACAGAAGTCATCAGCTTACAAAGCGGTTCAGGGTATCCCCTTGGGAGAACTTCATTCCCAACCGTGAAGATACCCGACTCGCTCTGTTTTGTCAATCATTGAACGCAAATTCCGTGAATTTGCTTCTTCCTAAACATCGCAACGAACCCGGAATCCTCGCACACCGTAGTACGAGTCGGCTCCGTTATGGTAGATAAATACGCGTCCGTACCGGTAATCTCCGAAGATCGCGCCGCCGAGCGAACGGACCTCCGGCGGTGTATTGATCCAGCTCGACGTCTTCTGATCCATCGGTTCTTTCGTCAGAAGCGCACGATAAGCGACTTCATCCAGAAGCACGACGCCATTCTCCATCGCGACCTTCATCGCGCTCGATTCGGGGCGATTCGCCTTTCTCGAGAGCCAGGCTGTCTCATCGTAACAGAGACTCCGGCGACCTGCGGGGCTCTCCGGCGAATAGTCGACAAAGATCAATTTGCGCGACTCCGCATCCCAGCTATGGACGTCCGGCTCGCCCCCGGTCTCCTCCATCCAGATTAGTGCTTTGAGAGTCTTCTCGTCCGCTTTGGTAAGACGAACGACGACCTCTTGCCAGGAAATGTCCGGATGACGGGCAGGATGTTTCTCGAATCGTGTCTTCAGGGTAACAATCAATTCATCTCGCGTCATGGTAGGGACCTCCTTCTCTATGCATATGCTCTCTGTTACTTTGCCAGGATCACAACTGCCAATCCCGGATTACGACGTAAACTCTCTTGCAAGAATCGAATAGTAGAGGCGGTCGACAAAGTCACCGTCCATATAAAAATAGTCGCGAAGGGTCCCCTCATGCGTGAACCCGCATTTCTCAATCACCCGCTTGGACCGGGGATTTCGCGCGTTATGACAGATCTGAACCTTATTAAGCCCCATCTTCTGAAACCCGTACTCGATTACGGCACGTGTCGCTTCGGTCGCGTATCCCTTGCCTTGAAACTCGACACCGATACAATATTCGATCTCCGCGAAATGATTCTTAGGATCCACGAGGAAAAACGCGATCTGCCCGATACTTCGGGCGCCGTTCTTCTCATCAATCACCCAACGGTAGTAGTCCCCTTGTTCATATCGACGCATATACCCGTCCAAGAGCTCCGAAACGGCTTCCCTTGTCGGGTACACCGGCTCGCCATAGAGCTTCTGCACGCGCTCATCGCCCGCCCAGTTTCTAAATGTCGCGTCGACATCTCCCCTGTCAAACGGCCGCAAGACGAGTCTCTCGGTATCTATCGTTCCTGACCCAACATGCTCAAACATTTCTCGTTCCCTCTACGTCTTTCGGCGTGTTGTCCTTCTTTGTAATTTCGTGTATACCGTTATTATATCATCTCGCTGCGACAGTTCTCGCGTCAACCTTGCGGTGCCACAGAGCCATGATCGTGCGGGCAATCGGCTGTGCGAGACAGAGCTCAACCACTTCCTGACAAAACACTTCACCGCTATTGATTTTTATATAATACCGAGGTATTTTAAGAGA
>Ga0209373_10004154_pt1 | contig 12712 bp, 12 predicted proteins | sample Higcelweek5metaG_FD_187173 | JGI IMG/M metagenome (GOLD analysis project Ga0209373, IMG submission 187173) | Freshwater pond sediment microbial communities from the University of Edinburgh, under environmental carbon perturbations - High... | ecosystem: Environmental > Aquatic > Freshwater >... | reverse complement strand
CGGATTTTACACATCGCTTCCAAACGCTGATCAGCAGAGCTTCTACAACATTTTTATCAGCCTCACCGCCGATAAATTCATTTTCATTTTCAGCTTTTTGTTTGGTTATGGTATTTATATGCAGTACAAAAAATTCCTGGACAACAACAAACCCTTTGGAGGCTTTTTCGCGCGCCGGATGCTGGTTTTAGCTATGTTTGGAATGTTGCACGTTGTTGTATTATGGGCCGGCGATATTCTGTTGCCCTATGCCATTGCGGGTTTCATCGTTTTTCTGTTGCGAAAAATTCCGGCCGGATTTCAATTTGCAATCGGAATGTTTTTTTATCTGTTTACGGTGCTGTATATGTCAGCCGGTGTCTGGTTCACGCTCCCCGACTCCATGTCGTCGACCTGCACCGAATGTCTTGAGCATGCAAAAAATGTTTATCAGAACGGTAGTTATTTCGATATTCTTCAATTGCGTTTGCAGGAATATTTTGCGTTCCGCAACATCAATCTGTTTTATTATCTTCCGAAAATCCTTGGTATCACTTTGATGGGCTTCGCTGCTTCGCGTTTTCGTCTGCACGAAAAAATTGAGAAAAAACGTCTTTTCTGGGCTGCCATATGGTTGATTGTTGCAGGCATTGCCGCATTGTTTTATTTCAATTACGAATCGTTTGTTGTTGAAGATAGTCTTTATGCCGGCGCCCTGTACATGGGCGGCTACGAGCTGATGAACTTTTTTGTAGCAGGAACTTATATTCTCACCTTGCTGTTATTGACATCGTTTCGCATTGTCAACAACATATTAAAACCGCTTGCCGACATGGGGCGTATGTCGCTGACCAATTATCTGCTGCAATCGGTTCTGCTCGGATTTGTTTTCTACGGCTGGGGACTGTGTTATTTTGGAATGACCGATGTAAAAACCGTCATTTTAATTGCGCTGGTTGTGTTTCTGACAGAAATCCTCTTCAGTCATTTGTGGTTTCAGAAATTCAATATCGGGCCACTGGAGCGCATCTGGCGCAGGCTGTCGTATGGTAAACGGAAATAGCTGTCAGCTTCTTGCAAATCCGCTCCTGTGAAGTGACTCTCGCAGCTCAGCCCTTTCGCCCCGACTCTTCCAGGACACTCCGTGACTCTGGAAGGTCGGATGCAGCGTTGCGCCCTGAGCACTGTGCGTTGAGCCCTGAGGATCTGTGGTTTTACGAAGTCTTAAGCATTAAGCGTTAAGCATTAAGCGTTAAGCATTAAGCATTAAGCTGCAGGCGTTGTGCCCATCCCGCCCATGCCCGATGCACTCAGGTCTCCTTCGTCGACGCTGAGAGATCGGCACGAAGCAATCTCTCAGCTATGTGCCCTGTGCGTTGTGCGTCTGAAAGTGCTGACCGCAGCGTCAGTACTGCAAGTCCCGACCGAGAGCGTCGGGATGTGCCCTGTGCCCTGAGCGTTGCGCGTTGCGCGTTGTGCTTTTATTATATTTGCAAAAACAATTCATCATGACCTTCCCCATCTGCATCGGCGGCGAATTTTGCGAGACCGCACAAACACTCGATGTGACCTGCTCCTACGACGGCTCATTGGTTGGTACAACTTTTCTGGCAGGAAAAGCTGAACTGGAAAAAGCCATCCGCATGGCGGAAGAAGTCCGGACAGAAATGAAAGAAATGCCGTCGTGGAAAAAGTACGACATACTGATGAAAAGCGCTTCGGCACTGCGTTTACATAAAAACGAAATGGCGAATATCATTGCAGGCGAAGCGGCAAAGCCTTTAAAGCTGGCTCTGGGAGAGGTCGATCGCGCCATACAGACTTTTGAAGTCGCCGCCGAAGACAGCCGCCGCGTGGCCGGTGAATTTATGAAAATCGACTGGACGCAGGCCGGCAGCGGCAAAGAAGCTGTTGTAAAATATTTTCCGGCTGGCATTATTTCCGGAATCAGCCCGTTTAATTTTCCATTGAACTTAGCCATACACAAGATTGCGCCTGCCATTGCAGCAGGTTGTCCCATCATACTAAAGCCATCGCGCAATACGCCCCTGTCCATGTTGTATATGGCGCAACTGATGGCTGATAGCGGACTTCCGAAAGGGGCGCTTTCGGTGTTGCCGCTTGACCGTGAATGCGGAAATCAGATGGTGACCGATCCGCGCTTTGCTGTGCTGACATTTACCGGCTCGCCCGAAGTAGGCTGGAAAATGAAAACCGATGCCGGTAAGAAAAAAGTCGTGCTCGAACTGGGCGGCAATGCCGGCGTTGTTGTTGACAAAAGCGCCGATCTGAATGTGGCTGTACCTAAAGTTTTGGCAGGCGCATTTGCCTATGCAGGACAGGTGTGCATTCACACGCAGCGCATTTTTGTGCATGAAGAAATTTTTGATGCATTTGCCAAAGCCTTTGCCGAAGCGACTTCGAAACTCAGGATGGGCTCACCGTTTACGGCCGACACCGATATTTCGTCCATGATTGACGAAGCCAATGCCATCCGCGTGGAAAGCTGGGTACAGGATGCCGTGAAAGACGGCGCCAAAATTCTGTGTGGCGGAAAGCGCACGGGTGCTGCGTTTGAGCCTACTGTGCTTGTTGACACCAAGCCGGAAATGAATGTATGCTGCATGGAAATTTTTGGTCCGGTGGTTACATTGGAAAAATTCAGCGACTACAGACAGGCGATACAACAAGTCAATGACTCGCGCTTCGGGCTCCAGGCGGGCGTTTTCACCGATTCGCTCGATCATATGAAATACGCTTTCAATACATTGGACGTCGGTGGCGTAATGATCAACGAAGTGCCTACATTCCGCGTCGATCACGCGCCCTATGGTGGCATCAAGGACAGTGGCCTCGGCCGCGAAGGTGTGAAATATGCGATGATGGATTATATGGAGATGAAGATTTTGGTGTATTGAAGTATATTTCAGGAAAAACGCAATACAAGAATTTTTATGAAAGCAGGAAGGGTAATAAAAAACCAGAAATAATTTACAAGGATTTTTTTAAATTTGAATAAATTCTGTACTTTAGCCTTATCAGAAAATTTGTACAGGTATAACATCAATTCTTACAAAATGGACAAGTCAAAAGAGCTGCAATCAAGTATCAGACTGGTAAACGACAAACTGCGCTTCGAAGGAATGGTGGATGGAAATGCGCCGGTGGCCATTGATTATATTGCACCCCTGGGGGATGATGAAGGCTACACTTCGCTTGAACTCCTGTTGCTGAGTCTTTCTTCGTGTGTCGGCAGCGCGGTGCTCACCTTTCTGCGCAGGATGAATAAAACAATCAGCGGCTGCGAAATACAATCCTCTGGCACACGCCGCGAAGAGCATCCGACGGGCTTTTCGCACATAGTGGTTGACATCCGGCTGCAATCGCCCGATGTGAGCGACGATGATATGAAAAAAGTAATTGCACTGGCCGAAGACAAATACTGTCCGGTGTATGCTATGGTCAAAGGCAATACCCAAGTGGATATCCGGTTTAATGTTGAAAAGTAAAACAGGAAATGTGGCTTTTGCTGAAGGAGAGAAGGTTGAAACAAAAATAAAAGAATTTTAAAAACGGGAATCATGAAAAAACTAATTCTAATTGCATTTTTTGCCATGCAGTTTTGTAGCCAGGCTCAGGAATTACCTTCGCCAGCGGCAAACGGATTTGCATTTCCGATTGGGAGTAAATTCACCATTAAATTGTACCCGGTCGACAGTACACATTTCGACTTCTCGGTAGTTGCTTTCGAAGCATTTGATCAGACAATCAGTCTGTATGAAAACGACAGTCTGTTTAAAGCCGATGGAGAAGCCGGGACCATTGATTTTTACTTTTGTTTTGCAACTCATGGCGATACAGAGAAAGAAAGAGATGAAAACATGAAGGTCGTTTTGCTTTTTAAAAACAGAACAACATACGCAATGAATTATACATCCGAAATTCAAAGAAAGGAAGATGGTAAATTCGAATCCACCTCAAATGTCGGAACTTATCCTGGCGCAAAAACAAATGAAATGTGGCCATATATGATTTATCAGATAGGACTATTTGATTTTAGACGTATGGAGTAATTGAATAAACACTGAAATAACCGGTTCTTTAGATAGACAAATTATATGAGTACCCTGTTATATTTTGAAAACGCAATCCCAAAAAAGGACATACTGAAATTATGAATATCCGTATTGCATTTCTTTATATTGCCATACTTTGTTCCTGTACCAATACAGAGAAAGAAGGTGAATCGAAAAATATTTCTCCTCAGCATAATGAAATCTGTTTGACAAAAAGTCTTCCGGAGCTCATTGCAAATGACCATAAAGATGCCTTGAGTGCTGAATTGGATACAATGGAGCTAACCTACATGGCCTATGCCTGCGATTGTCCTTCGTGGGTTCAGCTGAATGAACATGATCAGAATACTGGGCTAAAAACCGGACTGGCAGCGGATAGCAGCTATTACATTGAACCTGCGGATACATCGTTGCTTATTGACGACAGATTAAGGATTGCAGGGAATACCATTCGCTTTATCGGTCGAAAATACATGAATATGCGTATCCCTGATAATGCCGAATTCACTGATCCGGAGCCACCTGCAGGAATAGTGCTTCGGTATTACAGCTATCAGGTTTTGCGACCGTATAAAACTGGTGAATGATTGCTGTCAAGGCATTTATACCAAAAGGATTTATAATTTAGTCAGCAAGCCATTACAGCATGGCTTAATCATCATCCACCGTGTCATCCTGATGAAGATCAGGATCTTCGGTGGATGATGAGCCCCGCATGCTAGATCCTGAAACATTGCGATAGCTATCGCAATCAGGATGACACCATGCGGGGTCGTCGAGATTAAACTATAATATATTTCATTATGCCATTATGCATCAAACAGACCAGAAAAAATTATAAACACCAAAGAACTTTAATTAAATCAAAACCGAACCATTAGTAAATTTTAATCAGAATTGTGTATATTTGAATGACCAAAAACTGTGATTAAAACACAAAACATCATTACAACACGCGCATGAAAAAACACTTTTGCATGAGAAACATTTTTATCGTGGTGCTGCTCTTCGCAGCCATGGCCACATCCGGGCAAAGCCGGCAAGAAAAAACACTGGTGATTATTGATTCCTTGAAAATTGCCGAGAGTATGTCATTTGTTTACTCCTTACAGATTGATGAATTAAAAGCACTGACCAGCGGAGAAGACAGCATACGTTTACTCGAGCTCGAAAAGAAGTTTTTACCCGACTCGGTTGCATATACCATCAGCACTGTTTTTAATGATATTTTCAGCGAAGAAGAGATCAATGTTTTATTCGATTTTGTTCAATCAACAGCATTTGCAAAGTTGATGATTTCCGGAAGATTGTCAGCTGCAATTACAGAAAAATATCAGGGATACCAAAATGAATTAGATTTGATCAATGAGAATTCTTTTATTCCGGCTGATACAGTTGCAGCAATAAATACATTCCAACCCATTCCTGTTAATCGCAAAAACGGATTTTATGAAGTTGTTGATTACAAATTGTATGAATATCCGCAAGATGTAACACTGGGGAAAAAGCCAGCGCTCACTTTTGATTATATAGAAGAAGCGTTGAAGGAATATTCTATGGGGAGTAATCAGCCCGAAATAACCATCCGGCTCAACAAGGAAGGCGCACAAAAATTCTACGAATTGACAAAGAAAAACATTGGCAGACCCATCGCTATTGTTGTCGATAAATATATTGTTTCGATGCCCACTGTACAGACGGAAATCCCCAATGGCAGAATCAGCATCAGCGGCCAGTTTACGGAGGAAGAAACGGATCGTCTGATTAAACAACTGAGAGAAGAATAAAACAGAATGTTCTTCAAGGCTTTGAATACCGCATAAACACAAATAAAACCATGAGTCCGGATCAACAAACAGCTGAGATAAAAAAATACTGGAGCGACATTAAAGAAATGACGCATCAGATAAAACATGTTGACGACTGGACTGCAAAACTGTCATCGGGCGACTTTTCGGAAAGCAGGCCATATCTGACACGCAGAAAACTGAAACCAACCGATGACAGATTCAGCTATATTGAAATGGTGTACGAACATCCTGAAGCTGTTGTCAGTATTGTCTGGGGAATTGAAATGCCGCTGAGCAAGCTGATTGAAATCTTTGGAAACATGCGCCTGCATTATGCTCCAGCCGGAGGCGGTACTATCATTGGCTTTTTCGAGGGCAATCATTTCACCGGATTTGAAAGCATTTATGCGGGCTGTGTACAGCATGAAAACAACGAATACATCGTAGAAAACGAAGCCGGCGATAAAAGTGTTCTGAAGGATTTGATCTGCAAACAGGTGTCGCTGAAAACTCAATAAGTCTGAAATATACAAACCGCCCAACACTATGAACATTCAGATAAACGAAAATATTGAACTACGACAGCTTGCAACAGATGACGCGCAGGACATATTCAACACAATTAATACACAACGATCATATCTTGGAAAATGGTTACCTTTTGTGCATTCAACCAGAATGATATCCGACACGGAGCAGTTTATTTCAGCGGTGCTTAATTCCGGCAAAGAAGACGACAAATACTTGTTCACCATCCGGAAAAGCAATGAGTTTGCGGGACTTGTCGGATTCAAAGAAATCGACCGGATAAACATGAAAGCGGAGATCGGATATTGGTTGTCTGAGCCGCATCAGAAAAAAGGCATTATGATCGAATGTGTGAAAACGCTGTGCGAATATGCATTTGATACAATGAAATTAAACAGGATTCAAATCAAGTGTGCTGTTGGAAACTTGCCCAGCATCAGGATTCCACAGAAACTCGGATTTTGTTTTGAAGGAATTGAACGCGCCGGTGAAAAACACGGGGACAATGTGTTTCTGGATATAGAAATTTACAGCAAACTCAGATCTGACACATGAACACAATAAAAATATTTCGCAAAAACGACACAGCCATTGCCCTTATTTTTGCATTGCTGACCATCGCATTTATTGTGATTTCGATGACCAATGAAACATTTTTTAATTGGGTATTCGAACGGCATCACAATCAATGGAGCTGGTATATACGGCCGTTGTTTCTGATTCCGTTTTGTTTTTTTGCGTACCGACACAGTTGGAGCGGAATATCCATAACCATATTTTGTTTGTTCACCAGTATGTTCTGGTTCAATGCGCCCGCCAGTGTCAGCGCCGAAGTACAGGGATTTCTGCAATTCGAAAAAGAGTGGCTGTATGGTGCATGGGACTATAAAAAGCTTTTGCTGATTTTGGCAGTACCAGTTTCATTTGCCGCACTGGGTCTGGCTTTCTGGAAACGCAGCGTCTGGATGGGATTGGGTGTTGTTGTTTTAATGGCCACAGGAAAAATACTCTGGAGCATTTACAACGCCGGAGAATCGGGCAAATCCATTGTCATTCCGGCCATCGCAGGACTGATCATTTGTATTGGGCTGATTTATTTTGGATTCAGAAAAATTGAGAAAAAGAAATTAATGAGATAATCACAGGCTTCAAATTATCCACCAAAACACACACAATGAAATCACTCGTATGTATCGTTTTTTTCATGAGTATAATTGGTGTTCATGCTCAAAACTATTTTATTGGTTTTGCCGGAACCGGTGCCAGCAATACTGTTGAAACTGTGACTGTGGAGAACCTTACTCAATGCACCAGTATGAATTTTTCAGGTGCTGACATTTTAAATCTGACTGAAACAGTAGGATTCAATGAAAATCATTTTTCAACTACGCCTATTGTGAATCAATATCCAAATCCTGCCGCAGAAAACAGCTACATACTGTATTCGGCTCCAGATGCGGGCTTGATAACACTTACGCTGTTGAATACGGAAGGAAAAATCATTGCTTCAAGACAGCAAATAGTCACACAGGGCACACACCAGTTCAGCATCAACACTATGCCGAAAGGAGTTTATGTATTGCAGCTGCAATCGGATAATGGTCTGCTTTCAAAAAAAATTATCAGCACAAGCGAAACGAAGCAACGTACGGACATTACCTATGAAGGTCTGATTGCTGAAACCGAGATCAGAAGTACGGAACCACTACACAATGAATCGATTCAACGCAGTATCAGAGCCATTACTCAGATGCAGTACAACAATGGAGATGTACTCAAACTCACCGGAAAATCTGGAAATTACCGCACGGTAATGATGCTTACTCCGACGATGGATGAAACAGTCACTTTTACTTTTATAAGTTGTACAGATAACAACAGCAATCATTACAGTGTTGTACGCATTGGTAATCAGTGGTGGATGGCCGAAAACCTGAATGCAGGAACCTTTGCCACAATCACAACACCACAGGCTTCCGGAACGAAATTCTGCATGGATATCAATGGACAGCAAGATCCAACCTGTCCCATGGGCGGGTTGTACGAATGGAATATTCTTATGGCGGGAGCAAGCGCATGCAACGGAACCGGAGCTGCTCCCGATGATGATTGTGCAACACCTGTTCAGGGGCTGTGTCCAAACGGATGGCATATTCCATCGCATTATGAATGGACAACACTTGGCCGCGCTATTTCCGACAACCCGAACAGCTTTCCATACGACATGAATCTGGGCGTGTATGGCATATTGGAAGGCGGATATCTGAAAGAAACATGCTCGACCAACTGGTGGTCACCCAATCTTGCTGCATCGGACAAATACGGTTTTGGGGGATTGCCCGGCGGCGACACATGGGAAGGCGTTTTTGAAGATTATGGACAGAGCGCTTATTTCTGGACATCATCGCAATCATTTACATTTCTGCCTTGGGTGTATGCATTGAATTACAGCGTTTCGGTAATCGGTCGCTCAGCCTATGTGCCCGAAAACGGCTTCAGCTGCAGGTGCGTGAAAGATTGAAGTTTCATTTATAAATTGAATTCAGCAAAAGTGAAGACATGAACAAAAGCAAATCAATCACAATCGCAGTTCTCGTGCTGCTGTTGGCCTTCCTCAGCAGCTGCGACGGGTATAAAATGTTTACAGGTGTGGTTGTATCTGAAACAAACGGTGAGCCTGTGAACGAGGCTCAGATTGATGTTTCATATCGCAACAACCATAAAACAATTTCATCTTTGCATGCCGATTCCAGCGGTTCGTTCTATTATGTTACAGGCTTTACCGGAATGATGTTTGGCGGTCCCGCCTATCGGTTTACCATAAAGGCTGAAGGGTTCGAAAGCCTTACCCTGACTTCGAAAAAAGGCAGGTTAGATACATTATATCTGAAGACAATTGTTGATAAAAACCAACAGCAACAAATAAGCAAAATTCAGTTTGATTCGCTGGTTGATGTTTCCATCCACTTATTGAAAACCAAACGCATCGGGGCTATCAATGATGAGCAACATATTGTCATCATGATGTGTTTAAACACGATACCTCTTGCACATACAAAACAGCTGGAACCGCGCTTTCAGGGCGGCCGTTACGATGTGCTGAAATCCATTGCAGAGCGAAAAAAATACGATGAAAAAATCATTCGTGTTTATCGCAACTGGCAGCTCAACAAAGGACATGGCTGGTATTTTCCATCGCTTCAAATGGAACTGGGCGGCACGCCAGCGCCCTATGCGTGGTTTGATGTGGGGGAATGAATAATAATTTTTGCGTTTATTTGATTACGCATATTGGCGCTTCGCGTGATCTCTGAGCAAGTGTTCGGCATAGTCTTTCTGCAATGGCTGTCTCCAAATAATCAAAGCACAACGACATCCCATAGTTCAGCAAGCTTTGTTGGTAATTTAGCTTATGTGCGGAACATGGAATAGTCGCACAAAAACAACGCTTCCGGTACATTAGACTCAGCTTCCACAACCGACTCTTCCATGTCCTTCATTGCATTCCGGACTATGGAAGGTCGGGTCGGATCGCTTGAGGAAGTTGTTGTTTTTGTTGTTATAGTCTGTTTTGAGACAGCGCCAATAAATACATGTTTTCAGACTACGCCGAGTACGGCTTTATGAACCTTCTACTTGCTTCGCGTGAAAAAGTTTGAGTATACACAATCCCTTTTTTCGGTTTGTTGAATATTTATTTGCCGAAACTAATTCTTGAAGTAATAATTTTTCGATCTCAGATTCATAATAAAGAACAACATCTATCGTTCTGTCTATCAAATTTCAAACATTTACTTTTATGAGATTGATGAAGTATTTTTTGTTAATACCTATTTTACTGGTAATATCATTGATTCTCACAGTGAATATTATCGGCACAAGAAAAAATGCAACAGAAAAAATATCAGCTGCAAATATTCTAAAAATAAAAACACGAATGACAATTGATCAGGTTGTCTCAATACTCGGAAAACCATATTTGCTTGATGTTGGAATTTCTGTACATGATTCAAAATGTTCACATTCAAAAAATCACAATGGTATTCCGATCAGCATTGACACAGACATATCTTCTATTATTGACAGTATATACAATGATTCTGATTATTGTTGCAAAAGTCAAATGAGAGAAATGCAAATGAGAAATGTCACATTCATTTATACTAAACCAGTGTTACTTGCAAAATATTACCCTATGCTCTGGGTTCATTTTTGCAGTGCAGAAGAACTACCTGATGAAGTACTTGTGAAAAATGTTTTCTGTAAAAGATATGGACCATTCCATTTCGATGATTATGCTATTTACGATCTGCATTCAGGATTATTTCAGAAAGAACTTTTCAATGAGTGTTTTCAATGAATACAAAAAGATTGCTAAATATGTGGCCTGTTTCCTATAGCTTCTGATGAATAAATACTGCCTTTTGAAACTTTACAAATTAAAGTTGCAAAGCTTCAATAGCGCAGCGGACTTCACTATCACTTGAATCCGGCGTCAGGAGCGCTTTTTCGTCGATGTTCCAGAATCGGACAAAGTCTTCTTTCAGATCGGGTCGTACAACTACAATCATCGGTTTCCCGCTCAGACGCATTTCTTTCAAAGCGCTGTACCAGCCCAATCCATACGTTTCGAGCCAACCGCTTTCGTCGAGGAAAATAATATCGGCAGAATGCAGATGTTGTTCAATATGCTTCGAACCCGCTTCGAATGCGGATCGCGAAAAACTGTACTTGCCCACTTTCAACATAGCATCGTTGACTTCGGGCCCCACGAGCGTCATTGAAGCGTTTCCGGGCAACAACGAAATGGTATAACCAACATGTTCGTCTTTATCAAACAAGTATTGCATCAGGATTCCGGCGTAATCGGTCCGGCTTCGCTCAAGCTCAGGAATGACGCTGTTTTTCAACAAGCGACTTTTCCCGCTTCCTTTGTCGCCCGAAATAATAACCGCCTGAACCGGCTCCAGCTGCCGGAAATGCATGGAGTCGACCCAGACATTGATGGTATTGACAAACAGTGACAAACTTTCGCGCGGCGATTTGAGAATTGATCGGGCCGGCGGTAAAATGGAAATGACCATCGGCAAGGTTTCGAAACAGGTCTCCAGCACGCTCAGGAAGCTCTTGTTGTGCATATTGAATGCGCGGGCAAGTTTCTCGTTGCGCAATTCATAACTCAGTGCCGACAATACCAGCACAAATAAAATAGCGCGCAGGTTCATGCGCAGACCTATCATCAGACCCTCTTCAATCGTAGGACCCAACAGCAAAGACGAAAGGACAGTCAGTAACAGAAACACCACCCAGAAACCGACTTTGGCGAGACGACGATACGATTTTCGGTAGCGCAGAATGAGCACCACAATAGCTGCGACCCAAACCGGAAGGCCGTATTCAAGCGGCCAGTACGTAAGCGCCATGAGCGTCGATACCACCATAACAATGAGCAAAAACAGCCACACAAGCGATCTCTGGCGCTCATCGGTCTGATGTTTTTTGGGTTGTTGCTTTGCCTGTTTTTCCTTGCGCGGAATCACGAGGGTTTTAGAAGGATCGGGCTTATGCATGCTGGTGCCGATAATGGCCGCAACCGTTCCTGCCGTAAAATAGACTGCACCGAACACCGCAATCAGTCCCCATCCTGTAATAAACTGCCAACCGGTTTCTTTCTGGACATATTTCACAAGGCTGGCTCCGAGCGCAACCACATCGTTGCCGTAATACAGCCAGTAGCCAAGTATCAGATGTGCAAAATTCCAGGTAATGGAAATGGCACCGCCCAGAATAAACATGATGCGACGTGTTCCACCGACTGTAATAACCATTTCCATGAGCAAACCCTGAATGGTAATGGCCAGCATGGGCCCCAGCAAAACGGCGCTGGGACTCAGTGTTTTCATAGCCGCTGTCAACAGTCCGGCGCGCCAGTAAATACCTTTCAGCCGAAAGCGGTAACCTACAGCCGACATAATAATGATAGCGATAGAAGCCAGAATGGTTCCCCGCATGGGCACTTTCAGGTTGTGCAGAAAGCTACCGAGAATAATTTCGGACGAAGCCCAGAGGCAAGCCAATGCGGCCGCATAGATCCATTTTTGTTGTCTTTGTACCGTCATGTAATATTTTGCATTTCGGCAAAAATAAGAAAACTGTCCGGATTGGACAGTTTTCAGTATGATGATTTTAAAAAATCAGCTTATTTTTTCAGCGTCTCGACAACAGCTTTGAAAGCTTCGGGATTGCTCAGAGCGAGATCAGCAAGGGTCTTGCGGTTGAGTTCAATATCCGATTTGTTGAGCAGGCCGATGAACTGCGAATATGAGAGACCAAGCGGGC
>Ga0209373_10004152_pt1 | contig 12714 bp, 9 predicted proteins | sample Higcelweek5metaG_FD_187173 | JGI IMG/M metagenome (GOLD analysis project Ga0209373, IMG submission 187173) | Freshwater pond sediment microbial communities from the University of Edinburgh, under environmental carbon perturbations - High... | ecosystem: Environmental > Aquatic > Freshwater >... | reverse complement strand
GTTTCATACCTTCTATATAAGCGCCACCTTCTGTGGCATTAATAAATCTATTACTTCCCTTTTCATTTTGAATACGTTTTTCAAACCACTTTCTATAAATATCGAAAACTACCGAGGAATATACTTCCTCACCTTCTGCTGATGGTACCATCATCAAGTCATCTGTTGATACCAGCCTCACATGTGAAGTATCTGTAGCATGCATCTTCTGATTTGTATATGCCAAATCGAGGCCTATACAGATAATCTGACTTGCATCCAAATAAATCGCTACATCAAATGCAATTGTGGCAACAGAGCCGCCTGACTGATATAAATGATATCCCTGTGAGGTCGCATACTTTTCCGCAGGCGGATAGTCCTCTTGGCAAATTAAATAATTTCTTCCCTTGCATAGCATTGCGATTTCCCGCCATGCCGTGGAAGTGATTAGCATCGAAACATCCTGCCGTTCATATCCAGATACTTGTTTCTGCATTTGATTATTAGCATCTAGAAAAACCACATAGTCAGGCTTTAATCCCAGCTTCATTATTTTTTTATATACTGTGCCTACTGCAATAATGATATTATCGTTTTTTCTTGCAGAAAGTGTTTCCTCTGTTCCAATCGTAAAATACTCTACTAGTTGAAAGATGTTTTTATCAAGAGATGGCCCAGCTGCAATCAAAAAGACACGCTTCCCTGCTACTATCCCCCTTAAACTATCTACGTATAATTGACAATTTTGAATATTATATCTGAAATTTGACATCATTTGTGATCTTCGATTACGGATAGAACTCTCATATACAAATACTTCTGTTATTTGCTTTCTATGCTTCTTCTCTGCAATGCTTCTAATTGATGGATAATATATCATTAGCCCTTCTGGCTTATTTTTTAGTCTCTTTGCCATCAGGGTAAAATTAGGATCATAATAGATTGAAACACCGCTTTTCATTAAGGGAATAAAGTTACGATTAGTAAGTGCCACATAAAGTATGTTGAAATCACTTTCAAACACTTCTATTTGACATGCGCCATCACACATTATATTCAAAGCCTCTATATGATAGGCTAGACCTAGTCCACATACTATATAACTTTCCATCTCCTCTTTGAAATATTCTTTTGCCACTTCTCTAGCTTCAGCCATTGGATCATAATTGCTATGTATGTAATATTGACCTTTCTCATCAATCACCTTCAATGTTGGCAATCCTATTTCAGTATCCTCTATTATATAGTGCTCTATATCAAAAGTCCCTGCCTCACGCATCCCTCTTAGTAGCTCTATATCTTCTTTAGCAAGTTGTAGCCCACTGCCCTGCGTTGACTCCATATATACTAGGTTGCTTTCCAAATAATTATACTCTAAAAGATTGTCTCCTTTGACTCTGATGACATTCTGTAATGCAAACAAAAATGGTAGCATCTTTAGCTCCAGCAGATCTGCCATAAATATATAATCATTCTGTTCCTGAGAATATAATATTTCCTGTAACATGCTAATTACGCTAATCTCATTGACTACTTCCCCGAATTCATTAAAGTACATCTTATCTGCAAAAAATAATTCACAATATAGCGAGAAATCTTGTGTCCAGTCATGGAACATCCGGTTTCCTCTATTATGATTCTGTCTACGAAAGCATTCAATCATCTCGCGCGTTTTATTGATTACTTCAGCATTTTTTACATACTCATCTCTTGGATTCATTTATTATCCCCCGAAATATTGAAGCAAAAACTTCATATCTAGCATCTTATCATCTATATAATAGTCAGCATTTGGTTTTCCAAAATGTAGTTCATGATATTTTTGTCCCCATCTTTTCAACTGCTCTTCGGTGACTGCTTTCCAATCAATTCCTGTCACATAGCCACGTGAGGTAAACAAAATGATTTCATTCCCCATATCATAAAGCTTATTAATCACTCGTATCATTTCTTCATTTGGCAAAGCCGCTGCATAATCAAGTCCTGCCCTAAAACCAGCAATTACACCGTCAATGTCAAACACAAAACGTTTGTTACCGTTTACAATCTTCAAGTACTCCTCCGCATGCTTAAATTCCTCTTCTGTATCAATATCAAAATTTTCTGCCATCTCATAGCCACAAATATGCTTTCCAGACATCGATTTTTGAATGGTAATGACTTTTGTTCGAATAACATCAATACATGCATTCTGATAATATACTTTTGGCAATTCCTGTCGAGGCATATTATAGCACTCTGGAATCTCCGTTAAAATAGGAAAAATTCGTTTTCCTACATTCTTTTCAGCAGATAGATTATTTTCTTCCTGAAGCCACATTTTATATGGGATTTCTTTTGCTGGTGCTACGCACCTCATAGAATCGATCGTCGCATCTGCAAGCATCTGCTCTATCATATGGTCAATATCCAGTGGATTACGTGTTGGATATGTAGGCCGAAGTTGCACTACTAATTCTGGTATATACCCTTCCTTTTCTTCCAAAAACTTAAGCGCATGAAAAAATACATCAAAATCTAGCGCTGTATCTGTCGCATATTCGGCCGGACGCATAAACGGAACTTCTGCACCATACTCCCGTGCGATTTCAGCATACTTTTCACTGTCTGTACTAACAATTGTGCGCGTGATAAAACGCGACTTTTTTGCATGCTCAATTGAATAAGCAAGCATAGGCTTGCCATCAATCAATCTAATATTCTTATCTTTAACTGTTTTAGAACCACTTCGTGCGGGAATCACCGCCAATATTTCTCTCTCCATTTTTCAGCTATCCTCTTACACTTTTAATATTTTTGCAACATCAGGCATCTCATAAGTTGATATACGGTTCAATAATTTATTGATTTGATTTTCTACTCCAAAACAATTTAATATCTGTGCAAGAAAGGCCAATGTTCTTTTCTTATAATGGATTTCATCATTTACCTGCTGCATTACCTTTTCATCATATATTTCTGCAATATGTTTAAAATACTCTGCTATTTTTTTATCAGAAACAATATCTATTCTATCGTAATTTTGCAGTACATCCATATATTCAATCGTACTGATTGTAATTGCATTTAGTCGTAATTTTATTTTTTTGAAACTAATAGTTCCAATTCTCTTTCTCGATTCATCCAATATATTGGAATAGACCACAACCTCATCACTTTTTCGTGTTGTCAGTCCCAGCATACTGTACAGTCTATCACCCACAATTACTCCTGTTTGACGTTTCTTGTTGGAGTTCATGTAATATTCCAGAATTTCCTCTTCACCTGATATCACTAATTTCCCAACGTCATCCTTTTGGGGTCTACAGTATACACCCTTCCCTACCTTTGCTAATTCATGATAACTTACGAGTCTCTCCAACGTCTTGTAATATGCAGTCTCTGGAATATGTTCAAACTTATCAATCAATACTGTGTTTGCAATTATGATTTCTTTTTCCCCAAACCTGGTCATATACTCTCGTATCTCTTTTTGATAGCTCATCTAACCTCTCCTCTGGTCACAGATAATCATTCATATTCCTTCTATATTTTCCACTACCTTGTATGTATAAACTATCTTTAATTCTACATTTTCATTAAACCATGCCGTCTTTGGTGTGGAATTCATTGAACCAAAGAATCTGAACGATGCCCTGCTTTCATCTCCCACTGATATAAATTCTCCTTCTCCATTATAAACTGATGGTTCCAGTATAAATTTAACAGGTTCGATCAAATGCTGGTCAGTAATTAAAACATCGCCTTCTCCCGCACGAACTTCCTCAGAAATCACTTGATTTCCCCACTCTTTATCTTGGCCTTCTATATATTCATCATAATATCGCGTTACACTCTCCTCAGAGTTTCCTTCTATTATATCTGCATGTCCCAAATATAAATAGAAAGCTTTCCTATCATTTCCGCTTCCCTTTACATATGGTTCTGACAGTGCTAGACAGTTTTCAGGATCTGCAAATTCATAATATACATCTGTAATTTCCATTTCTATCGGAACATCACTGTAATTTATCATATCATAATCAGGAGAAAAAACCTGTCCCATTCCACTCAATCCATCTGGATAAATTGCAAAATTTAAATCAATAGGCAGTAATACTCTGATTCTATTATCAGATACACTATTTTCAGAGATGCTGTTAGCAGACAGACTATTATCAGATAGACTGTTTTCAGATAGACTGTTTTCAGATACAGCATTATCAGAGATACTATTTTCTGAGATACTGTTATCCGAAACCGTATTTTCAGATATCGTATTTTCTGAAATTACATTTTGAGATACTTCTTCCACCTGATTATCAGAAGTTGTATCTTCATCCTCCACAGGTGTGGTTGGCAGTACCTCTTGGTATACGGAATCACTACTTACTGAGGTCAATACCGGAAGTATCTCATGATACGTCTCATTTATTTCATCATCAGACACTTTGCTTGAAATTGATTCACTCGCACTAGCAACCGTTGGTAATAATATTAGAACACTGCTTAATACTATTAAAAATAGTCTTCTTCTAGTCATTGAAGTACCTCCTAATCCATTTTTTGTACTTACATTATTATTTTATTATACCACAATATAGTACTCAAACATAGTAATCAAAGTTGCATTTTTGTTTACTTCTAGTTAAATGATATGCTATAATGTTTACATATAATATATACTTAATTATATCGGTCACAGATTTTATTTTAATAAGGTTAAGTTTTTTTATGTTAGTGCCGATATAAATTGAGTATTCAGTATTTTCGAATTGCTTCATGGAAGAAGTATTTCGGCGATACAGTAATATGAAATTAATTCAAAACACCATGAAAAGGGGAGACAACGTGTATGAGTGAAAATGAAGAAATAAAAGTAAATCCTGATGAAAAGGTAAGTAGTCCGCCCAGCAAAAAAAAGGTTAATAAGGGAGCTATTGCCATTGCAATTGTAATCATCATTTTATTAGGAGTTATTATTTTCTTACTTTTAAAAAAGGATACTCCAGTATCTATTGCGGATGATGCTAATCCTCGTGCTACGCTTGTTACCAAGGATAATCTGGAAGATGTGAAGAAGGATTTAAATACTGCAATCGAGGATGGTTATTATGAAGTAAGTATGTCTATCGATTGGGATTTTGAAGATTCAACCAAGCCATCTTCAACAGGATTTGTAGAAAATGTAACCACTAATACTCGTACTGTATATTTTGATTTAATAACAAACGAGACAAATGAATTGGTTTATTCTTCTCCCTTTATTCCAGTAGGTGCGACACTTGATGGTATCGTATTGGACAAACAGCTTAGCGCTGGTGACTATCCAGCTGTTGTCACATATCACTTGGTTGATGAAAACAGCAAAGAGTTAAGCACAGTTTCAGTTGCAATTACGTTACATATTTTGAATTAATTTTATATTTTGCAAAATAAAATAAACATAATTCAAGGAGGAAGAAGCATGAAAAGAAGTTTTAAATCAAAAATTGCAGCTTTATTAACAGTGGCATTGGTTTTGACCATGATGCCCATCACCGTTTTAGCCGCTGACGAAGAAGATGTTGGCACAACATCAACTGTATCTGGAGAAGGTACCACAGAGTATGTCAGTGTAAACAAATACCGTATGGTATTACCTACCTCTACCGCGCTAAAGTTTACTCTTGATCCACAGGGTCTGCTTAGCATTAGTGATGGTGATCAGGTGTCTCTTGACAGCATTTCAGAAAATGCAGGTAAAATTGTTGCACAAGAGGGTTCCACTGCGCTTGTTGTAAACAGGAGTTCTTTCCCTGTGAAAGTCAATATCAGCATGAATGGACTCGGTGATGCTGAATTTTTATCATCTACTAACATGGAAGCAAAACTAGCAACAGTAAGTACTAATTTATTATTAGCTGTAGTTCCAGGTTCAACAAAGACTCTTAGTGACAATGAATTTGTAGCTGCTGCTAAAGGTATTGTTGTTTCAAGCAATGTGATTAGTGCAAATTTCTTACTTGCAAAAGCTAATTATACTGTATCAAATAACAGTGGAACATATACTTACAATTATCAATCCGGAAATGATGATGGTGCTGGCTTTAGAGTCGGTGGATATGTAAACACAAAAGGTGATTGGTATGACTATTCAAGTGGTTCAAAGTCTGTAAGTTTAAATGCCGTATTCTCATTTGCGAAAGCTGATGATGCAGATGAAGCGGATGCAGATGCTTTTGGATATGGTATGATGTCTTATTCTGGGGATACTGTCAGTGTAAATACTGCTGAAGATGAAGATCCAGATCCAGATCCAGATCCAGAGCCAGTAATCGTACCAAATGTATCAGCTAATATAGCTTATGGCACTGCATCAGCATCTTTTATATTACCTAGCGCAGCTGTAGCAACTGTTAAAAATCCAGAAGGTGTTACTATGACAGCTACTACACACTATGTAGTTGTATCTGCTGAGCAAAAGTTGACAATTAGCGCTGGAATTTCAACTAAAGCTAAAGGAACCTATTCCTATACTGTAACCTATTCCGATGGAACTGCCGGAAGTACATTAACACTTAAAATTCAATAATCTTGCTTAATTTTAAAGCCTTCAGGCAATGCCTGAAGGCTTCTTTTTATTCATATGCATTTTCGCTATCATATTTCTTTAAAAGATATGCTAATGTTATTTTGGGTGTTACTTTTTCAATTTCTGCCCAGTCATTGAGTTTCAACATTTTTCTAATATCAGAGGCGCTGATCGGCTTCCCATCAATCTCTTTTCTAGATACTTCAATCACGTCAATGCCATACTGCGGTAGTTTTTCTTTCATAAATCGATTATATTGATTTGTAAATTGATCTAACGGTTCTTCTCCAACAAATCTTACAACAATTTTTAATGCTTTTGCCACTTGTAGAAACAATTCTAAATCTAAGTTTGCATCCAAAATCGCTTCCTGCAACTCATCCTTATTAAAATATCCCGGCATCGTAAAGGAGGATATCATATACTTCCCACTTGGCAGAACCCTTACATTTTCCAAGTGCTCCACCCCATTTTTGACTAGATTCATTCTATCCATAAACTTAAAGTATGATTTATCTTCCTCTACAATGAAAACATATAAATTATCTACCTTTCTTGCTGCTTTTTCAATTAAGTACTGATGCCCTAATGTGAACGGATTACAGTTCATGATAATTGTACCATTTTTACCCGTTTGAAAAGAAGATTTTTCTAATTCTTGTATCCATTCCGTAAATAAAGAATCCTCATACATTTTTATATTCGGAATGCGCATATTGCTATTTCTATTGACAAATGCTATCAAATCGTTATTTTTAACATCTGGATTTAACAGTCTCTTACTCTCCATTACTTTCTGATAAATAAAATCAGCAATTTTTTTTATAACAGTACTATCACAGTGCAATAATGACTCAGTAATATGTTCTTCTAATTGATCTATCGAGTCATATATCTCTTTTAAATTGATTTTTATACAATGGTCTAACTTAAGATATCTTTTTTTCTCTTCAGTAAATAGAATAACCACATCCTGTAAGCCATATTTTTGTTCCCGCATGATTAAATTCATCTGTGCAAAATTACTTCCTTTATTTACTACTGAAAAGTCACTTCCTGCTTGTTTCTGTAGCACAGAGCTTAACGTGCTTTTATCATCAACCAAGGATCCTCGCACAACACAAGGTCCAAAAATCCACATACGTCTACTTGCACTATTATCTGAGCCAGGTGTATGACGAAATCCCTCTCTATAGTTTATATGCTTACCATTTTGGAACATTTGCAAATAGCCTTTTTTAAAATCATACTTTTGTGTTTCTATTTCTTCAATTAAATATTCTGTCTTAAACAAATGCATAGAATTTCTGAGCCTATTACTATTTTCAATACCGTACTCACAAAATCTTTTTGTAAGAGATTTCCTAATCTTATCTGCATTCCTTAGTTCTGAAATTTCCGGTACAAATAATATTATAACCGGAATATGATGTTGTAGTAATTGAGGAACTATAGTTTCTGCAATATCTAAATTCCAATCCATAAATAAAAAATTACATTTATTTTTCCAAAATAATACCAGTTGTTCTTTTCCATCCAGCCTGTACATTTTATCCGTAAAAATCCAATCAATTACCAACAGAATTTCACAATTTACAGTTAATTCATATCCAGAATCTATATTCTTTAAATCTTCATCTGTAATTTCAACAATCTGAATGTTTTCATTTCCTTGCAGATAATTTTTAATCATCTTTGAAATCTGATTGTCCCCATATATTCCAATAGAATGATAAGCATTTTCTATTGTATTCAAATATAAGGGGAAGTTGTCGCAGGCTACTTCAGGTTCAATATATAAAGAAATCAATTCCTGCAAAAACAAAATTTTTATCCAATGTGTTTTGGCAATTGTTTCTACTTCCTCGCACCTGTCAATAGCAATAAATAAATAAGTACTGTACTCATCCTTTGTACATACAGCAATTTCATCTTGTATGGTCTGAACGTTTGTCTTTTTTATTGAATAACTATCTGATTCTTCTATGCCCTCGAATATAAAATGTGACAGATCCATGTTTTCTTCCAAGGCGCAGATAATTCTAATCTTTGTGATTCCCAATAAAAGAATATCATTTTTAAAACTTTTATTGTGATTCCACAATTGAAAATATACTGCATTTTTATTATGCTCATCTCTCATTTTTTCTTGAAATTTTTCTGATAACAATGCTTTATTCCCCTTGATTATTCTATTTTAAAGAAATAATTATTTCACATATTCTGTCAACATCAATCAGCGATAAACTAGAGTACATAGGAAGGGTTAACACCCTTTTTGATATTTCTAAAGCAATCGGGGTTTGATTTGAATTGTACAAATTTTTATAACACTCAAATTCACTTGTTAATGGATAAAAATATTTTCTTGAAAAAATGTTATGATTTCTTAATTCAACGTTTAAATCATCCCTCGTTTTTCCAAATTTATGTTCATTCACTAAAATAGGAAAATATGCATAATTTGAATCAACGTCTTTTTGTTCTTGCAATAAAAAAATACCAGTTACATCTTTTAGATTTTCTCTATACCTAATTGCGACTTTTTTACGTTTTTCTATTTCAGTATCAATATGTCTTAAATTGCAGATTCCCATAGCCGCTTGAAATTCGTTCATCTTTGCATTTGCGCCAATTCCATCTACCTCTAATTCTGATTTGAAACCAAAATTTTTTAACTGGTACAATCTCTTCCCCACGCTTTCATCTTGGTAGCACACAGCCCCGCCTTCTATCGTATTGAATACTTTTGTTGCATGGAAGCTAAACATGGCTGCTTCTCCATAATTACCAATTTTAATACCACGAAAAGCCTCGCCAAATGCATGAGCTGCATCATATATTACCTTTAATCCATTTTTTTTGGCAATTCTGTCTATTTCATCTATATTACAGATATTTCCATAGACATGAACAGGGAGAATTGCGGTCGTATTACATGTTATCAATGCTTCTATCTTCTTTGTATCTATCGTAAAATTATTAGGATCTATGTCACAAAATACAGGTTTTAATCCATTACGGACAATTGCATGTGTGGTGGATACAAAGGTAAATGGTGTTGTAATTATTTCACCTTTTAAATCCATAGCCTGCAAGAGTAATTCAAGGGCCATATGACCATGCGAAAACAAAGAAATCTGTTTAACCTCAAGATATTCTCTCAACATCTCTTCTAACTGTTTATGCTTAGGACCTAAGTTTGTAAGATGGTGTGTTTCCCAAATATCAGCTATTTCGTTAAAATACTCTTCTCTACCTGGCATAGAAGGACTTGTAACAAATATTTTGTTTTCCATATTGCTCCCTTATTTTGTTCTTTTTCTATTAGTCTTACATTAGTAATTTATCTACAGACCGCATTTTTCCTCTGTATCCCATACAAACTAGCTTCTTTTCTATTGCCTCATATTCAGAATCTATCGTAATAAATACAATATCTATATTTGATAAATCATCAATCTCATTTACTCTATAAACAGGAATATTCTGATATTTATCTAATTCTCTTGGATTCTTATCTATCATACATACTACTTTTATATTTGCTTCACAAAGCTTTCTGCATATAATCTTTCCAATATTCCCAGAACCATATATCGCAATACGCTGATTTTTATAGGTTTCATGCCACTTTCTTTCTAGTTCCTGCTTATCATTTTGCAGTTCAAAAGCACATAACAAGTCATAATAATTTCTAAATTTATCTAATTTCTTCTGCAGTGGATGAGGCTGTGGTTTTCTTACCTCCTTATAATTTCCCTCCCAATACCAAACTCTTGAATCCTTTAAAATAGGATGCTGTAAAACTGCTAAGGCTTCTTTGTAAAAAGGATGTGCAGGGTTAAACATATCTTTATACCAGAATTCTTCTTCCGGCATATTGAACCGCATAATACCACGTACGCGTACATTATCAACTAAAAATTCATTCAAACATCGCTCAATGAAAGAAGGGAGTTCTCTGAAATTCGATTCCTGAACCACCATAGAAATTACAAACTCATTAATAATTCCCTTCTCTCTTAATTCACGTATATATTGAAGATTAGTAATTAGCTTATCAACATGATTTGAATATCCAGACAATTCTCTATAAATAATATCATTAAAACTTGGAATCGTAGCAATCACCCGGATATGGCAACTCGCCAAATGCTCTAAATGCTCCCAATGTGCTCTGTCAAATAATGCAGCGTTTGTCTCAATAACCAGATGTAACTCCTCCAGTTTAGGTTGAAGTCTTTTCAGCATAGTCAATAGATGAGCAGAAGCAAATACCTCGCCCCGTCCATTAATTGAAATCATTTTTGCATTTTCAAAATAGGGAAGCATTTTCTCAGATATAATATCTACTTTCTCATAGTATTCCTGGTCAGCAATGAAATGACAGTCTCTGCAGGAAGGACATGCATGATTACAGGTATCATCATAAGCAATATTGAATTCATTTGGCAGATTATCCTGAATGATTTCATCAATTTCCTCTTTCGATAAGTCTGGCAAAGTGTTATTCCCAATAAATGTACATAATTGTGAACTGCAGTACCTGAATGAACCATCAAGAATCGATGTCTGAATGCTTTTCACAATATCACCTTGGATAATTTCTTCAACACTTTGATTTAAAATATTTCCAATCATTAATTTCTGATCTGTAAACCAAGGACATGCCGCTACATCACCTTCAGCAGACATCATCCACCAATACTTCCACGGTCTCTCACAAAATTTCATTTGGCTCTCCCTACTTTCTTTTTATTATCGTATATAAAGAGGTTTCTATTTTATTGCCTATCTGTTCAGCGGGCTCTATTATCTGTGCATCAACATTCGCATAGTCACAATAATTACAAGCATCTGCATAATCTGCTAAATATATCTGTTTGATTATTTCCCTGCATTCTATTGAATTAAAACTAATTGAACTATAGTCATGATCACTTTTAAATTTCCCCAGCATAAACATTCTTGCACTCCTGTCGCAAATATGAAGCATTCCATTTTCAACCATTTTACATCCCTCGCCATTTGTGCATCGTAGGTATTCAAATTGCAACTGTTCTTTTGATTTATCTCGGAATTCTGTCCCTCCTACTTTTATCCAATACTGACTTGTAAATAATTCAAATGCAATTCCCCTTTTCTCAAACAATGCCACTACCTTGCTAAGCTTTTCTAGCATTCCATAATCGCTGATGCTAATAAATACTTTTGGATGTTCTAATAATGCCAATATATTTTCTTTTGGAATAATAGTAGCATTCGTCACAAAACTAATACCAAGCACTTTGTCATGTGCAATCAGAAACTTTAATATTGTTTCAAGGTGTGGATAAAGTAGGGATTCTCCGCCTGCTAGTTGTACTACTATAACCTCGTCAATAGCATCAAATACTTTTTCCATATCTTCTAAAACACTATTTACATCCATATCCACTGGTGTTTGAAACTCAGGAATCAATGCAGTACACTCTTTACATTTTAATGTGCATCTGGATGTCAGAAAAAATACCAGTTTTGGCAAAACCAGGTTTTTATATTCTCCATTTTGTTTTTCTTTTAAAAACAATTCTTTTTCAGAAACATTTTTTTCAAGAGAATGTCCTTCATGTCCCTGAAATTCCAACATTTTCTTGAAAAGACTGATAGATGGATTGATTAATCTTTTCACATACAATTGTTCATTTGCTATTTCATCCCTAATTGTAATCAACGGCCAGCAATATACCTCTACATTACTTAATAAATCTATCTTGTCCAATTTTTCTCTAATCTGTAGCCAATATACGGATGTGATTAAAAAAATCCAAATTTTTTTTTCTATGTCAGATGCAATTATCTCTAGTATATTTTCTAGCGAACTACAGCTAAATTCCTTTTCCGTAAAATCACTCCACTTTACTTTTGTAGTCTTCTTATTATTATCAACAAAGTATTCTAAATGCGCATATAAGTTCATAGCTTTCACTGCAGTAGACAGAGACCCGCCACAACCATAGCATACCAGTCTGTTTTCTTCCTTCTCGTTTAATCTTTCTTGAAATTCTATCATTGTTGCTGCTTTATGAATCATATTCTTCTCGTATAATCCAATTATCCTTTCATTAGGTGATTGGATTATATTTTCCTTTCTTTTTTCTTGTTTATAGCGCAAAGCTCATATGCTCCGTTATAAT
>Ga0209373_10004151_pt1 | contig 12722 bp, 11 predicted proteins | sample Higcelweek5metaG_FD_187173 | JGI IMG/M metagenome (GOLD analysis project Ga0209373, IMG submission 187173) | Freshwater pond sediment microbial communities from the University of Edinburgh, under environmental carbon perturbations - High... | ecosystem: Environmental > Aquatic > Freshwater >... | reverse complement strand
AGGATGTAATTACACCGTTTCTTCCTTTAACTCCGGAGTTTTATCATTTTCCGGGACTGCTATTTATACGGCTTTTAGTTTTCAGAACGATGCTGTTATAGAGACGATCCAAAATCAGGAGTTTCTTGTCGAAATGCAGTTCGAACATGGCAAATGGATCATTATCTATGCTGAGAGAATTATTTAACCTTTAATGATTATTTCGGAATAATTTCAAAAATATTCAAATATTTTGTTGAATGTATATGGAAGCTGAAAGTCATTTTTAGACTTTCAGCTTTTTTTTGGATTTTCTTGAGCAAGTTCTTTCTGGAAGCCACTCAAAACGAACGTGACAAATATCCTACTTTTGGCAGACAAAAAAACGGGATTATTTTGACATTTATTTCTTTTCAATAAATGTCGGAAAATTTCGCAAATTAAAACTGTTGACAAGACTTTGCATTATGCGTATAGTAATATAATGAAACGGGGTTGTTACCATGCAAAAAAAATTAGTGATCGTTGAGTCACCATCCAAATCCAAAACGATCGAACAATATTTGGGATCTGAATATACGGTTTTATCCTCCAAAGGACATGTCCGCGATCTGGCAATTTCGGGAGCGGGCGGGCTCGGAATCGACATCGAGCACGACTTTAAACCGCAGTATGAGAACATTCCTGAAAAGAAAGCTACGATCAAAGAATTGAATGACGCTTCCAAAAAAGCAAAAGAAATCTATCTCGCAACCGACCCTGACCGCGAAGGAGAAGCCATTTCGTGGCACCTCAATGCGATTCTCGATACCAAGAACAAACTGGTGAAACGGGTCATCTTCAACGAAATCACCAAACAGGCAATTCTCGATGCATTTGATCATCCGAAAGACATTGATGAATACTTGGTTGCTTCACAAGAAACCAGACGGATCGTCGACCGGATCATCGGTTTTAAATTAAGCAAGCTGTTACAAAGCAAAATCAAATCCAAGTCCGCCGGCCGGGTTCAAAGCGCCGCTTTGAAACTGATTGTGGATCGCGAACGGGAAGTCGAAGCGTTTGTCCCGGAAGAATATTATGATATTTCCGCGAAGTTTCCTACCTTTGAAGCGGCCTTATATAAATATAAGGAAAAGACACCGAAAATCAGCAGCGCCGAACAGGCGGATGCAATGCTTCAATCGTTTGATAAAGAATTCACCGTCACCTCATTGGAAACGAAAAATAAGAATATCGAAAGTCGTCCTCCCTTTATCACCTCCACTTTACAACAAGATGCCTTTAACCGCCTGGGATATTCCTCCTCTAAAACCATGCAGATTGCACAGCGGCTCTATGAAGGAACTGAAATCGGCGCGGAAGCAGTCGGACTCATTTCCTATATGCGTACCGACTCCATCCGTCTTTCCTCCGACTTTATTGACAAAGCGAACGACTATATCCTGAAACAATACGGAAAACAATATCTCGGATTTACCAAAAAATCTGCCAAAACCGAAAATGTGCAAGATGCACATGAAGCCATCCGGCCCACCGATATCCACCGGACGCCAGAGATGATCAAATCATATCTGTCCCGGGATGAATACAATCTCTATCATATGATCTATGCCAGAGCTTTGGCTTCCTTGATGAAACCGGAAATCGTGGAACAGAAGACCATCCTTTTACAAAGCAACGAAGGTTCATTCAAAGCTTCGTCTTATAAACCCGTTTTTGACGGATATCTCGCTGTGTACGCCAAATACGACAGCGACGAAGAAGAAGTCAAAAAGAATGTTGTGCCCGATTGGGAGATTGGCAAAAAAGCCGTTCCTTCAGTCGTTTCGAAGAAACAGTGCTTTACCCAGGCGCCGCAACGCTTTAATGAAGCTCGTTTGATCAAAGAAATGGAAGACTTGGGCATCGGTCGTCCTTCGACCTATGCTTCCACCATCTCCACGATCAAAGAGCGGAAATATGTCAGCGTGCTGGAAAAGAAATTCGTGCCCACCGAACAAGGAAAAATGACCATCGACCAACTGGATCAATTCTTCTCCCGATTCATCAGTGCCGATTACTCCAATCAAATGGAGAAACGTCTCGATGACATCGCCCTTGGCAACGGTTCTCAACCGGAATCGGTGCGCGAGTTTTACAATTTCTTCATTCCGCTTGTGGAATACGCGACCAAAAATATGGAAAAAGTAAAGGCATCCGAAACCGGAGAAATCTGCCCGAAGTGCGGTTCTCCGATGGTTCACCGCAAAGGAAAATACGGCGAATTCGAAGCGTGCGGAAATTTCCCGACCTGCAAATACATCAAACCTTCCGAAATTGTCCGAAAACCTTCCGTTCCCGCTGTTCAGACGGGCATTATTTGTCCCAAGTGCGGAAAAGGTCATCTGGTCGAACGCTTGGCAACCAAGGGAAAGAATAAAGACAAAAAGTTTTATGCCTGTGATAATTTCCCGCGCTGCAAATACATCGCGCCGTTTGCGTCCATTGATCGCAACTGCCCCGTTTGCGGCAAACCGCTGGTCGAACAAGAAGGCTCCGTGTTCTGCATTGATACGATCGGCTGCGGACACAAAGAGTAAAGAAAATAAGTTTGTCATGAAATCCGTTCCGCGTGAACGGATTTTTTATTTTCTTCATTTGACAAGGGTGCGGGAGCGTGTTATACTATATTCGTTAAAAAAAGATTTAATGAAACAGAGGGATCTTGATGGGTGTTCGCGAAATTCAAAAACAGGAACGGAACCGGGCAATTCTTTCAGCTGGTCTGGATGCATTTGTCGAACGGGGGTATGTGGGAACGCGTATATCCGATATTGCCACCCGGGCAAACATGAGCATCGGACTGCTTTTTCACTATTACGACAATACCGAAAAACTCTATGAAGCTTTAGTCTCGATCGGTGTGAAAGGCACGAAACAATTTATGCCGGATGAAGTTTGTGCGGATCCGATTGCTTTTTTCGACAGCTATGTTCGTTTTTTACTCCACGAGGTGGAAAAGAATTCTTTTACTGCCAAAATGTTTTTACTGATGGATCTCGCGACACGGAGTCAGGATACTCCGTTCGCAGTCAAAGCCATGCTTGACCAGATCAAAACGGTGGAAATTTTTTCTAACCTCATCCAAAAAGGACAGGTGCAAGGCACCATCAAATCGGGAGACCCCGTTGCCCTGACCAATACATTTCTTGTTTGTTTGATCGGGCTTGCCCGACAAATAGCAATTGATTCAACCACGCCCCTGCCCGATCCGTCATGGATCGTCGATATCATTCGAAAGAGAGGATAAACCAATGAAAATCTTAGTTTTGAACGGAAGTCCCAAAGCCAAAAGCGATACGATGCATATCACGCGCGCATTCACGGAAGGAATGAATTGGGAGAATGATTGCGTTATCGAAGTAGTGGATGTGATCAAAAAAAATATCGGTCCCTGTATCGGATGTTTTCAATGCGCACTCACCGAAAGCGGAAACTGCGTTCAACACGATGACCAAAACGGCATTCTCGATCAAATCAAAAAAGCCGATGTCGTCATCTGGAGTTTCCCACTTTACTTCTTCAGCCTGCCATCTCACTTGAAAGCGGTCCTTGACCGCACCCTGCCGCTTGGAAAGATGAAAATGCGGATGGAAGCAGACCGCATCGTCCACGATCCGTCCGTTCCGCTTCCAGATCAGAAACATGTGATGATCTGCGGTTCGGGTTTTCCTTATTTTGAAAAGAATTTTGCGGCCGTGAAACTGTTGTTTCACAATGTGTATCGTGACCCGGTTACGATCTGCATTTCCGAGTCACCTTTGTTCAGCGTCGAGTCCTTGGCGTCCCTGACTCAACCGCTACTGGAGAAAATTAAAGCGGCTGGAACAGAATTCAAACAGACAGGAACCTTGCGGCCGGAGACCAGTCAACAGATTGAAACCCCGATGATTCCTTCCGAGGCGTATGTGGCAATGTGCAACCGAATTCATTAAGAAAATGTTTTGATCAACGAGTTCTTTGCGATCGAACTCACATTTTAAAGGATATGAAAATTGACAGACCAAAAAATGGTCTGTTTTTTCTATCGCACTTTTGTTTTAAAAGTCACGGCTTCTATGGTATAATACTCGATGCAAAGCGGGTGATCAGCATGGGACTCTTCGCAAAACTGTTTGCCGGAAAAGACCGGAAAGCAAAAGCGGAAAAATATAAAATCGGCATGGAAAAAACCCGCAAAGGGTCTTTATCTTCGCTCAAATCGGTGCTGTCCGCCGCAAACAAGATCGATGAAGGTCTGTATGACAAGTTAGAAGAAATCTTTGTCATGGCCGACATCGGCGTGGATACCGCAGTCACATTCCTGCAGGAACTGCGCAAAGAGGTCAAAACCCGCAAGATTGAAAACCCGAAAGATTTGGAAAACGTCATCGTCGATAAAATGTTCGACTTATACCTGAAAGGGGAAATCGTCGACACCCGCATCAAATACAATCCAAACGGTCTAACCGTCATTCTATTTGTCGGAGTAAACGGCACCGGAAAGACCACTTCCATCGCGAAAATGGCTTATCAGATCAAAAACGAAGGCAAAAGCGTCATGATGGCCGCGGGAGATACGTTCCGCGCCGGTGCGATCGAACAGCTTCAGATCTGGGGCGAACGCGTCGGCTGTCCCGTGATCGCGAAGACGGAAGGATCGGATCCTTCCAGCGTGATCTTTGATGCTTTGCGGGAAGCAAAAAAACAAAACGTTGATGTCCTGCTCTGCGATACCGCCGGACGTTTACAAAATAAAGTGAATCTGATGAAGGAACTCGATAAAATCAATCGCACGATCCAAAAGGAAATGGGGCCTGTCCCCTTTCAAACCTTCCTGGTAATCGATGCGACCACCGGTCAAAACGGACTGAATCAGGCGAAAATATTCTCAGAAGTGACGAAGATCAACGGAATCGTGTTAACCAAACTGGACGGGACCGCCAAAGGCGGAATCGTACTGGCCATTCGCAACGAACTGGGAATCCCGATCAATTTCGTCGGCATGGGCGAGAAAATGACCGACTTGATCTATTTCGATATTGAAGATTACATCTACGGCCTCTTTGCCGATTTCTTTGAATAAGGAGCACGCAAATGGACAATTTAGTGGAAAAAATCCGTTACAACCTGTTGTTTGATCTTTACGGCAGTCTGTTTACCGACAAGCAGCGCGAATACTTTGCCTATTCCTATTCGGAAGATTATTCCCTTTCCGAAATTGCCGATCTGTTTAAAGTAAGCCGCAATGCCGTGTACGATCAGATAAAGATCGTCTGTGCGCGGTTGGATGAATACGAAGATAAACTCGGATTGTTAAAACAAAAAAATCAGCTGACGGATCTGGCCAAACAGATGCGGACGCTTTATCCCGACGATGCAAAACTAAAGGCAATCGCCGATAAAATCGAAAAAACGGAGTGAATGAGATGGCATTTGAAAATTTAACGAAACGCTTGCAAATGGCACTTCGCAAGATTGCCGGAAAAACAAAGTTAACCGAAGTCGATATCGAAGAAATGATGAAAGAGGTGCGTTTATCGCTCCTCGAAGCCGACGTCAACTATAAAGTCGTCAAAGATTTCACCGCCGAGATCAAGGATCTTGCGCTCGGTGAAAAGATCATGAAGGGGTTGAACCCCGGTGAACAGGTCGTCAAAATCGTCAACGAGGAATTAATCAAGTTGATGGGCGGCGATGCGGAAGGGTTGAAACTGGCCGAAGGAAAACGGACTGTCATCATGATGGTCGGTCTTCAGGGCGCCGGAAAAACCACGACCGCCGGAAAACTCGGCTGGTTCATTCGCAAAAACAATGACAAAAAACCGCTTTTGATCGCAGCCGACATTTATCGTCCGGCCGCGATTGATCAGCTGATCACCGTCGGAGAAAAACTGGAAATCCCGGTATTCTCGCTCGGCACGACCGTCAATCCGCGCGAAATCGTCAAAAAAGGTTTGAAATACGCGGATGAGAACGGACTGGATCTGGTGATTATCGATACTGCCGGCCGACTCCATGTCAATGAAACCTTGATGGATGAACTGGTCGATATCAAGAAGATTGCGGAACCAGAAGAAATTCTTTTGACCGTTGACGCGATGACTGGTCAGGATGCGGTCAACGTTTCCGTGGCCTTTAACGATGCCCTCGGCATCACCGGCTGCATTCTCACGAAACTCGACGGCGATACCCGCGGCGGCGCCGCTTTATCGATCCGCAAAGTAACCGGCATTCCGATCAAATTCTCCGGAACCGGAGAAAAACTGACCGAAATCGAAGTGTTCCATCCCGAGCGGATGGCTTCCCGCATCCTCGGAATGGGCGACATTCTATCGCTGATTGAAAAAGCCACCGAAGAAATCGATGAAGACGAAGCCATGGGCATGATGGAAAAGATGATGTCCGGTTCTTTCAATTTCAACGATTTATTAAAACAAATGAAAATGGTCAAACGCATGGGCGCGTTCTCCGGCTTGCTTAAGATGCTGCCGGGGGCCTCCCAGCTTGCGAATGTAGATAAAGTCGATGACAAGCAAATTGTTTATATCGAAGCAATCATCAACTCGATGACTCCGGAAGAACGGAAGAAACCGGAACTTTTGGAACGCAGCAGTTCACGAAGAAACCGGATTGCAGAAGGATCGGGCAGAAGCACCACCGAAGTGAACCGTTTGGTTTCGATGCTGGATAAGCAAAAAGAAATGATGAAGCGGATGAGCGGAATGAATCCGCAAACCCTGGAACGCATGACGCAGGGCGGCATTCCGAGAACCCCGCAGCAACCCACTCCCGGCAAGGGAAAAGGCAAAGGCGGATTCCGTATCTAAAGAAGATAAAAACCCCGGAAAACAGAACTCGAGCGAGTAAAGTTTTCCGGGGTTTGTTTCTACTATGAGGTTCTATTAAACAATTGCGAAATACTCAGATAAGAAACGGACCACCGCATTCTCACGGCTGTCATACGGCAGGACCAGATCGGCCACTTTCAGAAGATCGGGATGCGATCCTTTTACCGCCACACCGAGATGAGCGAACTCGAGCATTTCAATGTCATTGTGCCCATCGCCGATCGCGATCACCCGGTTTTTCGGGAATCCGAGGTAGTTGGCGACATATTCCACCGCTTTGCCTTTGTTAAATTCATTGGTATAAATTTCCACAATCGAATCGTATTCGCCTTTTAAATCCCAGATGCGGGCCAGCACTTCGCCGTTGTAGCGCTGCTTGACGTAGGATTCAATCTGCTTGCCGCAACCTTGCTTTCCTATGATGATGAACCCGTTGGGGTCCTCATGCAGGGTATCTTTCAGATGTCCGAGGTGGATCTCCGATTCGGGCGTAATGTGGAGAAGCGGATCGATGGCGTGCTCTTCGCGGAAAAGATAGATATTGTCGCGCACTTCACTGAAAGCATTTCGGATGTATTCGACATTGTTTTCAAAGATATCGATGATATATTCTTTTTTTACGGTATAATTCAGTTCAGGAAATGAAGCATCGCTCGGATCAGTAATCAAACCGCCGTTATAGTTGATGATGGGCGTATCCAGTTGAAAGCGGTCGTAGACAAAACGACTGCTGCGAAAGGGTCGTCCGGTAGCGATCACAACCTTGTGTCCCTGATTTTGCACTTTTTTCATAAAATCGCAGATCGATTCATCAAGGGAATCAAAGTCATAAAGCAGAGTTCCGTCCAGATCGATGGCGATGAGATAATTTGTCATAGAATTCACCTTTTGCAATATTATCTCATAAAAGAAAAAATTATGCAAATGATATAAAAACAAATCCAAATCGGATTCTCGATTCAAAACCATGCGATTCATCGGTTTTTTTTACAAATTGGCCTATTGAATAATAGATTGATTAAAAGTGCGAAATATTATATAATTTTTATGATAGAGAGGTGCTGAACCATGTTGGAAGTACTATTGATTGCCCCGATGCAAAACCTGATGCTTGCCATTCAATGGGCGGACATTCGCAACTTCCTTCTGGGAATGGGCACCGGTTTCGTGCTTCTCAGTCTCGCAATCGCCATGCTTTTGATCTCGGGAGAAAACGCACAAAAAAAGAAAAAAAGTCTTATTCAGAAAAAGACGGATTCTTTGAGTCAGTCGACCATTCAGAAGATGATCGAAGACAAGCAGAAGGAACTGACCGAGGTCGTTCGCGTATCGGACAACGCCTATTTCCGGGTTGCTTTTGATCTCTCCTACGATTTGATGAACGAGATCGCCCGCAGTCATTTTCCAAATTCAAAATATCCGCTTTATGAATTATCGGCGCAGGAAGTAATCGACCTTGCCGGCTATATTACCAAACGTATCGACAAGATGCTCTCTGGCAAATTCATCGCTCGATTTAAAAATTACCGGATTTCCACGATTGTGGATATCATCAACAAGAAAAAAGCACTGGACAACAGCAAGCTGATGAAGTTGAACCGGGAATACAAGATTTCGAAACTGTTTTCAGCCGCTTCGACAGTGCTCAATTACGCCAATCCGATCTACTGGTTCCGCAAACTGGCCTTGAAGCCGTCCACGACCATGGTGATTAAAGAACTTTGCAAACTGATTATCAAGATCGTTGGTGAAGAAACCGAGAAACTGTACAGCCGGAAAATGTTTGAAACACCGGAAGACCAAGTGATGATTGAAAAAGAACTGGATTCGATCGAAGCCGAGGCCTTGACGGATGTGGTGGAAGAACCAAAAGCAAAAGCAAAATAAAGGAGCGGGGACTATGTGGTTCAAGAAGAAAAAGATGCTTGACCGAATTGTTCCAGGTTTTGAAAGAACGGAAGATACCAGAATTTTCTTTATTCCGAAAATCGCCGAACTGGAAGATAAAGAAACGTCGAAACAGAAATTTGTTTCGCCGATTTTCGGCAAGCATGTCAAAGACGAAGTCGTTCTTCCGCTTGACCGTGCCGCTCAAGGCGATATTGACAAAAAATATGATGCGTTCCGCAAACATAAGAAACTGACCAAAGAAGAAGCAAAAAACCGTTATGGGAATTCTTATTATGAGTTTAATACCATCAGCAATGCGGACAAAAAGAAAATTCTTTCCGGCGAACTGAATTCCGATTATCTCGCGCAGCGAAAAGCGGATTCCGAAGCGCTGAATCCAAAAGAAGAACCCAAGAAAGAAAACAAGGATGCGGATCAGGTTTCCATCCATGATTTCTTTGATACCGTGAAACAAAAAGAAGAAGAACAAAATGCCGCACCGGATTTGGAATATGATTTTGAACTGAGCCATGATCATGGCAAACTCGATGCCGATCGTTTCGGACCAGTCGATGAAGAAGAGGAAGAGAATCCGCTGTTTGGCGAAAAAGAACCCGAGGTTCGCAAACAACCGGCGGAGAAGATCCCCTTTATTCCCCCGAAAGCGCCCAATTTTGCAAACGAACCGACTCCGTCAAATTCCGAGCCTTCCCGTCTGGATCGCATGCGCGATCAGATCGTCAACGACTTCGATTCCTATGCGCTCCCGCCGGTTGCGATTTTAAAGAAATCGGCGCCGCGTTCTACCGATACGCCCGCCTGGATTCAAAAAAACATTGATATCATCAACCAAACCATGTTATCATTTGACATCCCTGGCGAAGTGAAAAACTTCACCAAAGGACCGACAGTCACCCGTTATGAAATCTCGTTAGGCGCTGGTGTTCAAACGAAGAAAATCACCGGCATCTCTGATAACTTCCAGATGAATCTAGCCGCGCACTCGATTCGAATCGAAGCCCCGATCCCCGGAAAAACGACCGTCGGCATCGAAGTCCCGAACGAAGTCCGCGAGTCGGTTTGTTTCGGCGATGTGGTGGACAACCCCAGATTCCTGCAGTCGAAAGACCCGCTCATTGTGGCGATCGGTTTGGATATTGACGCCAATCCGGTTTACACCTCGTTGGAAGCCATGCCGCATGGATTAGTGGCCGGCAGCACACAAAGCGGTAAATCGGTTTGCATCGCTTCCATCATCGCCAGCATTCTGTATAAAAACAAACCGGATGCGGTCAAACTGCTTCTGATTGACCCCAAGAAAGTCGATTTGCAGCAATTTGCGGACATTCCTCATCTCGTTACCCCAATCATCGATGATACCAAAACCGCTCTGGAAGCCTTGAAATGGGCGTGCACGGAAATGGAACGGCGTTACGATGTGTTGAAGCGGTTTAAAGCCGTCAATGTGAAAGACTATTACGAACGGCGCATTCATGACGCCGAATTTGAAAAAATGCCCCGTCTGGTTGTCATCGTCGAAGAAGCATCCGATTTACTGCTCAACGGCGGACCGGAAGTGGAAGAAACCATTCTGCGCCTCACGCAAAAATCACGGGCTGTCGGCATTCATATGCTGCTCGCTACCCAAAGACCTTCCGCTGATATTCTGAAGGGATCCATTAAAGCCAATATTCCGACCCGCTTTGCCTTCAAAGTTCCTTCCACGACCGACTCGATGGTGGTTCTTGACACGACCGGCGCAGAAAAACTGCTCGGTCGCGGCGATATGCTGCTGTCGGAAAATGGATTAATTCGTCGTCTTCAAGGCGTGTTCTTATCGCCGGATGAAATCGAACAGATTACCGATTTTATCAAAAAGCAAGCCTATCCGCAATATCTGTTCACCCACGAAACCCTGATCAAAGCCTCTAAAAGTGACGATGAGGGGGCTGAACTGGATGAACTGTTCCCGAACGTCGCCAAATATGTGGTGACGGAAGAAAAATGCTCCCTGAACAAGATTACGCAGGAATTCGGCATCGGATTCAACCGTGCAACCCAGATTGTCTCTTCACTCGAACTCTACGGTGTCGTTTCCCGCAATGTCGGCACCAAACCGCGTGAAGTGTTAGTGAATGATGTGAAATTATTAGAAATTCTAGCTAAACTCAACCAGAACTAAGGTGCTATGATGTCAGAGATGATGGATGAGGAAAAGATCGAGGGAGAACAAGTTCCCTTAATCCAACCCACCCCGGAAGAAATTTCGGGCTTGCTGAAGAAATCTCGGCAAAAAATAGGAGTCTTTCTGCTTTCCATGACGATCGCGATTTCGATCGTCATTTTGAAACAGGGAGAAAAACTCTTCCTGTTCAATTTCACCAGCAACAATATGAATGACGTATCGACTTTCCTCATCTTCCGGGTGCTGATGATGCTGTTTTTGGTTTTCACCATCGGGTACTTCTTATACTTTTCGGTTATCTATGCCAGACGAAAGGTTCTCTCGGAAGAAGAACAGATCAAAAGTTTTCCAGAATTTAAAAAGCAATTTGATCTCTTTGATCTGCTTACCGTGGTCCCAACTTTCCTGGCGGTGTTTGTTATCATCACCGGGTTCTTCATCGGACCGGCCGTGGTGGAAGGCGAATCGATGCAGCCGTCCTACTATGATGGCGATGCGGTCTTAATCTATTACTTTATGGAAGAGTATCAAACGGAGGATGTCGTGATTGTCGACATCGGTTCCGAACTGTTGATCAAGCGTCTGTGCGGCATGCCCGGCGATCATCTCAAGATTGATGCGACCGGAGTCTATTTAAATGATACACTGATTGAATCCTATGTTCCCGAGCACTTTGTGGTGGAAGAAGGATTAGTTCCGTATTTTTCGTATGATCAGATCATTCCGGAAGGTTCTTACTTCGTCATGGGGGACAATCGTCTCAATTCGACCGATGGAAGACGCTTCGGCTTAGTCGAAAGTGATCAGTTGCTCGGAATCGTCATTCTTCCGAACTAGATCAACCGCATTATCACCGAGGAGGTGAATCCAGTGGCACAAATTCAATGGTTTCCCGGTCATATGGTGACAGCCCGCCGTCAGGTGGAAGAAAAAATCGGGCTCGTTGACATTATCTTTGAACTTCTGGATGCCCGGATTCCGCTGTCTTCGGCGAATCCGGTGATTCAAACCATCATTAAGAAAAAACCGCGTCTCATCATTCTGAACAAGGCCGATCTGGCCGATCCGAAAGAATTGATGAAATGGCTGAATTATTACAAAAAGCAAGGTTTTCATGCGGTCACCATCAACTCGATTGAAGGCGATTCGTACCGCAAAGTATTCCCGGAGTGTGAAAAGATACTGGCTGAGATGAGGGGAAAAGAAGCTTCCAAAGGGATGCTTCCCCGCGCTTACCGGGCGATGGTACTTGGTATCCCCAATGTCGGTAAATCGGCATTTATCAACCGTTTGGCAAATCGCAATGCCGCAAAGGTGGGCGACAAGCCCGGTGTTACCAAAAGTCAACAATACATCAAAGTGGGCGACAAACTGGAATTGCTGGATAATCCCGGCATTCTGTGGCCGAAATTTGATGATCCATCCGTGGGCATGAAGCTATCGCTTGTCGGTTCGATCAAAGATGAAATTTTGCCGCTTGAAGATATCGTGGCGTATGGAATCCGCTATTTAGCGAAAAATTACCCGGGACTGATTGAAAAACGGTATAGCATCCAACCCGTTGATCCAGATCATCTTCTGGCAGTGTATGACGAGATCGGTCGCAACCGCGGCTGCCTTCTTCCGGGAAATGAAGTCGATTATGAACGCGTGATGAAAATCTTTTTGGATGACTTGCGTCATCAAAAAATCGGAAATATCAGTTTTGAAAAGGTCGAAGAACTCCATGTATGAATATGAATTGGAATGTTTCAAACAAGGATTACACGCCGTGTGCGGCACCGATGAAGCCGGAC
>Ga0209373_10004150_pt1 | contig 12723 bp, 7 predicted proteins | sample Higcelweek5metaG_FD_187173 | JGI IMG/M metagenome (GOLD analysis project Ga0209373, IMG submission 187173) | Freshwater pond sediment microbial communities from the University of Edinburgh, under environmental carbon perturbations - High... | ecosystem: Environmental > Aquatic > Freshwater >... | reverse complement strand
ATAAGTATTTTCGTGTGTCTGGAAAATTTGTTTGTTCGATGTAATCAGTCAACTTATGCTTTTTCAAACAGGCATTGCATGGTGAGATTATGCTGAACAATGCCGCCATAAAGCTCCATGTTTGCTACTCCGAATGTTGTAAGCATAACAATATGCACGGCTTTTTTTGTTTTCGTGTCGAATCTGAAACGCCCGGCTTTCATGCTGAGCTCTGCTGCGTATTTCTTATTAATGATGTACGGATTCACTGAATATTTCATCTCACACAAATTGATAATCTGGTCGCGACGATCAATAATCATATCGGCCTGTGCCCCCGAATCATCGCTCCTGCTGCGCCATGACGAAATATGTGTTTCAATGCCCGATATGCCCAACACTTTTTTTATTTGCGCACTGTGTTGCATACAAACCTGTTCGAATGCATATCCCGACCATGCCCGGTGCTTAGGACTATCAATGGTTTTCAGCCAGTTGCCAGCATCTTTTTTGGTGGATGAATGCATAAATCTGAGATGAAAAAGGCTGAACATATCGTTGAGTTGATACAGGCTGTCGCGACTGATGCGGCCAAACGGGATGTAGCGTGTAATAAAATGACAGGCTTCCAGTTCATCCAATAATCGTGTGAGGCCGCCGCCGTTTGATATGCCCGACAGCTTTGAAATTTCGTCGCGGCTGAGCCCTTTCGATTTGGTGGCCAGGGCTTTTACAATGCTTACATGCCGCTGGTGCTGCCGGAAAAGCGATTTGAATATATTATTGAATTCGTCTTTCAGCGAACCGTTGCGACTGAAGCATTCGCGCTCAATAATCTGTGCCGCACTTTTCCCCTTGGTTACTTTATCCCAGTAATACGGCACACCGCCCATCACCATATATAATTGAATAAGCTGATACTGATCGAGATGGACATTTTTCTTTTTCATGAACTCGCTGCATTCGGCCAGTGTAAATGGTTCCAGACAGATGCGTTGCGTAACACGGTTGTGCAGACCACCGCGGTTGTTGATGAGTTTATTGATCATCCACGATGTTGCCGATCCACTTACAATCAGAAAAATGTCTTTACGTCCCGATGCCCAGCTGTTCCAGAAATGTTCCAGCCCTTGTATAAAGTCGGAATGCAGTGTGTCGAACCAGGGTAGTTCATCAATGAAAATGATTTTCCGTTTCTTTTTCGATTTTTCCAGAAATGTTTTCAATTGATAAAATGCCAGCAGCCAGCAGTTGACCGGCTCCCATTCCACGCTTGCTTCGTGCTGCCGGAGCGTTAGATTGAAATTCATCAATTGCTGTGTCATATTTACATTGTCAATTCCTGTAATTGAAAAGACAAATTTATCGTGAAACAATTCCCGGATCAGATATGTTTTACCTATGCGCCGGCGCCCGTATACGACTAAAAATTCAGACACCCGGGATTGCTCCAGATCGCGCATAATTTCTATCTCTTCATCTCTGCCTACGATATCGCACATATTATTTAATTTGGCTACAAATATAAAAAATTGTTCAGTAAAAGCAAAAAAAGGAATTCAAAATGGCTATAAATACAAAAAAAGATGTAGATATAGCCAAAATGAAATTGACTGAAATTTTGTTTCCCTGATTTATTATTCCACTACATCTTACTATTGAGCGAAAATTGCTATTTTTGAAACATGAAATCTTTCACCGACATTATTTGCATTGAGCTGGGTCTGAAACCCAATCAGGTTGCCAACACCATTAAGCTGCTCGACGAAGGCGCCACCGTGCCTTTTATTGCCCGTTACCGGAAAGAGATGACCGGTACGCTTGACGAGGTTCAGATTCTTGCGATTAAAACCCGTCTGCATCAGTTAACGGAGCTTGAAAAACGTAAAGCTGCTGTGCTGGAAAGCATTCATGAGCAGGGTAAATTAACTCCGGAACTGGAAGTAAAAATCAAGAATGCTTCTACCATGCCAGAGGTCGAAGACCTTTATCTGCCGTACAAACCCAAGCGGAAGACGCGCGCGACCATGGCCATTGCAAAAGGTCTGGAACCGCTGGCTAAGCGTATTTTCGATCAGCGCCCCTTTGACATGATGGAAGCTGCACGACATTTTGTCAGCGAAGAAAAAGGTGTCGCCAGCGAAGAGGAAGCCATTGCCGGTGCACGCGATATTATTGCTGAATGGATCAGTGAAGATGCGCGCGTACGTGCTGATCTGCGCTCGTTTTTTATTCGTGAAGGGGTCATTTATTCCAAAGTTGTAAAAGGAAAAGAAGCCGACGGTGCCAAATTTGAAAATTATTTTTCTATTTCTGAACCGCTGGCCAAAGCACCATCTCATAGAATTCTGGCGGTTTTCCGTGGCGAGAACGAAGGATTTCTGCGCGTTTCAGTCGAACCTGATGCCGAAAAAGCGGTTGATATGATTGACCGGCGCATTGTTACAGCAAACAATGCCATTGCCGAAGAAGTGCAGAAAGCAGTTGATGATAGTTATAAAAGATTGTTGCAGCCATCGCTCGAAACGGAAGTACGCAAGTTTTATAAAGAGAAAGCCGATAAGGAAGCCATTGTAGTTTTTGCCGATAATCTGCGTCAGCTGTTGCTGGCATCGCCTCTTGGTCAGAAGACTGTTTTGGCCATTGATCCCGGATTCCGCACGGGCTGCAAGGTAGTGGTGCTCGATCCGCAGGGAAATCTGCTGCACAACGAAACCATTTATCCGCATCCACCCGAAAACAAAGTGAAGGAGGCGTTGAATAAAATTGATCATTTGGTTGAAGCGTATAAAGTCGAGGCCATTGCCATAGGAAACGGCACTGCGGGGCGTGAAACAGAGACTTTCATCAAACGTATTCAGTTCAGTCGTCCCGTAATTGCACTGGCAGTAAACGAATCCGGCGCTTCAATTTATTCGGCAAGTGATGTCGCCCGCGAGGAATTTCCGGATTATGACATCACGGTGCGTGGCGCTGTTTCTATCGGAAGACGGCTCATGGACCCGCTTGCGGAGTTGGTGAAGATTGACGCGAAAAGCATTGGAGTAGGGCAGTATCAGCACGATGTCGATCAGAATATGCTCAAAGAAAAGCTGGATGAAACAGTGATGAGTGCTGTAAATAATGTCGGTGTAGAATTGAATACCGCCAGCAAACAGCTCCTGACCTATGTTTCGGGTATTGGCCCCGCGATGGCACAGAATATCATTGAGCACCGAAAAGAAAAAGGTGCTTTCAAAGCACGAAAAGATTTGCTGAAAGTAAAACGTTTCGGCGATAAGGCATTTGAACAGGCTGCTGGTTTTCTGCGCATCAAGGATGCTGTAAATCCGCTCGACGCCTCGGCTGTACACCCCGAGAGCTATGGCATTGTTGAAAAAATGGCCAGGGATATGAATTGCACTGTGAACGATTTAATTCAGAATAAAGAGCTTCGTTCGCAAATAAATCCACAGAATTATATCACCGAGAAATTCGGATTACCGACCATCAATGACATTCTGAAAGAGCTCGAAAAGCCAGGTCGCGACCCGCGTGAGAAATTTGAATTGTTTGAATTTGATCAGAATGTACACAGCATGGATGATCTGATTCCGGGTATGGAGCTTCCTGGTATTGTGACCAATATTACCAAGTTCGGAGCTTTTGTCGATATCGGCGTTCATCAGGATGGACTGGTACACATCAGTCAGATTGCAGACCGCTTTATTGCTGATCCTTCCGAAGTATTGAAGCTGAATCAGAAAGTGAAAGTGCGCGTGCTCGAAGTTGATAAAGCGCGTAAGAGAATTAATCTGAGTATGCGGGGTGTTCAATAAATCGTGTTCTGATGATAATAAAATTCCAAATTATCCAAAAAACACGATCTCTGAAAACAGCGTCCCAGACAGCCCTAGACCATTTTACCGACGTCAGTAATATGGTCGTACATGGCTCTGGAAGCGTTGTTGAAATTTGGAAAATCCATATAACCCGCTGTGAAAGCTGTTCTATTGCAACTTGTTGATACCATTATTTGACTAAATAGACAATTAGTAAAAATGAGAGAAATACTAAGATGAAAAAAAACAAACTTATCAAAGACGTGGATTTACTTGAGTCTGTTGTTTCATTAATTGAAACATCCAGAAATCGTGCTGCTGTTTTTGTCAACAGTGAGATTACATTGCTTTACTGGAATATCGGTAAAACTATAAATGATGATTTCACTAAAAACGAAAGAGCAAAGTATGGTCAGAATGTAATAAAAGGGTTAAGTGCTACATTGACAGAAAGATATGGGCAAGGCTTTAGCAAGAGAAATATTCATAATTTTTTAAAGTTCAATCAATTGTATTCTGATTTCGAAATTGTGCAGACACTGTCTGCACAATTGAGTTGGTCACATGTTTGTTTGTTAATCTATATTCCGGACAACTTAAAACGTGAATTTTACAGCCGCTTATGCATATACGAGCGTTGGAGCGTTCGTACACTGCAGGAGAGAATCGACAGCATGTTGTTTGAAAGGACAGCCATTAGCAGGAAACCTGAAAAGACCATTTCCGAAGATTTAATAAAGCTAAAGGATGATGAAAAAATGTCTCCGGACCTTGTATTCAGAGATCCGTATGTGCTCGATTTTCTGGGGTTGCACGACAGTTATAGCGAAAAAGATTTGGAGTCTGCAATTCTGGCTAATCTTCAGAACTTTCTAATAGAACTAGGTAGCGATTTTGCTTTTATTGCGAGGCAAAAACGCATTGTAATTGACGATGAAGACTTCAAAATTGATTTGCTTTTTTTTCATCGTGGCTTGAAGCGCCTTGTGGCCATTGATCTGAAACTGGATAAATTTAAAGCCGAATACAAAGGCCAAATGGAACTGTATTTAAGATGGCTTGAACATAACGAACAGAAAGAAGGCGAAAACACACCGATCGGATTAATTCTATGTAGCAAAAAGTCAAAAGAACAAATTAGTTATCTGATGCTTGATAATCATGAGCAAATCAAAGTTGCGGAGTATATGACTGTTTTGCCGGATAAAAAGACGCTGGAAAGCAAGCTTAATCTGGCAATTGAAATTGCAAAAAACACTCTTGGTTCTGAAGAAAAAGAAAAATGAAATATATGAGAACTGTCTTAATTATACCCCTGTTTTTTTTGTTTGCAATTTCTGCAGCTGCGCAAACGAAAACCTTCACCATTCCTTACGAATCGAAAGGTCAGAATGTGACCATGACCTATGATGAAATCATTCAGTATTGCCGGTTGACAGATTCTTTGTACAATGAAGTTGTTTTTAAAAGCTTTGGCAAATCGGCTCAGGGAGATGATTTGCCATACTTGCTGATTGACGATGGTTCAAAAAACGCCGATAAAATTACGTTGTGGATTCAATCCGGAATTCATCCAGGGGAGCCCGAAGGCGTTGAAGCAGGATTTCTTTTCCTGCGCAATCTGATGACAAAACCTGAGATGAAATTGATGTTGCAGCATGCCCGAATTGTGTTTATTCCATGCTTTAATGTAGATGGTTTGAAACGTTTTGGTCCGTACAATCGCATCAATCAGAACGGACCAGAACAGATGGGATGGCGCACTACTTCACAGAATCTGAATCTAAATCGTGATTTCATGAAGGCTGATGCGCCCGAAATGCAGGCCTGGCTGAAATTGTACAATGAAATAAATCCCGATTTTCTGATCGATTGTCATACCACCGATGGGGCCGATTATCAGTATCCGTTGACGTATGGACTTGATGCTTTTCAAACGCTGAATCCGGCTGTGGCAGCGTGGTGTACGAAACAATACATTCCTTTTGTTTCGGCTGAAATGAGTAAAGATGGAATGCCCATTTTCCCGTATGTGGCATTTCGTCAATGGCACAATCCACGCAGTGGTTTATTGACTTACGGCTCGCGTCCGATGTTGTCGCATGGGTATACTATTTTGTCGGACCGACCGTGTTTACTGATAGAAACGCATATGCTGAAGCCGTATAAAATTCGTGTCGATGCTACACAAAATATGATTGAACACACGTTCATGTTTTTGTATAACAATCGGGAGTCAGTCCGGTCACTTCTTCGTGGCGCAGATCAGGAGCGCATTTCAGATGATTTTGTAACGTCCCCTTTTCCCATCGCATTGGATACCGACATGAAGGACAGCACCATCATTGACTTTCTCGGAATGGAATTCGATACGCTGAAAAGTGGCATCACAGGCGGTGTGTATTACAAATACGACAACACAAAACCGGTAACATGGAAAATTCCATTATTCGGAAAAGTATATGTCAGCGATAGTATTAATCTCCCACTGGCGTATGTCATTCCTGTGGAATGGGCCGAAGTAATTAATCGTGTAAAACTGCATGGAGTCAGCGTTATAACATTGCCTAATTTTTCTTCGCTACCTGTTGTTGCAACAAAACTTTCAAATGTGAAATTTCCACCCACCAGCTACGAAGGGCGTTTCAGACCCGATTACACGCCACATGATTTTGATACCATCGTTCATATCCATCGGGGTTCGGCGCTGGTTTTGGTTAAACAACCCAAAATAAAAGTGCTTGCATGGTTGCTCGATGCCGCATCGGAAGACAGTTTCCTGAAATGGGGTTTTTTCAACGCTGTTTTTGAGCAGAAAGAATATGGCGAAATGTATGTGCTGGAGCCCATGGCTGAAAAAATGTTTGCTGAAAATCCGGCTCTGAAATCGGAGTTTGAAGCATTGAAAAAATCGGATCCTGCATTTGCTGCCAATCAGTGGGCACAGATGAACTGGGTGTATAACCACACACAATATCGTGATCCGGAATATTGTGTCTATCCTGTAGTAAAAATTACAGATCCTTCCGAATTGAAAAAATTATTACCTCAGAAATAAATATGAAAGTCGTCACGTATAATTTAAACGGAATCCGCGCTGCCATTGGTAAAGGCTTTATCGAATGGCTGGCGCAAAGCAATGCCGATGTGGTATGCCTGCAGGAACTCAAGGCGCAGCCCGATCAGATTCCCACCATGGAATTCGAGGCCATCGGTTACAAAGCGTATTTCTTCAGCGCACAGAAGAAAGGCTACAGCGGCGTTGGCATTCTTACCAAAATCCAACCTGATCTGGTAAAAGCAGGTATGGGAATTCCCGAATATGATTACGAAGGTCGCTTTATCCGCGCTGATTATGGCGATTTAAGTATTGTTTCGGCGTATCATCCTTCGGGCACTTCGGGCGATGAGCGCCAGGCATTCAAAATGATCTGGCTCGATAAATTTCTTAATTATGTGCAGGAATTGCGCAAAGAGCGTCCCCATTTGCTTTTGTGCGGCGATTACAATATTGCGCATGAGAAAATTGATATTCACGATCCGGTGGGCAATGCGAAAAGTTCCGGCTTCCTGCCCGAAGAACGTGCCTGGCTCACAAAATTCCTAAGTCACGAATACATTGACAGCTTCCGGCATTTCAACAAAGAACCGCACAATTACACCTGGTGGAGCTTCAGAGCCAATGCCCGCGCTAATAATAAGGGATGGAGAATTGATTACATCATGGCCACCGAATCACTTCGTGCAAAACTAAAAGGCGCCGAAATCTGGCCCGATGCCTTGCACAGCGATCATTGTCCTTCGGTGCTGGATATTGATTTTTAATTTTTTCATTCCACCAGCACCCACTTCTTTAGAAAAGTTTTCTCATTGCTGCGAACTGCAACAAAGTAAACACCGCTCTGCAGGCCGTAATCCACTGCATTGAAATAGTGTATTTGCCGGCCGGTTGTTGTAAAACCTTCAAGCAGTTTTGTAATGGTGTTGCCTGTTATATCGAGCAACTCCACGCTGAAAGGTGTAACGCTGTGCATCTTGAAAGCCAGGCAGAATGAGCCTTCCGAAGGGTTGGGAAAAACTTCTATGTCGGGATCCGGCATGAAAAACGTTTCAGAGGCATTCAGTGTTGTATCAACTATTGCAGTAAGTATACTAAGCTGACCACTCTCAAGTCTTGTCCAGATTGGCCGCACCACTCCGTTGTGTGCAGTAATGTTTGTGTAATCACCAAAGAAAATAACCGACGTAGGGGTAAACGGCGAATCACTCACTTTGAAATTTTCAAAGGTTTGTCCACCGTCTTTCGAACAGGCCATGTACACATCGGTGCGGTTGTCGGTGTAATTTCTGCGGTCGTACCACACAAACCACAAATATCCGGTAGTCTGATCAATCGTCATCCAGGTGAAAAACTGCTGTGATGCTGTTGTGTCATCATTTACCCGCAGTGGTGCCGACCATGTGTTTCCACCATCGGTACTTTTCGCCAGCCATATATCGGTATTATCAATGCCGTTGGTCTGATCGCTCCAATTGATGTAAATGGTGCCCCGATGAGGCCCCTGACTGGTATCACAAACTGTGACAGGAAGACCGTTTGCACGCTGTATGCCGGGAATCATATAATCCCATCCGCCACCCATTGGCGCTACAAAAACATCCTCATCAAGCCACGTAGTTCCGCCATCTGTGCTGCGATCGAAAATCAATCCTTCGGGTCCGGCCCACGAAACATATACTTCGCCGTTGGGGCCGACTGCCGGAACGGCTCCTTCCACGGTATTATCCGAATCAATGCAGTCTCCGGCCACTTTGTTGATGCGTTTTACCGAATCCCATGTCTGTCCACCATCGGTTGATTTTGAGAATAAAATGGTGGTGCTGTCGGTTGAAAGGCCACTGCCGTATTCATCAAACTGTGTCCAGGTCAGGTAAATGGTATTTGTTTTCCGGTCCACCACGGCCCATTGTTTGTCCTGTGCTTTTGCACCGTTCAGTCCGGCATAGGTTCCGTCGCTCCAGTTGCCATTTATAGAATCCAGTTTCTGACAAACAATACGGTCAATCCAGTTTCCACTGACCGGGTTCGATAAATGAAAGAAATAATATGCGCCTGCAGTATCGCAAATGACAACCGGATCGCCCCAGACTCCATGACTGGATGTGAGTGTGCCATGTGCCCACGTCAGACCGCCGTCGTGACTCAAATAATAGTTGTCGAGATTGGCTCCTGCAACCACTTCCAAGGTATTAACCGGATTAAGAATGATGGTTGGTTCTTCAGGATCATTGGTTGTTCCGATGACAATATTGGTGTGCTGAGCAAGGGTTGTCAGCTGTACTAATGCGAAAAGAATACATGTTGAAATTTTCATGTTATGGAAATTGCTATTGCTAATGTAATATAAAACCTGCTTGGTAAAAACAGAAAGTGTAAAATGTGCAATATGGATCAGTTAACGGAATATAACAGTTGGATGGATTATAAACATAGATAAAACAATCTGTTTAATTTTTTGTTGTTACCTTTAACTGATTACTTGTTTTGAGAGTTTGAAAAAATCCAGCAACCTGTTGCAGGTCTGATTGTCTTCTGCTTAAATTTCGTAACTTTGTATTAAACATTTTCCAATGAAACTTTGTTCATTTTTCGTGTTGATTTTCGCATCAACCGTTTTGCTGGCTCAAAACATCAGCCAATCCGAAGCGCTGGCACTTGCACAGAAATTTATGACTACAAAATCGGCGCGCAGCGAAACTATTCAATCGGTTTCGTTTGCTGAAAAAGGACTCGGGAATTTGTATTTTTTCACCAATGAGGACAATACCTCGTTTGTAGTCATTGCTGGAAATAAAGCGGTTCCTCCTGTGGTTGCCTATTCATTCGAATCGGGCCTCGATGAGCAATTACCGCCGCCGGTCGAAGCATATTTTCTGGGTTGTGAAGCCGGAATTAAAAAAGCCATTGATAAATCGTTGGCTCCCGACGCAAAAGTGACTGAAGAGTGGAAAATGCTTGCCAAATCGGGTGAACAACCGGTATATCTGAAATCGGCTGTGGCTCCGCTGTTGGCAACTACCTGGGATCAGGGTTGTTATTACAATGGGTTGTGCCCACAGCATATAGATGGTCCCTGTGGTCGTTGTTATGCGGGTTGCGTGGCTACTGCCATGGGACAGGTGATGAAATATCACAACTATCCTCCGGTCGGTCAGGGCTCCAATATTTATGGAACCGGATCTTATTCAAATTTGTCCGTCGATTTCAGTACGGCTACCTATGATTGGGCAAATATGCCGAATTCCATCAATACCGATAATGCTGAAATTGCAAAATTTCTGTATCATTGCGGTGTTTCGGTCAATATGGGCTATGCATTCGATGGCTCTGGCGCTCAGTCTTCCGATGCAGCAACTTCGCTGGTCAATCATTTTGTGTATGCACCATATGCCTTTTATGTTGACAGGGATGTATTTACCGATGATAACTGGATCTGGGTTATTACGAACGACCTGAAAAGCCGCAGGCCTGTTTACTATAGTGGCCAAAGCACCGGCGGTGGACATGCCTTTGTGTGCGATGGCATTGATAACAGCAATAAACTGCACATCAACTGGGGTTGGAGTGGTTCATCCAATGGGTATTTTACGCTGAGCAGCATGCTTGGATTTGATGAGGGACAAGCTGCCATTTTTGGCGTTGAACCACCAACCGGTGATATTGAATATTGTCAGCCTTCAACGGTATTTACTGCCGCCAGCGATACCATTTCGGACGGAAGCGGGGCCAACAAGTATGGCAACAACAGCAATTGTTCATGGACCATTCAACCTCCGGGAGCCGGTCTCATCTATATCCACTTTACACAAATGGCGCTTGATGATGGCATGGACAATGTGTTCATTTTTAATGGAACGTCAACCTCCGATCCAATGGTGACAACGGTTACCGGATTTGACCTGCCACAGCAAATCCTGGTTTGGGGTCCTTCGGCTTATGTGGTTTTTCAGTCCGATGATATGCTGCGGGCCGACGGTTTTGAATTTTATTATGTCTCCAGCCCTGTTGGCATTCAGGAAGCATGGGATAACGGAAAAATCACCGTGTTCCCGAATCCGGCCGATGATATTATGAATATTCAGATTGACCCACTGGTTTTGCCGGCCATTCAAAAAATTGAACTGATTTCTGTTACCGGCAGTGTTTTATGTACGGTCGAAAATCCGCTTCAGTTGCAGACAATCAATATTGGAGCCTATGCTGAAGGAATATATGGTCTGCGCTTTACCGGCGACCAGGATAGCTATTTTTCCTTTGTGGAAATACAGTAACCGATTTTGTTTTCCGGCGCAGAGCACTATTAGAGCTGCTTTGCGCCGGTCTGTTTTTTATCACGTCTCAGATTTTTCCCAGTTCGAAAATATTCAATACCTTTGTTTTGAATAAGTCTAAATAATGACACTCAACGAATTGAATCCCGGGCAGGCCGGATATATAGTAAAAGTGAAAGGCAGTGGCGCTTTCAGAAAGCGTGTGATTGAAATGGGCTTTACTCCGGGACGTCGGATAGAGGTTGTTCGTAAAGCGCCCCTGCAGGACCCGGTTGAGTACCGGCTGATGGAGTATGAAATAAGTCTGCGCCGGAGTGAAGCTCGCTCGATTGAGGTTGTTACCGAAGAAATGATTCATGCCGAAACCGATGTAAATGACAGCGGATTACAGATGAAAGATCCATTGACTTCGGAGGTACTTGAACGAAAAGCTATTCTGCGCTCGAAAGAAATCGACATTGCCATTGTTGGAAATCCGAATTGCGGAAAAACCACCTTGTTCAATTTTGCCTCTGGATCGACCGAGCATGTGGGAAATTACAGCGGCGTTACCGTTGAAGCAAAAACAGGTTCTTTCAGATTTAATGATTATAAAATAAACCTGATTGATTTACCCGGCACCTATTCTTTATCGGCATACAGCCCCGAAGAATTGTTTGTCCGAAAGCAACTGATATCCTCGCCGCCCGATTTTATTATCAATGTGATTGACGCGTCGAATCTGGAGCGAAATCTGTTTCTGACTACGCAGTTGATGGAGCTTGATATTCCGGTGGTGGTTGCATTGAATATGCACGACGAGCTGCTTGCCAAGGGCGATTATTTCGATTACAAACACCTAGGCGACATGCTGGGAATTCCGTTTCAGCCTACAGTCGGACATCGTAATAAAGGGGTAAATGAGTTGCTTTCGAAAGTAGTTGAATTGTACGAAAATCAATACGAGCCCTTGCGCAGAGCGGAAATCCGCTTTGTGATGGAAGTTGAAAACGCCATTGAAAAGATATCGGAACAGATGACCGGGAGTCATTTTCTGAAAGAAGTGATCTCAGCCCGGTTTTACGCCATTAAGCTGCTGGAAAAAGACAAGGAGGCCATGCAGGCCGCATCGATACCCGGATTTGAGCATGTACTTGCATCGGCTAAAAACGAGTCGGACAATATTTCAGCTATTTATCATACCGACACTGAATCGCTGATTGCCGATGCCCGCTATGGTTTCATTGCCGGTGCATTAAAAGAAACCTACCGACCGGGCGTCAGAAAAGATTCAATTACTTCGGTAACCCAACGTATCGATCGCATTCTGACACATCGCTTTTTTGGATTTCCGATTTTTCTGTTTTTCATCTGGCTCATGTTTTTCTCAACGTTTTTTGTTGGTTCATTTCCGATGCATTGGATGGAGCTTGGTGTTGGCTGGATCGGTGGGCAGATTGCCACATTATTGAGCGATGGATGGTTTAAGGATTTACTGGTTGACGGCATTATTGGTGGCGTTGGAGGTGTACTGGTCTTTTTGCCAAACATTTTAATTCTGTTTCTGTTTATTGCCATCATGGAAGATACCGGTTATATGGCCCGCATTGCT
>Ga0209373_10004149_pt1 | contig 12724 bp, 8 predicted proteins | sample Higcelweek5metaG_FD_187173 | JGI IMG/M metagenome (GOLD analysis project Ga0209373, IMG submission 187173) | Freshwater pond sediment microbial communities from the University of Edinburgh, under environmental carbon perturbations - High... | ecosystem: Environmental > Aquatic > Freshwater >... | reverse complement strand
GCCGCCAGGGAGAAGAAAAGGGCCGCTGCCATGGCTGGCAGGATGGCGGCTTGTACGGGCCTGGTCATGTGGTCCTCCTCGGGGGGTGGGCTGCCCGGCGCTTGAGCGGCCAGTCGCGGGGTCCCCGCCGAGGGGAAAGCAAGGATCGCGCCAAAACAGGCCAGACAAGGGCTGGGCAGGACTCAGGCAGGGGACTGAAGGGGGCAGTCGGTGCGGACGGTCAGGATCATGACGGTGCCGCCGCCGGGCCGCTTCTGGGCCTGGATGTCGCCGCCCAGGCGCTGGGCATGCTTGCGCGCGATGGCCAGCCCCAGGCCGACGCCGCCGAAGGTGCGGGTGCTGCTGGCGTCCCCCTGGGCAAAGGCCTCGAAGAGGGCCTCGCTGGTGTCCGCCTGGATGCCGATGCCCGTGTCCTCCACGCGGAAGGCTATGCGCGGCGGACCGTCCGGGCTCTGGACCGGCCCGGCGCTGAGGCGCACCTCCCCGCTGGCGGTGAACTTCACGGCATTGTCCAGAAGGTGCTCCAGGCACTGGCGCAAGGCTGTCGGGTCGGAGTTCAGGAATTCCGGCAGGCCGGGCTCGGCTGCGGAGGAAAAGTCCAGCCCCTTGGCCCGGGCCTTTGGGCCGACCTCGGCGGCCAGGGACTGCAGCAGGTCCGTGGGCGGAAAGGCCAGGCATTCCGGCGGCTGGTTCAGGGAGGAGTCCAGCCGGGCGAACTCCAGGACGTTGGTCAGCAGCAGGTGCAGGCGCTCGGCGGACTCGCGCGTGATGGCCACGGCCTCCTGTTGGCCCTGGTCCAGGGCCGTGGTCTGGAGCACCTGGAGCATGCCCAGCACGCCGTTCAAGGGGGTGCGCACCTCGTGGGTCATGTTGGCCAGGAACGTGCCCTTGGCCCGGCTGGAGGCCTCGGCGGCCTCCTTGGCCGCCAGCAGGGCCCGGCGCGAGAGGATCTGCTCCACGCCCAGGCCGAAGAGGTCGGCCAGGGATTGCACCGTGGCCAGGTCCGTGTCGTCGTAGTCGTGGCCCGGGTTGGCCAGGGCCACCTGTCCCACTATCCGCTCCTTGACCACGGCGGGCACGACGAGGAGCTGGCGCAGGGGCACATGTCCCCGGGGCAGCTCCTGGGAGCGGGGGTGGGCCGCCGGGGTGTTGTCGTAAAAGCCCTGGTGGTTGTTCAGGCTGTGGCCCCACAGGTCCGGGAAGCCGCCGTCCGGGTTCACCAGCAGGAAGGGGGGGGACTCCTTCACCGCACAGCTGTCGCCGGTGACCATGGCGGTCATGACGTGCGGCAGCAGGTTCCCGGTGTCTGGATCGATGACTGAAACGTAGCCGTGGAGGCTGCCCGTGATCTCCCGGGCGTTGTCCAGAAGCGTCGCCGCGATGGCGTTCATGTCCGGTTCCGGGGCGATGAGCGCGCGGGCCACCCGGGCCAGGCTGCGGTTCAGCAGCACCTCGCCCTTGAGGCGCTCCTCGGCCTGCTTGCGCTCGGTGAGGTCGCGGGCGATGCCCACGGCGTATTCCACGCCCTTGTGCGTGATGAGCGAGGTCTTGACCTCCACGGGCAGCAGGGATCCGTCCTTGCAGTGGTACTGGACCTCGAAGGTGTTCCCGCTGCCCAGGCGCAGGGTCCGGGCCAGCTTCGCCCAGGCGCTTTCGGTTCTCTGCGGGGTCAGCACGCTGGCCTCCATGCCCAGCAGCTCCTCCTGGGTGTAGCCCAGGGCGCGGCAGGCGGCCTCGTTCACGTAGCAAAGGCGTCGGTCCGAAAGGCGGGTCCAGAGGATGATGTCGCCCGCCTGGTCCGCGCTGAGCTGGGCCTGGCGCAGGCTCGCCTCCATCTCCAGGCGCGCGGTGATGTCGCGCACCACCACCAGGACGTAGCCGGTCCCCTCGTGGTAAATGAGGCAGGCGTTGAACTCCACGGGCAGCAGGTGGCCGTCCTTGCACAGGTACTCGCCCTGCCAGGTCTCGCGCTGCCGGGCCGCCAGGGTGCGCAGGGTCTCCTGCCAGTTCTCCCTGGTGCGCGCGGGGTTCAGGTCAAAAACGCTCCGGGCCAGCAGCTCCTCGGAGCTGTAGCCCAGCTGCTGCGTGGCGGCGGCGTTGACGTAGGTGAAGCGCCCGTCCTCGGCCCTGGTCCACAGGATCATGTCCTGGACGTTGTCCACCGAGGCCTGGGCCAGGTGCAGACCGGCCTCCAGGGCCTTGTTCTCGGTCAGGTCCACGGCCACGCCCAAAAAGCCCGTGAGCTCCCCGCTGGGCGCATACACCCCGGTCACGGTGAGGTGCACCGGCACGGGCCGCCCGTCCTTGCGCACATAGGTCCATTCGCGGGCCTCAAAGGCCTCGGCCCCGTTCTCGCGCACCAGGAAGGTGAAGGCCTCGAACCCTTGCACGGTGCGACCCAGGCGCTCGGAGAGGGCGCGGCCGTGAGCGTCCAGTTCGGCGGGCAGGTGGAAGGCAACCGGGGTGGCCCGTCCGAGGACCTCTTCGGCCGCGTAGCCCAGCAGATGTTCGGCCCCGCTGTTGAAGGTCTGGATGATCCCTTCGCGGTCCGTGGCGATGATGGAGATGCGGCGCGCGGCGCGTAGGACGCCTTCCAGCCGGGCCTCGGACACGGAGGAGCGCGGTTCCTTGCCGGGCCTGCTCTCCATCGCCTGCTGCTGCTTGGTTTCCGACACGTGGCGCTCCTGAAGATGGGAATGGGAAATATCCCCCTGCATATCGCAGAACAGCGGGGCAGGCAATGCCCCGGCAAGATTTCCCTGCTTCTTGCGGACTGGTCTTGTTGGGCGTAGGAAAATGGAGGGCAGGGGCTTTACATACCCCGCCCCGGTATTATCTCAAGCTTTCCAGGGAGGCACTATGGCGCAACACATCACGGCCCGGGCGCGCATTACCGGCATGCACTGCGCGGCCTGCTCCGCGCGCATCGAGCGCATCCTGCGCGCCGCCGAGGGCGTGTCCAAGGCCGACGTGAGCCTGGCGGCCGAGAGCCTGACCGTGGTCTACGACCCGGACCGGATCAGCCCCGAGGCCATGGCCGCCAGCATCGCCGACGCCGGGTTCGGCGCGGTCTTCGAACCCCTCGGGGGTTCCGCGGGAGCCGTGTTGTTCCTGGCGATATCCGGCATGACCTGCGCCTCCTGCTCGGCGCGCATCGAGCGCGTGCTGCGCGCCGCCGAGGGCGTCCTCAGCGCCGACGTGAACCTGGCCTCCGAGACTGCGCAGATCGTCTACGACCCGGCCCAGACCAAGGCCCAGGCCCTGCGCGAGCTCATCGCCGAGGCCGGGTTCGGCTCACAGATCGTGTCGCGCTCGGCCGCGCTGTTCGAGGAGCGCCGCCGCGACGCGGCCCTGCGCCTGGACGCCCAGAAGCGCGAGCTCATCCCGGCCTTCGCCTTTTCCCTGCCCGTACTCTACCTGTCCATGGGCCACATGCTCGGCCTGCCGCTGCCCCTGTTCCTGCACCCGGAGCACTCCCCGGCCGCCTTTGCGCTGGCCCAGCTCATCCTGACCCTGCCGGTGCTGGCGGCCGGGCGGGGGTTCTACCTGCGCGGCATCCCGGCGCTTCTCCGCCGCGCGCCGAACATGGACTCCCTCGTCGCCATGGGCACGGGCGCGGCCTTTGCGCACAGCCTGTGGAACACCGTGCTCATCCTGCTCGGCCACGACGCGGTCCTGCGCGCCATGGACCTCTATTATGAGTCCGCAGCCGTGCTCCTGGCCATGATCTCGCTTGGCAAGTACCTGGAGGCGCGCTCCCGGCTCAAGACCTCGGACGCGGTGCGCGCCCTGGTGAGCCTGGCCCCGGAGACGGCCACCGTGCTGCGCCAGGGGGAGCTCGGCCCGGAGGAGGTGCGCCTGCCCGCCGCCGAGGTGGCCCCGGGCGACGTGGTGCTGGTGCGCCCCGGCGAACGCCTGCCCGTGGACGGGCTGGTGCGCGAGGGCGTCAGCGCCGTGGACGAGAGCCTGCTCACCGGCGAGAGCCTGCCCGTGCCCAAGGAGCCGGGCGACCGCGTGGCTGCGGGCACGCTCAACGGCTCCGGCGCGCTGACCGTCACGGCCGAGAAGACCGGCGAGGACACGCTGCTTTCGCGCATCGTGGAGTTGGTGCAGCAGGCCCAGGGGTCCAAGGCGCCCATCGCCAACCTGGCCGACCGCATCAGCGCGGTGTTCGTGCCCGTGGTCATGGCCGTGGCCGTGCTGGCCGCCCTGACCTGGCTGGCGGCCGGGCAGGACCTGGGCTTCAGCTTGCGCATCTTCACGGCGGTGATGGTCATCGCCTGCCCCTGCGCCATGGGCCTGGCCACGCCCATGTCCATCATGGTGGCCACCGGGCGCGGCGCGCAGCTGGGCGTGCTGGTCAAGAGCGGCGAGGCCCTGCAGGCCGCCGGGGCCATCCAGGCCGTGGTTTTCGACAAGACCGGCACCCTCACCTTCGGCAAGCCCGAGCTGGTGGAGTTCGTCATTGCGCCGGGCGTCGGCGTGTCCGAGAGCGAGCTGCTGGCCCTGGCCGCCGGGGCCGAGAGCCGCTCCGAGCATCCGCTGGCCCAGGCCGTGCTGGCCGAGGCGCACAAGCGCGGCCTGTTCGTGCCCGTGCCCGACAGCTTCAACTCCCTGCCCGGACGCGGCATCGAGGCCGTGGTCTCGGGGCTTCGGCTGCGCATCGGCAACGCCGCCTTTGCAGGCGCGGGCTTCAACCAGGAGGCCCGCGGGAGCGGGGACAATCCCCTGGCCGAGGCCGTGGCGCGCCTCTCGGGCCTGGGCATGACCCCGCTGTGCCTGGAGCTGGACGGCCGGGCGGCTGCGGTGCTCGGCGTGGCCGACCGGCTGCGGCCCGAGGCCCCGGCTGTGCTGCGGCGACTCCGGGCGCTGGGCATCCGTTCGGTGATGCTCACCGGCGACAACGAGCGCACCGCTGCGGCCATCGCGGCGCAGGCGCGGGAGGCCGGAGGCCAGCTCGACGAGGTGCTGGCCGGGGTCATGCCCGAGGGCAAGGCCGACGCGATCCGGCGGCTCCAGGCGCGCGGGCTCAAGGTGGCCATGGTCGGCGACGGGGTCAACGACGCCCCGGCCTTGGCGTGCGCCGATGTCGGCCTGGCCATGGGCTCGGGCATCGACGCGGCCGTGGAGTCCGGGGACATCGTACTCATGCGCGAAGGGCTTTCCGGTGTGCTCACGGCGCTGGCGCTCTCGCGCGCGGCCATGCGCAACATCCGCCAGAATTTGTTCTGGGCCTTCGCCTTCAACACCATCGGCATCCCGGTGGCGGCCGGGCTCCTGTTCGCCTTTGGCGGCCCCACGCTCAACCCCATGCTGGCGGGCACGGCCATGGGCTTAAGCTCCGTCACCGTGGTGGGCAACGCCCTGCGCCTGCGTTTTTTCACCGCCTGAACCTCAAGCCGCAAAAGGAGTCCCCCCATGCCGAGCATCACCGTGAAGGGAATGACCTGCAACCACTGCGTCATGTCCGTGACCAAGGCCCTGGAGGCCATCCCCGGCGTCACGGGCGTCAAGGTCGACCTGCTTTCGGGCAGGGCCAGCTTCGAGGAGGCCGCGCCCGTGGATCTGGCCGTGGTCAAGAAGGCCATCGAGAAGATCGGCTTCGAGGTGCCGGCCTAGCCCGGAACCTCCCCATTGCGGGCATTGCCCCCTGGCGGCGAAGGGCGTAGCTTCCCCTCCGGCCGCCAGGAGGGCCCCCATGGACCACATGCCGGAGCACAGAAACAGTTTGCGGGGCACGCCGTTCCCGCGCTTTGTCTGCGCCCAGACCGCTGACTTCGTGGCCTACAACATGCTCACCGTGGCCGTGGGCTGGCAGGTCTACGACCTCACGCACAGCCCGCTCAGCCTGGGCCTGGTGGGCCTGGCCCAGTTCCTGCCGCAGCTCCTGCTGACCCTGGTGGTGGGCCACGTGGCCGACCAGCACGAGCGCAGGCGCGTGGTCATGGTCTGCCAGGCCGTGATGCTCGCCGTGGCCGGTCTGCTGGCCGCAGGGAGCTTCACCCACAGCCTCACCGAGCCCCTGGTGCTGGCCTGCGCCTGCGCCCTGGGCGCGGCCAGGGCCTTCATCCACCCCACCATGTCCGCGCTCCTGCCGACCCTGGTGGAGCCGCGCCTGCTGCCGCGCGCCCTGGCCCTGAGCGCCTCGGGCCGCCAGATGGGCGTCATCATCGGGCCGGCCCTGGGCGGGGCGCTTTACGCCGCCGGGGCGGGCGTCGTGTACGCCTCCTGCACCCTGGCCTTCGCCCTGTCCATCACGGCCCTTTCCGGTCTGCGGCCCGCAGCGCGCGCCGCCGCACGCGAGCCCGCGACCCTGCGCTCGGTGCTGGGCGGCATCACCTACATCCGCAGCCGCCCGGAGATCCTCGGGGCCATCTCGCTGGATCTCTTTTCCGTGCTCCTGGGCGGGGCCACGGCCCTGCTTCCGGTCTTCGCCCGCGACATCCTGAACACCGGCCCCTGGGGCCTGGGCCTGCTGCGGGCCGCACCCGCCGTGGGCGCGCTTGGCATGTCGCTGGCCCTGGCGCGCTTCCCTCTGCGCCGCCGCGCGGGCCGCATCATGTTCACCGCTGTGGCGGCCTTTGGCCTGGCCACCATCGTCTTCGGATTGTCGCGCTCCTTCCCGCTGTCCCTTGCCGCCCTGGCGGTGCTTGGCGCGGCGGACATGGTCAGCGTGGTGGTGCGCTCCTCCCTGGTGCAGCTGGAAACGCCGGACGAGATGCGCGGCCGGGTCAGCGCCGTGAACTCGGTCTTCATCGGCACGTCCAATCAGCTGGGCGAGTTCGAGTCCGGGGTGACGGCGGCCATGTTCGGCACCGTGCCTGCGGTGGTGCTGGGCGGGGTCTGCACCCTGGTGGTGGTGGGCCTGTGGATGCGCCTGTTCCCGGCGCTGCTCAACCGCGAGCGGCTGGTGGCCGGGGGCTGAGGGCGGATTTAACCCAGCTGGTCGCGCACCAGGCGGAAGAGCTCCTGCACCTCGGCCTGGGTGGCCTCGGTGACGTCCGAGCCGGACCGGGTGCGCATGCGCCGGATGAGCCCCACGAGGTTGCCGCGCGGGGTGGTGGTGCGCTCGAACGAGAGCTCACGGGTAAGCGCCGGACCAAGCACGATCTCGCACAGCCAGGACTCCGGATCGTCCTCGTACCATGCCGCTGGCGCGCCGTCCTGGGGCGTCAGCACCTCCAGCAACCGCGCCACGGACTGCCCGCCCGGCAGCCCCAGAAAATCCCCCCGGTCCGAGCGGATGACCGCAGGCAGGTCCAGGAAGTCCGCGTCCGGCAGCGCGGGCTCGGCAAAGGGCGGCTCGGGCCTGGGCTCACGGGCCAGGGCATACGACGCCTTGGCCCCGGCCTGGCCGTGCACCGTGACGATCTTGCGCGCCGTGACCATGGTCGTCCCGGCCTGCGCCTCGGCGTGAGGGGGCGCGGGCGTGGGGGCGCCGGGGGCGGGCGGTTCCGGCCGGAGCAGGGGGGAGGCATGCGCGGGCGCGGCCAGGCGCGCGGCGCGCAGCTCCTGCAGCAGCTCGGCCACCAGGGTCTTGGACGCGGCCTCCAGGGTGGCCAGGTTGCGCACCTCGGCCTCCAACTGCTCCATGCGCGCCCGTGCCGACTCCTGGGCCTGGGTCAGGGCCTCCAGCCGGGCGTCCAGCCCGGGAGCCGATGCCTGGGCAGTTGCCTGCCCGGTGGATATCGATAAGCGTCGATTATGCGGATATTCTTTGAATTCAGAACGTAAGCGCTCGGTCGCCTGGAGAATCGTCAGGCCCTCGGCAAAGAGGTCGCGGATGCGGCGGCAGACCTCCAGCGCTTCCTGGTGCAGGCGCACGGGCTTGCCCTCCCGCGCCACGGGCAAAAAGCCCGGAAACTTGCTCCGGTAGCTCTTCACCGTGGTTTCCGAGACCCCGAGAAGCCCGGCCAGATCCCGGTGCGTGTACGTCTGCATGGTCACCCCCCGCCCCCCTGAAACGCCCGGGCCAGCACCTTTGCCAAGCGCCAATCGTCGCTTGCCGACAATGGCCGCCAGAGCCCGCCAGGAATGGCTTTGCCGCTTATCGATAGCGCGCTCGATCGCGCCGGTCAAGGGGGCGGGGCGGCTGTTGTGTCCGCGCTGCGCCCAGGCCCTTCGGCCAGGGATGTGCATGCATTTTCCCTTGGCGCGGGCTGGACATTCGGGCTATAGCTCCCGAAAGCCGACGCCCGGTCCCATCCTTTCGGCGTCCCCGCCGCACTCGGCGGGCCATGGACCGGCCTCGGCGCCAGGCCGCCCCGCGCCGCCTCCCCCCCCAGCGGAGAAGCTGGCTGCGCGCGGTCCCCAAGGAGTTGGACCACACGTGACCTTCGCGCCCAGCAGGCCGGGCTACAAAACGCCCGACGCCTGCAGACCTTCCCCTGCGGTCAGGACCGCGACGCCCCCAGGCATGGCCACGGCCCTGCTGCTCGGCATCGCCCTGTTGCTGACGCTTTCGGCCTGCGCCCCGGCCTCGGTCTCCAGCCTGCGCACCCCGGTCCCGCGCGCTTCCGCAGGCTCCTTCGACCCCATTCTCGCCCAGAACAGCGGCCTGCTGGCCGAACAGCACCTGCCCGAGTCAGAACAGGCCCCCGTGGCCGCGCCGCCCATGCCCAGCCTCGCGCCAGGGCTGCTCTCCGCCCGCATAGAGCCCTTCCGGCTCAAGCCCCTGGCCGAGGCCCCGCCCAAGGCCACGGACATCCCCGAGTTCCCCTCCCTGGACGACCTGGAGGTAGAGGCCCGCCTGGAGCGCCTGTCCAAGCTGCCACCGTCCTTCGGCCTGGACATCGTGCGCACCGGCCTGACCCAGAAGGGCCGCCGCTACCGCTGGGGCGGCGCCATCCCCAGCACCGGCTTCGACTGCTCCGGCTTCACCCAGTGGACCTTCAGGCAGCACGACATCACCCTCCCGCGCACCGCCAAGGAACAGTTCAACGCCGGGGTGCACATCAGCCGCCACGAGCTTCGCCCCGGCGACCTGGTGTTCTACAAGATCAACCGGCGCGGCCGCTGGCACGTGGGCATCTACATGGACGACGGCATCTTCGTGCACAGCCCCAGGCGCGGCCGAAGCATCTCCGAGGCCAACATGGACGCCTCCTACTGGTCCAAGCGCTACATGGGCGCGCGCCGCTATGTGCGCTGACACGCGCCCCGCCAACCCCTCCGCCTCCCTCTACATCCACGTCCCCTTCTGCCGCTCCAAGTGCGGCTACTGCGCCTTCTTCTCCGAGCCCCTGCGCGCGGGCGCACTGGACGCCTACCTGCCCTTGCTGCTGGACGAGATGGCCCTCTGGGCCGAACGCCTGGGACGTCTGACCGTGCCCACCCTGTTCTTCGGCGGCGGCACCCCAAGCCTGCTCCCGCCGGAGCACCTGGCCCGCATCATGGACGCCCTGCGCCAGCACTTCGACCTCGCGCCGGATGCCGAGATCAGCATGGAGGCCAACCCCGAGTCCGCCAGCCCGGACTTCCTGCGCGCCGCCCGCGCCCTCGGCGTCAACCGCCTGAGCCTGGGCGTGCAGTCCTTCCGCGACGAGGAGCTGACCTTGCTCGGACGCCCGCACACCGCGCGACAGGCCGCCGAAGCCCTCGCCCACGCCCGCGCCGCAGGCTTCACCAACCTCGGCCTGGACCTCATCTGGGGGCTGCCGGGACAGCGCGAAGGCCAGTGGCTCGAATCCCTGCGCCGCGCCGTGGAGCTCGCCCCGGAACACCTGTCCTGCTACGGCCTGACCCTGGAGCCAGGCACCCCGCTGGCCGAGGCCCCCGAAGAACAGCGCCAGCTGCCCCCGGAACGCGAACTGGCGCACATGTACGTGCACACCGGCGAACTCCTCGAAGACGCCGGGTACATGCAGTACGAAATCTCCAACTACGCGCGCCTGGGGCTGGCCTGCCGCCACAACCAGGCCTGCTGGGAAGGCCGCGACTACCTCGGCCTCGGACCCGCCGCAGCCTCCACCCTCGGCCACCTGCGCTCCACCAACCCCGAAAGCCTGAGCGCCTGGGCCGAACTCGTGCGCACCCGGCGGATCGGACTGCACCAGCGCGAAACCCTCACCCCAGAAATCCGCGCCAGCGAACGGCTCATGCTCGCCCTGCGCACCACCAAAGGCCTCGACCTGGCCGAATACCGCGCCCTGTCCGGCATCAACCTGCTCACCAGCCACAAAGCCATCATCCAGGCCCTGCGCCAAAAGGAGCTCATCCGCATCCACCAGGGGCGGCTGCGCCTCACCCGCGCCGGCATGCTCGTCTCAAACAGCATCATCCGCGCCCTGGGCTTCGAATAGCCCCCTGCCTGCCAGGGACGCTGCCCCTGGCCGCCGGGGGCTCTCTCTCCCCACGTTGTCAACGCGGCGCAAAGCGGGCATAAGTCTGCCCATGGCGAAGCAACGCGAGGAATTCATCTGCACGGCCTGCGGGGCCAAGAGCCCGCGCTGGACCGGCCAGTGCCTGGGCTGCGGCGAGTGGAACACGGTGCAGGCTGCGGCCCCGGTGGGCGGCTTCAGCGCGCGCGGCGCGGGTTCGCGTTCGCGGGCCGCCTCTCTGGCCGGGCCTGAGGCCCTGGAGGATCTGCGCGGCGACACGGCCAAGGCGCGGCCCACGGGCATCCCGGCCCTGGACGGCCTGCTGGGCTCCGGCCTGGTGCCTGGCGCGGCGCTGCTTTTGGGCGGCGAACCCGGCGTGGGCAAGAGCACCCTGCTGTTGCAGCTGGCCGCGCTCCAGGCCAGCCAGGGCAACCGCGTGGTCTATGTCTCGGGCGAGGAGTCCCTGCCGCAGCTGCGCGGCCGGGCCGAGCGCCTGGGCCTGCTGGGTCCGGGGCTCATGGCCCTGGCCACCAACAACGCCGACGAGGCGCTCGCGGCCCTGGCCGACATGGGGAGCGCGCCGGGCCTGATCATCGCCGACAGCGTGCAGACGCTCGCCAGCCCACGGGCCGAGGGCATTCCCGGCAGCGTGAGCCAGGTACGCACGGTTTCCGGCGAGCTGGTGGAGGCCATCAAGCGCAGCCAGGCCACCCTGGTGCTGGTGGGCCACGTCACCAAGGACGGGCAGATCGCCGGGCCCAAGCTGCTGGAACACATGGTCGACACCGTGCTCTACCTGGAGGGCGACCGCCGCGACTACTCCCGCGTGCTGCGCGTGCTCAAGAACCGCTTCGGCCCGTCGGACGAGCTGCTCGTCTTCACCATGGAGGAGAAGGGCCTGGCCGTGGTGGACGACCCCTCGACCTTTTTCCTGGGCGCGCGCGACGCCAGCCTTTCCGGCGCGGCGGTCAGCGTGGCCATGGACGGGCGCAGGCCCTTTGCCGTGGAGATTCAGGCCCTGGCCACCAAGAGCTTTCTGTCCATCCCGCGCCGGGCGGCGCTGGGGTTCGACAACAACCGCCTGCACCTGCTTTTGGCCGTGCTGGAGAAGCGCCTGCGCCTGCCGCTGGGGCAAAGCGACATCTACGTGAAGCAGGGCGGCGGGCTCTCCCTGCGCGACCCCGGCCTGGACCTGGGCCTGGCGGCCGCGGTCCTGTCCTCGTTCTACGACGCGCCGCTGCCCGAGGGCGCTGCCTTCTGGGGTGAACTGGACCTGAACGGGCACGTGCGCCCCGTGGCCAACCACGACACGCGCCTCAAGCAGGCCGCGCGCCTGGGCTATGGCCCGCTTCTGCACTCCGGCACCTGCAAGACCCTGGACGACCTGCGCCGCGCCTTGTTCGGCAAGGCCCAAGGCTGACCCGCCAACACAAACAGACCACCCCTTCGCAAGGAGACGATGATGCCATTGACCACGCTTCCCATTGCCTTTCTTTTCCCCGGCCAGGGCTCCCAGGAGCTGAACATGGGCCGCGACGTGGCCGAGGCGCAGAGCGCCGCCATGGATCTCTGGAAACTGGCCGAGAAGCTCTCCGGCCTCAAGCTGCGCGAGATCTACTGGGGTGAGGAAGGCGCCACCCCGGCCCCGGAGATGAGCGACACCAAGGCCCTGCAGCCCGCGCTCACGGTTGTGAACCTGAGCCTGTGGCTGGCCGCCAAGCCCAGGGCCGCCAACCTGCGGGTGGTTGGGGCCGCTGGCCACAGCCTGGGAGAGTTCGCGGCCCTGGCCGCCGCAGGCGTTTTGTCCGTAGAGGACGTCATCAAGGCCGTGTGCGAGCGCGGCAAGCTCATGGCCGGGGCAGGCAAGGAAGGCCACGGCATGGCCGCCGTGGTCAAGCTGCCGCTGGAGGTCGTGGAAGGCATTGTCGATAGGGCCGCGAAGCAGTCCGGCGCGTTCCTGCGCATCGCCAACTACAATTCCCCGGCGCAGTTCGTGCTCTCCGGCGAAAAGCCCGCCCTGGACCTGGCCGCCACGCTGGTCAAGGAAGCCAAGGGCCGCGCCGTGCCCCTGGCCGTTTCCGGCGCGTTCCACAGCCCGCTCATGAGCGAGCCCGCCAACGTCTTCGCCACCATCCTGGAGGGCCTGCGCTGGATGCCCGCCCGGTTCCCGGTGTGCATGAACGTCACCGGCATGCCGGAGTCCAACCCCGGCATCCTCAAGACCCTGCTCACCGCGCAGATGACCTCCTCCGTGCTCTGGACCACCACCATGCAGAACCTCTACGCCGCAGGCGCGCGCCGCTTCGTCGAGATCGGACCCAAGAGCGTGCTGACCAAGCTCGTGGGCCAAAACCTCGAAGGGAAGGACGACGCCCTCGCCCAGAACGCCGGCAACATGGACGCCG
>Ga0209373_10004148_pt1 | contig 12728 bp, 13 predicted proteins | sample Higcelweek5metaG_FD_187173 | JGI IMG/M metagenome (GOLD analysis project Ga0209373, IMG submission 187173) | Freshwater pond sediment microbial communities from the University of Edinburgh, under environmental carbon perturbations - High... | ecosystem: Environmental > Aquatic > Freshwater >... | reverse complement strand
CTTCTCTATTCTAAAGTAAAAACTATGATTCCTTTCGTTTTTACTCTTTTTATCGTGTTTGAAAATCTCTCGCATTACACCCCTTGACAATCCAACTTCTTTTTTTTTCAAAAACCGAAAGAGTTAATGTATTCATCTGTAATCTATTTTTTGAGACAATAAAAAAGAAGCAGAAATTATATGATAAAAAATGGTGTAATAAGATCATCAACTTTTATCGGTAGGAGATCTGACTTTTTGATTTCCATAAGGTCGGAAGTATTCATTTTTCCGAAATATAATTCTTTGAGTGATCATTCATGTTTTAAATAATCAAGGACTTCTAAATATCCATTGAGGTAAACTGTATCCTTAACAAAAAGACCATCTTTGTCAATCTGCTTCATTCCACGCTTCATACGTACGAGATAACTAAAAATGAGTTCATAGTTATCGCTATAAAACTTTTTGTATTCCTCTACAAGTTCTGGATAGGAATGATTTTTTGCAAAATCTATAAAGTAATATCTCTCCATAAATCCATAGTATTTGGTATCATTTGGAGTGAGAAATCTACTTTGGTTGTAGATGGCAATTCCTTCTTCAATTGCGAGATAATGAGCCGTTCATTGGGCAAATATCTGATATCATGTGCGTTGTCCGTTGATTTTTCTCAGGTAGTGACCTTCAACTTCATGAGCTATTACTGAACGCATTTCTCTTTTTCAAACAAGTGCGCTATGTTTCACATAGAGTTCGTTTCCTCTCATAGAAAAACGAGACCCAAGCTCTCTTTCTTTCACTCATATTTTAATGGAATAGATGTGATTAAATTTTTCAATATACTGCTTAATTTCATCAATGGTTAAAAATTCTTCTTCTGAATCGATAATTGGTTTTTTAAAAATAATTGATTTTGCATATTTTAGATTTTCTGGGATAATCTCTCAATAAAGCTTTTCCGAATAGCGAAATAGATCTTTGGTATTCTGTTTTTGGAACGCTTGAAGAAATAGTATCTTGTCGAGTATTTCATTTTTTTTTCTGAGAAATATTCCTGAGAGAGGAATATCTGGTATCTCTACTTTTTGAATCTCAGTTTGAAATTCCTGTAGATTCAAAGTGAATTCGTGATATTGTAATTGAGGGACATATGTTCCAGCAGAATTAACAAATTTGAGTTTTTCTGTTTGGAGATTGCTCGGAGTTATGAGCTTGAGAATATTGAGATGTTTATCAATATCTATCAATTTTTTGTCGAGTTTTTTGAGTAGGTCCTCGTATCCCTTGTGAATCACGAGGTTTTTCTTAACGATTTGTGGTGTCGAATCAATCGGAATTTCGTGGTCCTTGTATTTGTAGGGGTCTATTAAAAATCCCCAGAGAACATCTTTTCCGATACACGCATTTTCAGTAGTTTCCCTCACCAAAAATCTTACGATTCTCCATTCTCAGAGAATCTGACATTTGAGTCGAATCATTTCATTTTTGACTTTTTTTGAATCTACTCAAAGGGTATTTTCGAGGTATTCACGTTTGATGGTAGAGTGTGATTGATTCGCTTGAATATGAGCGACCAGTTTGTGAGTTTTCTCTTCCATCACGATACTGATGTATTCTTTGTTTCAGAGTACTTTTTTTCAGGAGATATTTTTTATCTGTTCTTCGATGTCTCCCCCAAAGAGGTCTCTGGCAAGTCTGACTCATTTTTCAACCGATTGTACTTTGATATTTTCCACTTTTTTCAAGCGTTCTAAAAGCGGAACTTTGTTGGCAACTTGTACTTCGAGTCATGGTCTGACATTCATTTCAAGGAGTAAGGGTCAGACTTCATGATCAAGGACTATATCACATCCGACATATCCAACCTTAGTAATCTGTTGGACTTTTACGGCCAGTTTGAGTATTTCTTCCCATTTTGGGAGAGCTATACTTCTCACGTCACCAATTCAGGGAATAGATTTTGTATTTTTTCCAAATTGGGTGATATTGGTGAGTTTTCACGAACCGAGGTCGATTCAGACTCCACACGCTCATGCATGAAGATTGGCTTTCCCTCTAGAGTTCGCAGTCGGGACTCTAAGCATTGCAATGACAGGAATAGAATTGAAGACGATGACTCTAATATCAGGGAGTCCGTATTTTCCTAAGAGATCAATAGAATGATCGAGCTCTATTTTCTTTTCAAACATGACTTTGTCACGCCTCCCAGAAAGTGAATAAAACCCATCAAGGATATCACTCGTGTGTTGAATGAGTTCCTTGTATGAGTAAATAAGGTGGTCGTTGGTGAGGTAGTTGCCATTATCGTCTTTGGAGTCAAAGATGATAATGCCTTTTCCTCCATACCCAGCATTGGGTTTAATGACAAAGGGAAGCTCAAGGGAAGAAATATCGGCTTTTTCGAGCTCTTGATGGTCACGTATAATAAGAAGTGACTGAGAAACAGCAACTCCTTTTTTTGAGAGAAATTCCTTGGTTTGAAGTTTAGAATCAGCAAGTTGTTTGGCAAATTTATCATTGTATTCCCCAATATAATTAAGATTTCTCGCATTTTGCCCCAGGATACCATAATTTTTAAAAAACAACATAGACATCAAGAAAAAAAATAGGACTGTTTGGTTTTTATTATACGAGGATTATGGAGAATGCAAAATTATTATTCTTATACTTCCTCAAGTGGGATTTCTTTGATTTTGTGCATGATTTGGTCAATGATGAAGGTGGTGTAGTTTCCAGCGGTTCTTGGAGAGATGCGAATATTGAGTTCAGAAAAGAAAAACTGAAAGATTTTTGCCACAAAAATGATAAGGTTTTTTTTCGAAACAGGAGTATCGAAAAGCTCCCCAAGACGTGCGAGTTGGAGGTTTGAATATTCCAGTCCTACGATATCAATCGTATCTTCTATCCAAGAGTTGATTCTCATTTTAATGGCTCCATCAAGGGTGCTATCATCAAAGATAATCTCTTCATTTACGGGCAAATAGTCAAAATCTATGAAATGTTTGTGTGACATTTCACGGATTTTGTCTGAGAGGGGTAGGTAGATGAGTGACAAAATTCCCAAAAGAAAATGAGAACTATATCCCTCATCCAATAGAGCAAAGAGGTCTCCTAAGAGGAAATCATATTTTTTGGACTGAATGAGTGGCAAGAGAATATTCACCAGCATCAGGTCGTACTTTTTTGCCTTCTTTTCGTCTTTTGCCACACGTTTCATCCCCGCACCTGCCTTTTTTACTTGCTCTTTGAATTTATCAGAGACCTCTGTGGATTTCGAAGCCGAATTTCACGACTCATCAGGAACAAAATCTTCTAATCACATACAAACAAAAGTTAAGGAGTAGGAGGTAGAGACCATTCATGAACGGTCTCTACCACAATTTGGAATGTATTTCTACTTGAATAATCCTCCAAATATTACCAAAATCTCGAAAATATTCAAATTTTAATCATTTTTTTGTAAGAAATTCACGGGAATACTCATATTGGTCAAAGCCAATTTCCAAAAAGAGCGTCGCTTGGGGTATATGAAAATCTTCTATAAAGACTTCGACTTCTTCCAAAAGTCTTTCATAGAGTTCAAATCCTGTTTGGGAACCTCAAAAGAGTGCCAAATATGGTTCGTTTGCAATGACTTCTTCTGACATATTTTCAAAATCACCATCTTTGATATAGGGAAGGTTTGCAGAAATGATGAGTTGTTTTTCAAATAAAAACTCTTGGTTTGGATTATTTTCCATTGGGATTCCAAACTTCTTACAGAAACTTGAATTATGAGAGGAACTATGATAAAAAACACTCAAAAGGTCGGATTTGAGTACGATTGGTGAGAGGGTATGTGTTTTAAAATTTATTTTGGCTACTTCGAGTGCTTCTGAGCTCAGGTCAAGAGCATAAAGACTAGTCAGTTCAAATGGGAGATTCTTGACTACGGACGTCAAAATACACCCACTTCCCGTACCAATATCGATATAGGTTGTCTGGGGTGAGGAGAGCATCTTGAGTATTTGATAGACCATAATTTCTGTCTCGTTGCGAGGTCTCAAAACATTTCTGTTTACAAAAAAATCAAGAGAAAAAAACTCCTCTTGATGTTCATAATCTCTCTTAGTTTTCAAATTTCTTTTTATTAAAGATGAGAGTAGTAAATACGAGTATAATCATAAGAAACAACACTGCATGGAGAGAGGTCGTTGTATATTCGGTCAATGTAGGGAGTGAAATACTTCCTATTCTATCTTTAAAATTCATAAATTGGTATGGAGGAAAGATTCCTTGGAGAATATAGGCTCCATTGATAATAAGATCATTGTGAGTTTTATTGGCTAGATCAATTGCCAAACTAAAGCTATGAGCAATGAGGTATACCATAATTGATATGACAATAGTCAAAATATTAGACATGAAGGTTGAGAAAAAGAGTACTAAACCAATCAATATTACAAGTTTCAAGAAGATAAATACCAAACTCATTACCAAAAGTGAGTCGATGGGAATGTCTTGAAAATAGAGAACTCCAAGATAACAGATAGATTGAAAAAATACGATTGCAAAGATGACTCCCACAAATCCAAGAAATTTTCCAAAGATAAATTCATATCTTCTAATCGGTTTGGAGAGAATGAGGAAAATAGTTTTTCCTTCGATTTCTTTAAAGAGAAGTTGACTTCCGACGAAGAGAACTCCAATGAGTCCAAAGATTTCAATCATAGCAATCCCAAAATCAGTGATGACTTTTTGTCCTTCCCCAATGGTCAATTTTCCAAGAGCAATGGAAAAAACAATAAAGAGAAATGCAAAGACCAAAATCAAATACAGAAATTTATTTCTCACAATTTCTTTAAAGGTATTGAGTGCAATGTTAAGCATAACAAAGAAAATTAAAAAATATAAGTGGTAAATATTGCCAGCAGGCTAACTAATTAATACTATTCTTCTAATTTTTGTAAAAAACAAAAATTCAATCAATCCAGCGATGTATACCTGTTCTATTTTGGTTTTCCGAAAATCTTCTATCGACTCAAAAACTCGACCAGTTTGAACCACGTTCAAACATGGGACGCAAACAGTTTTCGTCTCTTCCAGTTTTTTTGGAAAACTAATTTTGCTTGGGTATAATCATCCATATCTATTCAAAATGATATTCTAAAAGTCAGCCATTTCCTCTGACAAAGGAGAGTATATCCATTTCTTTTTTTCCTTCAAGTTTTACTCGGTGAAGAATTAAAAGTCCATCAGAAGTCAGGATAGCAATATGTTTGGAACTCCCATGTTCATACTCAACTACATCTCCAATTGCAAACTCTTCAGCAAGACAGAGGTCATTGAATTCAAACGAGACGTTGGTAAACTCTATCTTTTTTCTCTGATATTCACTATAAATTCACGGCCAAATGTGGTACGCACGATAGAGATTATAGATTTCTCGTCAGGATTGTTTTCCAAAATGTATTCTTCCATCTTCTTTTGATATTTTTGTACAATAGGTTGAAAGTTGGTGATTTTGTGGTCTTGAGGTGCAATTTCATGCAACAATTCTATCAAGTGTGTGCACGAGTGCATCTGGTCCTATCTGGGAAAACTTTACAAAGATCTCATCGCTCGTCTCATCTGGCAAAATATTAACTTCGTGAATGGAGAGGATATCCCCTTCATCCATACCTTCTGACATATACATAATTGTGATTCCTGTCGTGTGGTCACCGTGCTTGAGAGATTCTTGCACGGGGCTCGCACCACGATAGTTTGGAAGAATACTTCCGTGAATGTTGATACATCCATACTTTGGAATCTCAAGAAATTCTTTCGGGATAATCTTTCCGTACGCTACGACTACGATAAAATCAAGGTCTTTTTCACGCAACAGTTCCTGGAATGCAACATTATTTCTAAGTTTTTCGGGTTGATAGCATTCGAGATTATTGTCTTGTGCGTATACTTTCACCGGGGGTGGTGTGAGAATTTGTTTTCTCCCAACTGGTTTGTCTGGTTGACTCACAACAATCTCGACAATGAGGTTTGGATAATTTTTATTGAGTGAAGAAAGAATGCTCTCCGAAAAATCACCCGTTCCAAAAAATGCTATTTTCATATAGGTACACTCTTATTGAGACTGAGATAAATGGCGGAAGGGATGGGATTCGAACCCACGGTACAAGGTTATGTACACACGATTTCCAATCGTGCTCATTCGACCACTCTGACACCCTTCCACAAAATTGGACTCTTCTATTGTAAGAAATGCTTCAAAAAGTCAAATAAAACGAGCTCTTTTCGTTGTGGCAAAAAAATATACCTAAGTGAAATAGGTTTTCCTAGAAACTGGAAGAGACGAAAACTGTTTGAACTACGTTCAAACAGGTCGAATTTTTGAGTCGATGGAAGATTTTCGGAAAAACAAAAGAACGGGTAGATAAAATTTTTAGGGTTATATTATTCCCCTAATAGCTGAAATATTGAAACTGTAGTTCATTTTGAGTGACCCGATGAGTCAGATATAGCCAATCCTTCCATCAATACTAATTTCACGCACGATGATCGTATAATCCTTAAGAAATTGAATAATATTTTCTTCTCAAAGAAACACATTGACTCCAGTTTGAAGAGGTAGATTTGTAATAAATTGTGTAAAATGGTGTTTGTCTTCAAGCATTCGTATAATACTAAAGATACTTTCCCCAAGCATTTTGAAATTTTTATCAAGAAAATTTCAAATTCCATTTACCTGCATAATACCTTCAGCTTCCAATAAAAAAAATGCAATTTCTCAGGTGTTTTTGGCCAGTTCGTAGGTGATGGTATAGATATAATCTTCAAGCTTTTTATGTGGAATGTTGCCCATCATGACTCATTGCCTTCATGAGAGAAAATGGTCTGGCATTTCCTGCATAAGGTAACTGATAAAGGCCCTGAGTCCTTTGGCAGTAGGAAGTCTTCCCGCAGAATTGTAGGGTTGGTAGATAAGTTCTAGTTGTTCGAGGAGCATCATGTCATTACGGACAGTTGCTGAGCTGACACCGAGATGGTATTTTTTTAGCAGGGCTTTACTTCCAAGAACCTCTCAGGTTTTGAGAAATTCTTCGACGATAATTTTGAGGATGTGAATGTTTCTTTGGGTAAGATTGGACATGGGAGAGCATTAGAATCTAAATAAGTTCACTGACAACCTGAGTAAGGTTTTTACAAAATTCAGTAACATGATAGGTTTCTAAGATGCTATCGTAGGATTGCGTACGGAGAGTGTTTTGGGTAAAGATTTCGAGTTTATGACTCATATCGTCAAGACTCGTAGGTGAAAAATAACTTACTTCATCTCCAAAAATTCCGTGGTTTTGCTCGCTTTCTGTAATCAGGATTGGAGTCCCAAATCTGAGGGCTATATTGAGAGTAAAGGGAAATACGTCATAGAGAGACGGGTGCACGACTCCAATCGATTGGGTATAGTAGGCTTTGAGTTCATTTTGGTTGGGCACTCAGACAAAGACGACCTTGTTTGAGAGTTTCATATCAAGGGTGAGTTGTCGAGTTTCGATATCTTCTGAAATTTTCTTCCCAAGACATACAAGGTAGAGTTCACGTTTTTTGCTGACCTTTGCAAATGCTTGCAAGAAACGTTCCATATTTTTATTGTTTCCAACTCCTGCATCGTAGATGATATACTCTCATTGGATTCCATGTTTGGACTTGATGTCGATATTGGAGTCCACTGGAGTGATGGATGGAAAAAAAGCTTGGATAGGGAAAATACGTTGTTCTGGAATATTGAGTTTTTCGTTGATTTCTGTCTTGATATTTTTATCATAACAAACGATAAGATTGGCTTGTTTGACATTTGTTTTCATAGTAGAAAGGTGGGTCATACGATTCCAAAGTTGGTGGTCTTCGCGGTTGGGATAGAGGAGTTTTTCAAGGGTTGAGAGCACCTGTACTACTTTCTTTTTATAAAGAAGTGGACGGGTTTCTTCAAAAGTAATCAGAACATCAAGATGGTCAGCAAACAGTTCTTTGAGAAATAAAATCTGTTCTTTGAAATAGTTGTGTCCATAGTCGATACGTCTGCGGATGATATTGGGCTTAAGAGGAGGGAGTGGTTTTGGTGTGTAGATGATGAAAGTATGGTCGTTTTTGAGGGTGTTGAGAGCTTGTACAAAATCAAGAAAAAAAACGGGGTTTTCTTGGGAAAATACGCGTGCATCGATTCCTATTTTCATGGGTTTGAAAGGATTAATAAAAATATGTCAATATTATATAGAAAAATGTTTGTTTTTCAAGTTGCTTTCGCCTTCCTCTTAGAAAACTCATGGGATAAAACGGTAGGGTACTTTTTTTGCATACTTCGCGTAGTCTCCTGTCATGCTCAGGTGACGTTCCTCAGTGAGAGCACGCATCGCATAGATACTGGTCCGTGCGCTGAGTGAGAGCAACCCCAGTATAAATCCCGTAAAGTTTCCACTTACCAAAAACGCTCACAAAGCAGGAAGTCCTCCGATCCACCAAGCGGTATTTTTACAAAAATATGCAGGATGTCTCACAAAACGATACGGTCCTCTCTCTACGATTCCACGGTTGGTGAGATTGCTAGCCTTGAGCCCAAGCGCGATACTTGCCCGTGAATAGATTCCCATAAACACAAGGATGGCACAGTTAAAGAAAAGATGAAAGACCCAATTTCCAAATTGAGGAAAATCCGTTGAGTACCATCCTAAAATATTTCCTGTTGCAGTATTAAAAGGAGGATAGCACAAGAGTGCCACTACCCACCCCAGCATAGTAGGTTCTACAGAGAGAATTTGATTTTTAAATATTTTTCCTTCTATCAAATAACCAAGCGTAAAAAAGAGGACATCAAAAAACAAGATCGCACTAAATGCCATATTAAAAAAGTTTTGATTGAAAAAGAGAAGGAAATCAGTGCTCAGGAGTCCATAGTTTTGGGAGGCATGATAGATATGATTGGAGAGGGTGAAGATATGCCCTGTGAGCCAAAGAATCATCAGTGGGGCGTAAAATCCTTTTACACACCATGCAAGGATGGAGGTTCTTTCTTTTTCAGTCATCGCAGTACGATGGTTCCCGAACTTGCGAGAGAGGTATCCAATCACGATACGAGCCTTTGATGGAGTATCATCGAAAAGATAAAACGGAACCAAGAACACGAGATAAAAGATAATTACTGTATGAAATACGCTTTTGAGATCTAAAAAACCGGTATTTGGAAGAAAATCAAAATGATAACTCCCTTGCAAAAACCCAACAAAATATTGATTATTTGAGTAAAACCAATATAACAGGAGCAAGAAAAGTGCGGTCGAACAGTAGTTTTTCAAAAAATGGTTCATACCAAATGAATAAAAAATAATTTGGGGGCATTGTAATGCTTTTTTTCTTTTATACAAATAATTTATAGCATTTTTTTATGGGACATATCTATTTTATTATGGGGATTTCGGGGAGTGGCAAAGGAACTCTTATTTCGAATATAGAAGCTGGTGCATTTCCTGATATACACATTCCTCTTTCTTATAAAACAAGACCAAGGAGAGAAAATGAAAAAAACGGTATACATGCTCATTTTATCAGCAAAGAACAGTTTTTTCAGGACGTGAAAAATGGTGATTTTTTAGAATTTGCACTCGTTCATGATCTTGATTATTATGGAACTAAGTTGGCAGATGTTTTGGATAATGGGGTGTATCAGTGAAAAATTGTCATCAAAGAGCTTGATGTCAATGGACTTGAGAGTTTGAGAACGGAACATCCAGAGCTCTATTCACTCTATACAACGATATTTTTATATATTCCTGATGATGTTCTTGTAAAAAGAATTGAAGAGCGAGGCGCTTTTATGAGTGATGAGGAACTTCAAAAACGTCTTGCTTCTGCACTCTATGAAGAACATAAAGCCGTTGAAATCTGTGACTATATCATCGATGCTACCCAGTCCAAAGAGGCAGTGTTGAAAGAAGTCTTGGAAATAATGAAACTCATAAAATAATAAAAAACTTTACTCCCTCAAAAAAATCTGATATACTTCATCAAGTTTGTGCAAAATACCCTCTATCTACTGCCTATGCCCCCTTTGATTCTTACTTATATCGTGTTTCGGAGTACTCTGTGTCTCGTTGCAGTCTTTTTTGGAATTCAACAGAGAAAAAAGCTTCTTTTTCTAGAAAAACGCTACCTCAAATTTCTCTCCAGACCTTGGAAAATTATCACCTTTGTAATTGCAACCATAGGGCTATCTGGTATTGGAGCTCTTGGGTATGACCCCAGTTGGGATATCCCTATCACGGTGTTGATGTGAGTAGGGACGTATTATTTTGCACCCTATACCGTAGGAATTTGGTATCGATACTTTGCTTTTCAAGAAAAAGACAAAGTGCTTTTTTTCATTGCGACCATCTTGATGATGTTCACGACCTGTTGGCTTTATGAAGGATATGCTACTGCTGTACTCCTTGGATTTTATCCACCAATGGCACTTGCAAATATGGGACTTTCTCCTTTATTTTACTCACTTGCTGGACTAATGTGGAGTCTCGATGTCAGGCATGATGGCAAGATAGTATTTGCCTTTATGGAAAAAGAATGGGTTGAATTTCAGGGAGATAGAAATCAACTCTCAAAAATCTTTATTTTTTCTCTTCCAATAATCCTTTTTATGGTGTTTATTATGTGAGCTTATCTATATTTTAGTATGTATCCAAGTTAGATATTTAATTCATTATTTTTTTTCCATGAAAACTGTTAGAAAAACCGCAATCATCTGTTTTTACAATAAACAAAAGCAAATTCTCCTTCAAGAAAGGTGAAGCTATAGTAAACTTTGAGAAGAATGGGCATTTTTTGGTGGAGGGATTGAAGCTTGAGAGACTCCAGAAGAAGGATTTTTCCGTGAAGCACGTGAAGAGCTCGGGCTTGATATGTCGCTGTTCCCGTTTGAATATCTTGGAGAATACTACACCTCATACTCAAATCGTGATGTATGGAGATATTTTTACCTAATTTTGACCAAATGGAAAGCCGAAGACTTTGAAATCTACGAAGGAATTGGTGCAAAATTTTTCTCACTTGAGGAAGCACGCACGCTCAAGTTCCCAAGCCCTGTGGATCCAATCATTGATATGCTTGAAGTTGAGATTGGAAAGAGGATATAATCTTATTTCCTTTTTAGAGGAAAATGTGAAGTAATCTTATCTATTTCTATGTTCTGATTGAATAATAAGTAAACTAACCAAATTATGGATTCGTTAGATTGGCACCAATTTGAAATTAATGCTTGAAAAGGTTCAACAAAGTATTTTGAAACCAGACTCTGTAAGGAATTGTTCGCAATACAAAATGATGTTCAACTAGAGGATGTTATTATCTTTGAATGATTAAAATGAATCGAGAATGTTCCAATCAATGGTATTGCTTACCAATCAAAATATCTTACTAAGTGGGATTGGAGACAAATTAAAGATTCACTTAACAAAGCCTTACAAGCAAAGTTAAAATGAGAAAAACCCTTTAATGAACTGATTAAAATAATTGTATATGTCAAAGACATAAAGTACAATTATCTTAACGACCAAATAATAAATTTATTAAAAGATGCTTGAATAGAACTTGAAATATTCAATCGATGGGATATAATCTGGAATGATAAAAAATATAACTATTTAAAACAGTATTTTCAACAAGTACCTAGTATTTCTAATAATGATTTTTATGACCATTGAGGTTTCTTGATGTGATTTGATATATATTACAATAGAGAAGCTCTGATATAGTGGTAATAAAAAAAAAAGACAAGTCTATATCTTTAAAATCCCTCCTATCTAAGAGTTAGATTGTGTAATCAAGAAGCAATTAGTATAACTTTATCCTTGAAATTCATTTCTACCGTATGGTATTTTCAATAAATTCTATTTCTTAATTTTTGGCTAACAATTCAGAATCTTTTTACTCAACAGATTCAATTTTCAACAACAACTCTAAAAGAACTAATAATTTTATTAGTTTCCTTTTCTGTATCTGTTAGTGGTTTCTTTTTGCTTCACTTTTTAGGTGTCGTTATTCAGTTTCATCATAGATATCACGAGTCACCATATTTATCAATGCTTACTGTTCATATTCAATCTCTGTCATATAATTTTTTATCATGAATCTTTCACTCTTGTGTTTCTCATAAAAACAATATTCGTCTCTTGTTATCAGTCACTATTGTGTTTTTCACTGTATGTCTTTTCTTCTTTCAAGAGTAATTCTTCTTTTGTTGTTTTGTTTTTGCAGGTCTATTTATTGGTCTTTCTGTTCAATCAACAAATATTTCTTTCATTTCTGGATATCTTTCTAATAATTCTTCTAAATTTTTTGTCTTTCTCTCGGGTAATACTAACTTTCTTCATAGTGCTGTTTCTAGTATTGGTAAAAATTTCACTACCCAATAATACGGCTGACTTCTTGCTACATCATATAAAAATGCTACAAAATCATACGTAGGATATACTTTTACATAAAACAATATCATTAATAGTTTACTTTTCGCATCTTTTAATGCTCCTTTTCTTCATCCTCATACTCATCTTTCTCTTGTTTCTTTTAGTGTTGAGTAGTATTCATTTAATGAATTCTCAAAATATGGCAATATCTCTTCAAATTCTTTTTTTCATATTCATATTATGCTTCTTAACATTCTATCATTGTTGACTGCTTTTTCTATATTCATATTTCCTTTTTATCAAATATTTCTCTGTTTCTAT
>Ga0209373_10004147_pt1 | contig 12728 bp, 4 predicted proteins | sample Higcelweek5metaG_FD_187173 | JGI IMG/M metagenome (GOLD analysis project Ga0209373, IMG submission 187173) | Freshwater pond sediment microbial communities from the University of Edinburgh, under environmental carbon perturbations - High... | ecosystem: Environmental > Aquatic > Freshwater >... | reverse complement strand
CGCAAAACTGCGAGTTCGGCAAGAGCGCTTTGGGCGGGCTCGGAGTTATGCGACGGGATTCCCGCCTTCGCGGGAATGACAAGAGCCAGCGCGAGCCTTAACTACATTACCCTCAGGGCGTTGTCACCCCCGCGCAGGCGGGGGCCTCGTCCCTGAACACGCCGGCCTTTTGGAGCGATCTTTAGCAAAGCACAGAAGACTTTTAGAGCGTTCTCCCGCAAAACTGCGAGTTCGGCAAGAGCGCTTTGGGCGGGCTCGGAGTTATGCGACGAGATTCCCGCCAGCGCGGGAATGACAAGAGCCAGAGCGAGCCTTAACTACATTACACTCAGAGCGTTGTCACCCCCGCGCAGGCGGGGGCCCCGTCCCTGACCACGCCGGCTTTTGAGAGCGTTCTTTGGCTTACCGCGCAGGCTTCCAAAGCCTCTTCACCGCCCCCACCATCTTTTCATTATCGGAGTAGGTCAGACTGTAGCAGGGCAGGTTTAAAAACCAATCCATGAATTTCGATGCATTTTCGGGCAACGGAGAGATCCAGGAATCGGGCACCAGGTGCTGAAAAGCAACATCTTTGGGGATCTCTTCCAGAATCAGGCCGCTCTCTTTCCGGTACTTCACAAAAACAAGCGCTTTACACGGATAACCAGAGGCAGGATCGCCTGAAAATTCCGAAGGGGGCAGGTATCTGACAGTTTTATCCAGATCGGGGTAGTAGAATTCTGCAGCAACATCGAGTTGTGGATAAATCGGGATCAGATGATTTAAGGCGCTTTTTTTGACCGATACGGCTGCCGGAAAATTGAACACCTCTCCTGTAGCGGCATTTACGGGCACAAAATCATCAGCCAGCAAATCCAGTCCCGATGCCATCAGGATCGCAGATATCGTGCTTTTTCCGCTACCGGAATCCCCCAGAAACAGGATGGAGTCATTGCCGTAGCTCAGGGCCGATGCATGGAAAACCGCCATCCATTTTTCATCTGACGTACGATGCATACAATTGAGCAACTCCATGAAATATCGCCCGACCATGACGTGCGATTCTTCAAGAGCCCATTGTCCGGCCATTTTACCGTCAGACAGCAGGATAAGTTTACCTTGAAGCAAAAAAAGCTGAAAACAGTGATCCCACCCGCCGGTTTCTGAGGTTTCGAGATGAGCGAATTTGGGGTGAATCAGGTACTCGCAGTGTTCTGTTTCATATTCAGCCAGATAGATCTGATCCAGAATTTTATAATACTTCCTGGAATAGAACCGGGTCGGCACCGATTCAACCGGAATGAACTCCTGATCCGCATCAGCGTCAATCGGAGTGCATTGTTCTAGGTACAGCTGCTGCACTTCTCCCGTAAACCGTTCAGCCTCGTTTTCAGGCAACTGGTAAAAATCCGCACACCATGCAACAATCTCATCGAAATCAATCTTCTTTTCGAGCCGGCTGATCACCTCGTAAGCTGGCATTTCCAATACCATATACCGATTGCTCTCCTGAAACCAAATAATTTTTTTTTCTCCTGCGATCCTTTCCAGATAACTCATCCGATCAATTTTAGACGCGTAATTTATACTAATTTATCCAATTGATCTTTTTCATGACAGAGGCAGTTCCGGTATCGATTTTTATCAGATAAACCCCGGTGCAGGAGGGGTTGAAACGGATCTCATTTTCGCCTTTATTGTTCAGTGTTGCGGAGGTTAAAACGCTGCCGTTCATAGAATACACGATAGCCTGTGATCCGTGAATAAAAGTGCCGGTTATCCTGATTTTATGTTCTGATGGCAGAGGGATAACCTGACAGGCATCCTCCGTCGGTTTATCAATGCCCATCGTATTGGTGGCATGGAGGTAAAACCGACCGGCTCCTTTGGCCTCCGAAAGAAGCACTATGGAACAGTAACTTCCGTCCTGATCCAGACGATGAAATTTACCCGTTACGCGGTCTTCCAGATAAATTCCGATATTTCCCGGAAAACCGGATGATTCGGTGGTAAAGAGTACCGGTGAGCCTGCCGGAGCATGCAGCACCACCGGAACGGCACTATTTTCATAACTATAAGCAGGCAGAGCCTGAATACCGAAGTTGACGTTGCTTCCTTCGATTTGGGTAGCCAATAAAACAGAATTATCGGAATTCAGCCCATCGAACACGCCGGCATCATATCCTGCGTCAATACCCTGGGTAGCATTTTGGGTATAAACAATTCGGGTACTCATTGTTTTACCGGCAATATTGGCTCGCAGTTTAATGGAAGGCCGGATAACATCGGATTTGAACACCGCAGTACCATGGTTTCGCATGGCGGTAGTAAAATTCATGGAACTATTGTAGTCGGTCCTGATGAAAAAGCCCTGGCCTGGCGCGATATTGGTTGGATCAGATGCGTTATTGATGATTTCATAGGTTGCAGTGGTCGGATTCCAGAAATAGATCGCTTCATAGCAAACGCGGAATTTCGACATATTAATATCTATAAAATTATGGGTCGCATCAGCTGCGTGATTCCCATATATCGATGAAGGATAGGGATTTCCAAGAAGGTTCCATTTATCGGTCCCCAGAGAAATCGTGGCAGTCAGGTCGAGATATTCGGGATAACCGGTGAAAGTGAGGATTCCATCCGATGAGCGAAGCACTTCATATCCCTTTCCGTCGCCGAAATCTTCTGAAAAATCAATCGTTGAAGTGGTGTAACACACAAAGCCGGGAATGGTATTGTTGTAGTAACCCAGACCATATTTATCGCCGTTTGTAGCGATTGCATTGGCTGATACAAAATCTGTCGGGGCCAGATCCTGGATGGGTGATGCAATCAGGTGCCACTTATCGGTACCGGTAACATACCTTTGTACATCGGCACTGCCCATTCCGCCGAATTCTGTTGCCAGCAGGGAGCCGGTTCCGGTGGCATCCGACTGAATAATCAATCCATTTTGCGTATTTATTTCAGATATACCTGAGAGCGTAAGCTTTCCGGCAGGAGGAACGGTAATGGTAGCGTATTCTTCGACCCTCAGAACAGCGATTTTACATTCCGGGCCGCCCGGTATGGAAGCATTTCCATCCCACACGGTGGTGTTCACGGCAGTAGTCCAGTTAACATATTCTTCCAGATCGGTACTGCCGCCTGTCTGGGTCCATTTTGAATTCGCAAAAAACCTTCCCAGGTAAGAGCTTGAAAAATTTAAACCTTCATAGGCACAAGGATCATTGAAAGCCATCGTACTCCAGGCTGCATAAACAAAATTCTGCAAACCGTTTATCCCGGATTCAATAAAACTAATACCGGCAACTGCCGATCCGTTAGTAATTTTCGCCTGCACGGTCATCAGGGTTTGATAGGAAGTTGAAACCTCCGTATAATCTAAACCCGTAGGATCATTGGCAAATACATTGTCATCCGATATCATATCGATGTTCAGATAGAGGGATCCCACGCCACCGGTGACCTCAACCAGGTGCGTATATGCGGGTGTTTCCAGTGAATTAGGGAAATTATAGGAGGGCCCCAGGGCAACGTTCCAATCAGTATCCGTAGTTGACAGGGCGGAATTGTTGAAATTAAGTGAGATCCGGCCCGATTGGTAGAAGATGTTGGCGGCATCGGTTTTCACCTGAACCTCAAATTCGAACCGGTCGGTACCCGATACCCGGATAATCCGGGGGTTGGCAAACCGGATGGTTAACACTGGCGGGGCAGATCCGACGGCCGGAGTTTGTGCTGATGCCAAGGTGGTTGCAAACAGGCAACAAAGGACCATGGATATAAACATCTTCCTCATAGTCAATTATTTAGGTTTCAGATTGAAAAAGAAACGCGCGATGCTTAGGGCACCACGCGTTACTTTTAATCAACCGGTAAAACTACCGTTTATGCTTTTCGGGCGGTATTGTTGGTTTCGCCTTTGGGAGTTTTGGCATTTCCCCAACCCGGATTAACCGGTGAGGTACTGGCAGCCATCGCTTTTTTAGGGCTCAAAAGCACCATTGAAGCAGCAGCAGTGAAAGCTGCATACATTCCCGCCTTTTTAATGGCGTCCTTTCTCGATATATTTTTCTTTTCCATTTCAGTAGATTGTTTCAGATTAGAATACCCAGTTAATTTTCTTTTTGATAACAGTTGTTCCGGTTTCGATTTTCAGAATGTACACTCCGGTGCTCAGTGTCCTGAACGGAATTTCATTCTCACCGATATTATTCAAGGTAGCAGTAGTCAGAACGCTGCCGTTCATGGAATAAATGGTTGCACGTGATGCCGGATTCACAATTCCCAAAACCCGGATTTTATTTTCCGATGGCAATGGAATGATGGTATAACTGTCTTCGATCGGATTATCGATACCATTAGCAATGGTGGCGTGGATATAGAATCTGCCGGTTCCTTTTGCTTCTGAAGGTACTACGATGGAATAGAAACTATCTTCCTGATCCATGCGGATGAATTTACCAGCTGCACGGTCTTCAAGATAAACAACGATATTGCCCGGGAAGTTGGCTACATCGGCGGTAAAGGTGATGGCAGAAGCAGCCGGTGCGTTCAGCACAACGGGAACTTCAATGCTTTCATAACCGTAAGCCGGCAAGCCCTGGATTGCGAAGTTCAGATCACTTCCATCGATGTGGGTAGCTAATAAATTAGCCGTGCTGCTGCCTTGTCCGTCGAATACACTTGCATCATAACCTGCATCAATGCCTTCGGTGGCATCATTGATATAGGCAATCCAAGTGCTCTTGTTCTGACCGGCAATGTTTGCGTTCAGTTTAATCGAAGGCCTTGAATCGCCTGATTTGAATGCGGCGGTACCATGATTACGCATGACAGTAGTAAAACTCATATTGTCGGCAGCAGTAGCTCTGACCATGAATGCCTGGCTCGAAGGAACGTACGTTGCAGCTGAAGCATTGTTATAAGGAATGTAGGTTGTTGTAGCGGCATCCCACATATAAACAGCTTCAAAACCAGCAGCGAATTTAGCCAGGTTAACGGTCACGAAATTGTCAGTATTATGAGCGTTGAAATTGGCAAAAATCTGTGACGGATAAGGGTTTCCGATGCAATTCCATTTATCACCCGTTGCGAGAACACCTACTGAAGTAGCATCGTATCCGGGAAGTCCGGTAAAGGTAACAGTCGAAGTAGCTGCTGATGGCATGATTTCATATCCATTACCAGTGGTAAAACTTCCTGCGGCACCCAGACCGGCGGTCGTATAGGTGACCCAATTCGGAATCGTGTTGTCATAATAACCAATCGCGGTTTTCCCACCGTTTGTAGCCATCGCGTTTGCTCCGGCAAAAGCTGAAATAGTAAGGTTGGTTACCGGGGCTGAAACCAGATGCCATTTATCGGCTCCGGTCATGTAACGCTGGATATCGGCTGAGCCGGCTCCCGAAACGGCGCCAGTGATCAGTGAACCGGTACCGGCAACAGTTGAGGTGACTACCAAACCATTAGCTGTTTCAATTGCTAAGGTTCCGGTATTGGTCAATTGACCGTCAACAGGAATGGTTAAAACAGCAGGACTGAGAATACTCAAAGCCGACATGTTTGACACACCTGAAGGAAGGGTAACAGCACCATCTGCTACTGAAGTTTTAACTGCAGTCGTCCAGTCAACAAACTGACCGTTTACGGTATTTCCAATCTGTGACCAGCCCATTGTTGTACTGTATATCCTGCCTAAATATAGATTTGCAAAGCTTGCATCATCCCATCCGTCAGCATAGAGAACTGTACTGTTAGGTGCATCTATGTAAGACTGTTGATCAGCAATATGAGAAATAGCAACCCCTGAAGCGACCGTTCCAGAAAGAATATGCCCGGTAACAGTAAGCATGGTGGTCCAGGTGGTAGGTATTTCATAAAAATCATCTGCATTAGGTCCATTACCAAATACACCGACGTCACTGCTTAAAGCAATATTCAATTTGTATGCACCAACACTACCGGTAACAGTAAGAGTAGTGGCGTACTTTGCTGCGTCAAGCGTATTATTGCCGGAAAAACCACCGACTTTGACTGCTTTCCAATAGTTGGCACCAGCCTGGGGATCCAGTGCAACATCATTAAAATCAAAAATAACCTGCCCGGAGTAATAATAAGTTCCGGCCACGGAGGCTTTTACCTGAACTTTAAATTCAAATTTTTCCGTTGTAGCCTTGACAATCCTGGGTTCCGTTATCCTATAGGTTAAAGTCTGCGCCGATCCGATCATCGTTACCAATAGGCCACAGGCAATCAACAGGAGTTTAAGTTTTTTCATAGTCTATCTTTTAAGTTATGTGTATTCATCTTATCAAGTTGGTAAAATTGCCAATAAAAAATGAAATAATCTTCGATTCTTTCTAATATTTGACAAAAACATACTCTTACTCAAAGATAATGAAACATTTTCAATAGCAAATTAATCCGGAACATTACTGAAATATCTTGGCTTCACGATGATACCTGATTTTATTCTTGTATTAACAGAAAACCCAAAATTACCGGCCCATCTGTTGGAGTCTGTTACATAAGCGCTTCCATCCATATTCAAGTCGTGAAAAAAGTAGCCGTTTACTTTTCCGAATCCAGAGGCCCAGGTGTTTTTATCAGTAACATAGATATTACCGTCTCTGTTTGCATCTCCGGCAACCATCAATGCTTTGGTGCCTGACATTTTAAATCCAGTGGTCCCACCATAAGCCTGAGTCACGGCTGTGGTAAAGTCGTATCCATAAACGCCATCCTGTAAAACAGCTCCGATGGCCGACATAACTGCTATATGGTTCCGGTGGCGGACCACAGTGTAGAGGTTATTACCTTCTGTCAGGGTGAACTGCCCGAAAACAAGCGGGCTGGTTCCATCGAGATCGACAATCACGCCATCGCTTTTGATAAATCCTGCCCGTTTTTCGATAATGGTTGCAGAAGTTGCGAGATCCGGTTCCGAAGCCTGGCGAAGTTCAACCAAAATCCAATCAACAACACCAGCAGGAATTGCGGTAGCCGTTTCAGTCCCTGCATAATTCCATGGTGCAACATTATAGGGTTGCGTAAGTGGAATCACATTTGCCGTGTTGAGCGCCGTGCTCATTGTTTTTGTTGCGGAAACATATGTGCCTTCAAGTAGTGCCGTCACGCTTACTTTCGTTCCCGTTTCCACCGTAATCTTCACGGTATCGGTCGGAACTGAGTAGCAGACAGCCGTTTCGGAAGTGGATACGGTAAATCTGCGGTACCAGGTGGCCACATCGAGGGTATCGGGGGCCAGGGCTGAACGGGTGGAATCGGCAACGGTAATCCAATTTACACCGGCATCAGTTGTTGATTCCCACCGATAGGAAATGATTCCGTTACCCGATCCGTTGGCGATGGAAGTCAGCGGTGCCGGAACCGATCCGGCGCTGATAGTTTGATCGGAACCGATCGATCCGGGCTGGGTAACCTGAAGTACGGTAATCACGATCTCTTCGCTGTACAGGGCTCCGCAGGCAATCAGGGTTTTATCGGTAGCCACCAAACGATAGGTTGTGGTAGTCATTAAGGTATCGGGCTGGAAATTCAGTGTATCAGTGGCGGCATTGGTCCATTCTCCATCGGTTTTCCATTGCCACTGATAATTGAACGCACCCGAACCACCTGTTGCAGCGGTTGCTGTGAGAACCGCAGGAACCGAGTTGTAACAGATAGTCTGCGGGCTGCTGATCACCGGTTCAAACATCTGCAAGGATACCATTACGGCAACTGCATTGCTGTAGGTAGGTCCGCAGGAGCCGCTGGTAGATGCCACACGGTAAAGCCTGGTAGAGTCTAAGGTTCCGGGAGCATAAGTCAGGGCGGTGGCCCCAGTGATATCGCTCCAGGTGGTTCCGTCGGCACTGTTTTGCCATTGATAAGTATCGCCCGCAGCTGCCCCGATAGCCGGAGTGGCAGTGAGGTCGCCGGCCGACGATCCGAAGCAGATCGATTGCTCACCGGTAACAGTAGCGGTTAACGGCATCGGATTCACGGTTATGGTAATGCCCTCTGATGTAGCGGGATTCCCGGTTACACATGGAGTTGCAGAAGAGGTCATCACCACGGTTATTACATCATTGTTAACCAACGAGGTCGATGTGTAGGTTGCCGAAGTGGCAGCCGGGATATCGGTCCCGTTCAGTTTCCACTGATAGGATGGCATATCGCCTCCGTTGGTCGGGGTAGCCGTAAAGGTTACCGAAGTTCCGGCACAAACAGCTCCTGCGGGAACAGCGGCAATGACAACGCTCACCGGAATAGCCGGATTGATTGTGACGGATTTCTGTATAGCAGATGCCGTGCAGGACGAAGCCGTTACGGTTTCCGTGACATCCACCGTACCGGTTCCTGATTCATTCCAGGTCACCGTTATGGAGTTGGTCGCATCACCGGCGGTAATGGTACCGCCAACAACATCCCATTCGTAGGTGTGGCCGTCGACGGATACTACGCTGTAAACCGATCCGGTTTCCAGGGCGCAGGCCGTTTCAGCACCGGTGATTACCGGAGCAGGCAGTGCATTAACGATTACCGCGATTTCCGCGTTGGCCGTATTGAATCCATCATTAACGGCCACATAATAGGTGGTATTTCCAGTCGGGGTAACCACCGGAATAGCCTCGGTTGAGGTAAATCCTGCCGGAAGTGAGGTCCAGGAGTAGGTATAGTTACCCGAACCACCGCTGCCGATGGCTTCGAGCTCAACCGACGAACCGGCGCATATCGATCCGGGAGTAGCCGTAGCCGTTGCACTTAGTGCGTTCCCGGTGGTAGTTACCTTTACATTATCGGTAATGGAACATCCTGTAGTAGTGGAAGTTACAGTCAGTGTAAAAACAGTAGTGGTACCCAGGTTAATCGTGGTCGGATCCTGAACAGTAGCATCGGTGAGTTGATCAGCCGGTGACCAGCTGTAGGTATAGGTATCTGCACCCGTAACGGTTGCGTTCAGGGTGGTACCGGTTCCGTTCGGGATGGATACGTCGGCTCCGGCATCGATAGTCGGCAGAGCGACCACCGTTACTTCGAGGGTAACGGTATTACCGCAGGTGCTTCCGCTGGATGGCGTTGTATAGCTGATCAGGGTAGTTCCGGAAGTTAATCCGGTTACCAGACCGGTTTTACTGATGGTTGCAACGGCAGGAGTGGCGCTTGTCCATGTTCCGCCGGCAGTTGCATCAGCCAGCTGAGTGGTTGATCCTATACAAACGCTTGGGGTACCGGTGATGGCAGCCACTTCAGGAAGGGCATTGATCGTTACCGCCTTTTGCAGGGCAGCGGTTAAACATCCGGAGGCCGTGATACTTTCGGTGGCATCAACGGTACCGGCTCCAACGGCACCCCATGTTACCGTGATCTCCCGGGTATCTGCTCCGGCTGTGATGGTACCGCCAACAACCGTCCATGAATAGGTGTGACCTTCAACAGCCGTTACGCTGTAAAGAGATCCGGCCTGTCCGGTACAAGCGGTTGCCGAACCGGTGATCACCGGTGCCGGGGAAGCATAAACTGACATCGTAATTCCCGATGAAGTTGCCGGGTTGCCCGATGTGCATGGCGTTGCTGAAGAGGTCAGCTCAACGGTAATCAGATCATTATTGGCAAGTGCCGTTGAGGTATAAGTAGCACTGGTTGCACCGGCGATATTGGTTCCGTTCTTCTTCCACTGGTATGCAGGGGTTTCGCCTCCGTTGACCGGTGTTGCCGTAAAGGTGACCGATGTTCCGGCACAAATCGGATCAGACGGAACAGCAGCAATGGTTACGCTAACCGGAACGGTCTGACTGATTGTGACACTCTTTTGAATAGCGCTTGCGGAACATAGTGATGAGGTTACCGTTTCAGTAACATCAACCGTACCGGTTCCGGTTTCGCCCCAGGATACTAATACCTTATAGGTGTCATCACCTGCGGTGATGGTGCCGCCAACAACCGTCCATTTATATGTGTGGCCTGCCACAGCAGGTACGCTGTAAACTGAACCAGTTTCGCCGGCGCAGGCTGATGCCTGACCGGTGATGACCGGTGCAGGAGTTGCGTTAACGGTTACGGATATCTCTGCGTTGACGGTATTTACCCCGTCGTTGACTGCCACATGGTAAATAGTGCTGACCAGCGGGTTCACCAGCGGGTTGACCTCTGTTGAGGTAAATCCTGCCGGAACTGAAGTCCAGGCATAAGTATAGACACCCGAGCCACCGCTTCCAACGACCTCCATCTGAACATCCGAGCCCACGCAAACAATTTCCGGTGTAGCGGTAGCATAAGCCGAGAGTGGCCCGCCGCTGACCGTTATCTTAACTTCATCGGAGGTAGAACATCCGGTAGTTGTGGAGGTAACGGTTAAGGTGAAAATAGTGGTTTCGGTCAGGTTAACCGTAGCCGGATCTTCGATAGTAGCGTTCACCAGTTTATTAGCCGGTGCCCAGCTGTAGGTATAGGTATCGACCCCGGTAACGGTGGCATTCAGTGTGGTGTTTCCGCCAAAGAATACGGTGGCATCTGTTCCGGCATCAACTACAGGCGGTGCCGTTACGGTGATCTCCATCGTAGCGGCATTGCTGCATCCGGTAACCTGGCTAATCACTGTATAAGAGATAGCGGTTGTTCCCGGGGTTAATCCGGTCACCAAACCATCTTTGCTGATGGTAGCTACCTCCGGTGAGGCGCTGGTCCAGGTTCCGCCGGCCGTTGTATTGGACAGTTGGGTAGAGGAGCCGGCACAAACTCCGGTATTACCGGTAATCGCTGTGACTGCCGGGAGAGCCCCGATGGTTACCGCCATTTGGGTGGCAGCAACTGAGCAACCCGAAGCGGTTGCGGTTTCGGTAACATCTACCGAACCGGTTCCGTCGACACCCCAGGTTACTAATACCTGATCGGTGTCATCACCTGCGGTGATGGATCCGCCAACAACCGTCCATTCATAGGTGTGGCCTGCCACAGCAGGTACGCTGTAAACTGAACCTGTTTCGCCGGCACAAGCCGTTACCGAACCGGTGATCACCGGTTCAGGCAGTGCATTCACCACGATGGTAACACCGCCGGATGTTGCAGGAGTTCCTGTGGCGCAGGTTGTTACGGATGAAGTCAGAACTACAGTAATTATATCATTGTTGGCCAGATTGGCAGTGGTATAAGTCGCACTGGTTCCGCCCACGATATTTGTATCGTTCTTTTTCCACTGATAGGCCGGTGTATCGCCGCCATTCACCGGGGTGGCAGTAAAGGTCACCGAAGTTCCTGAGCAGATAGCTCCTGAAGGAACAGCAGCGATCGTTACGCTTACCGGGAGAGCCGGATTGATGGTTACACTCTTTTCGGTTGCAGAGGCCTGGCATGAAGTTGCCGTAATGGTTTCGGTTACATTCACCTTACCGGTACCGGCAATGCCCCAGGTTACTAATACCTGATCGGTGTCATCACCTGCGGTGATGGTGCCTCCGGTCACGGTCCATTTATAGGTATGACCCACCACATTGGTTACGCTGTAAACAACTCCGGTTTCACCGGAACAAGCGGTTGCCGGACCGGTGATAACCGGTGCAGGCAGTGGATTGACGATGACGGCGACTTCAGCGTTCGAGGTATTGAATCCGTCGTTAACAGCCACTTTATAGGTGGTATTGACCAGCGGATTAACTTTCGGACTTGCCACGGTTGAGGTAAATCCTGCCGGTACAGAGGTCCATGCATAAGTATAGGTGCCTGAACCGCCGCTGCCAATGGCTGCCAGCTGCACCTCAGAACCGGCACAAGCCGCTGAAGGAGTAGCTGTAGCGCTGGAGCTCAATGCTCCGCCGCTGACGGTTACCTTAACAGCATCGGTGTTGGTGCATCCGGTAGTCTGGGAGGTTACAGTTACCGTAAAGACGGTGGTATTGGCCAGATTGATCGTAACCGGATCTGCAACTGTTGCATCAACCAGTTGATCTGCAGGTATCCAGCTATAGGTAAAGGAACCTTCACCGGTTACGGTGGAATTCAGTGTGGTGCTCGTTCCGTTCGGAATCGTCGCATCGGCTCCGGCATCAACAGCCGGAATGGCAGTTACGTTGATCTCCAACGTTGCAGCATTGCTGCATCCGGTAATGGCGTTGTTAACGTTATAGGTTATAATTGTTGTTCCAGCAGTTAAGCCGGTAACCAGACCGCTATTGCTGATGGTGGCGATACCGGTTGAAGCGCTGCTCCAGGTTCCGCCCGGGGTTACGTTGGCCAGCTGAGTAGTTGAGCCATTGCAAACACTGGTATTTCCGGTAATTACAGCTACAACGGGGAGTGCATTGATCGTGACCGCTTTTTGTATGGCTGAAGTTGAACAACCTGATGCGGTGACCGTTTCGGTTACGTCAACCGTACCGGCGCCGGCAGCGCCCCAGGTGACGGTAACGGAGTTGGTATCTTCACCAGCGGTGACAGATCCTCCAACCACAGTCCACTCATAAGTATGGCCATCGACAGCCGGAACACTGTAAACAGATCCGGTAGCTCCGGCACACGCCGTGGCCGATCCGGTGATCTCCGGTACCGGCAATGCATTGATCAGCATAGTGATACCCGCTGATGTTGCCGGATTACCAGAAGTACAAGGAGTTATTGACGAATTAAGTACCACGGTGATCACATCACTGTTGACTAATGTGGTAGTCGTATAGGTTGCGCCGGTGGCTCCGACAATATTGGTTCCATTTTTCTTCCACTGGTAGGCCGGTGTATCACCACCGTTG
>Ga0209373_10004145_pt1 | contig 12731 bp, 10 predicted proteins | sample Higcelweek5metaG_FD_187173 | JGI IMG/M metagenome (GOLD analysis project Ga0209373, IMG submission 187173) | Freshwater pond sediment microbial communities from the University of Edinburgh, under environmental carbon perturbations - High... | ecosystem: Environmental > Aquatic > Freshwater >... | reverse complement strand
CAATGAAATAGGGATTGGTGCAGAGCGGGCGCGGCCACCGACGGCACCGGACGCGGCCGAAGCGTCGGAGACGAGGCGGACCGGGCCTTTTACGGCGATGCCGAAGGCGACGGGGACAGACGCGGGGACGGCTGCAATCGGCTCGACCTGGGCCAGGGGCGGAAGGGCGACATCGGCGGCGACCGGGATGTTTTCGGTTGCCAGCACCTCCGTATCTTCAGCGGACGGACGCTCGGCAGGCTGCGGCTGCGGTTCCGGCTCGAGTTTGATGTCTTCGAGAAGTTGGACGTTCGATGGCTGAGGCGGCGTAATCGTTCTTGGCCGGGGAGGCGGCGCCTTCGGCACACCGGCACCCAGAAACCCGACGATCAGCAAGTGCAGCACCAACGAGTTCACGAGGATCGGCAGCAACGGCAAAGCAGGATCGGGGCGTGCCGGCTGCCGCGATGCTTCTGCGGAGGTCTGCGCGGCGTCCACTGCTTGCCGGCTGGCATCGAATACTGCCGACACGGCGACTGAAGCGGGTGCTAGCTCGTTTGGGATCATTGGCGGCGGTGCGGGTGGGGGTGCAGCGATTCCAAGCCGGTGAAACCTCAGGCGAGCAGCGCTTGCGGCTGCCGCTGTTCCGGTGCGGTGGTGCGGACGCCGAAATGCGGCGCAAACGAGCTATAGAGCCGGGCGGAAGGGCCCTCGTGTATTTGCCCGGGAGCGGGCAGCCCGTGGGCCGCTGGTAGCTCGGAGCCGTGTGTGCCGAACTTGCCGGGGAAGCCGGATTCAGGGGCGTGTGGCCCGAGTCCGAGATTTCTGCGAAGATGACCTGTTGGTGACATTGGAGGGATCTGATTTCATGGGAACCCTCCAGTGAACTGGTCGGCTTTGCATTGGCGCACTAAGTGCGCTTCATTGGGTTGAAGTTGTTAAAGATAACAAGAGGAGTCAAGAAAGAATAACAGAAAATAGTGGCGTAGCTTCACCTCATCAGAAGCTTAGCAAAAAGCAGAACAACAGGTAGATAAGAAGAGTGAACTTGCAGTGACTCGCAGGAGAGATATCGCCTACTGCATCATTTTACGCCGAAACATGACAGAGAAACTAAACAAAAGCGGTAACCTGCGGCAGTTTGAGTCTTCTTAGGCCCGTGGCATATGCCGGCGGTGCTCGCTTGTGCGCTCAGGCGAAAGGAAGCCGTGCCGGCTGTCTCCGGGCGTAGCGCGTTGCGCGTCGGTCCGATTTGGCGCGTCGCCAAGGCTCGAAGGCCGAGGTTTTCGTCGATCAGGACAATGTGGATGCTGCCGACCGGGAAGGGGAGCTCGGCGATGCTCCTGTGGTTGCGGCTGCGCGACGGCGACGCGCAGGCGACGCAGCGGCCTGGTTCGACGCAGGTGGCCTCGAAACCGCGGCGCGCGGTCTTGCGCGGTGCGATCTCGTGAAGGCGGCCGGAAGATCGGGAACCCCCTTGTTGCGTCCCGCGAATACGATCACGTGTCGCGGGCCGAAGGTGAGGGCGTCGAAGCGGTTGCCGACCGTATCGAGAGTTTCCAATCGGCCCGCGGTAGTTGAGGCCGGCGTCCCGGTACTGAACGAGTCGGCACGCCGCGCCAGCGCTCGTGAAGTCCGGAGCTTGGCGAGCCCGGGCGCGGCGACGCCGGAGATCTCCGGCATCGGATCGTCGGCGTTTTCGAGCAGTTGACGAAGGATGGCGAGTTGCAGGTCGCGCTGGTGGGCGGCAGCGCTGCGGCCGTTGCAGCCGCGGAAGCGGCGCTGCCGCGTGGAGCGGTCGGGGTGAACTCGCACACCAGCCAGGCGAGGCAGTGGGGGCGCGATGACGTCGCCACAGGGCGAGCACGATCGTGGTGCCGGATGTTCGGGAAGAGCGGCTGGCGCGGCGGTGGCGGCGTAGCGTGTTCGCCGCGTAGCACCACCGGCTGCGGGAATTATGGCTCAGGAGTCGGGCGCGAGACGGCGTCCGGTCTGTGCGTCGAAGAGGCTGGCCCTGGTGAGGTCGAAACTCAGGAGGACATCGCGCCCGGGGAGTTGGTGGGCCTCCGGCGAGACCCGTGCGATCAGGCGGTGGGTGCCGGTGTCGAAGTGGAGGAATGTCTCGGAGCCGAGCGACTCCACTATCTCGATCGTCGCCACGTAGCCCTCCTCCACCTCGGGCTGGAGCGAGCGCAGTTCCTGGATGTGCTCGGGGCGAAGTCCGAGCAGAACCTCGCGGTCGCGGTGCGAGTGCCCGGCGCGGGCGAGCCGGCTGTCCAAGGTGAGCCGGAGGCGCCGTTCGGTCGGATTCGACTCCACGAAGACGAGACGATCGTGTTCGCCCTGCAACGTGCCGCGCACGAAGTTCATGGGCGGGGAGCCGATGAAGCCGGCGACGAAGCGATTCACGGGCTCGTGATAGAGCTCCAGCGGACGGGCGACCTGCTGCACGCGGCCCTCGTGCATGACGCAGATACGGTCGCCCATCGTCATCGCTTCGACCTGATCGTGGGTGACGTAGATCATCGTGGCGCCGAGGTGGCGATGGAGGCGTTTGATCTCGGCGCGCATCGAGGCGCGCATCTTCGCGTCGAGGTTGGAGAGCGGCTCGTCGAAGAGAAACACCTTGGGCTTGCGCACGATGGCGCGGCCGACGGCCACGCGCTGGCGCTGCCCGCCGGAGAGCGCGCGCGGCTTGCGCTCGAGGTACTCGGTCAGCTCCAGCAGCTCGGCGGCTTCGCGCACGCGGCTATCGATCTCGGGTTTGGCGAAGTGCCGGAGGCGCAGGCCGAAGGCGAGATTGTCGTAGACCGTGAGGTGCGGATACAGCGCATAGTTCTGGAAGACCATAGCGATGTCGCGGTCCTTGGGCGGGAGGTCGTTGACGCGCACGCCGTCGATGTGGATCGCGCCGCCGGAGATGTCCTCCAATCCGGCGATCATGCGCAGGGTGGTCGATTTGCCGCAACCGGAGGGGCCGACGAGCACCATGAACTCGCTGTCGCGGATCTCCAGGTCGATGCCGTCGACGACCGCGGCGGAGGGGCCGCGGGCGTTGGAGTAGATCTTGGAGAGCTGTTCGAGGCGAACGTGGGACATGGAGGGCGGGAGCGGGCTAGGCGTCCTGACGGGCGATACGGTCGAGGTGGATGAGCGGGATGCGGCCGGTGCCGTCGCGCGCGGCGCGGACCGGCGGCGTCTCCTCCAGAAACTCCTCGGGCTCGATCACCCAGAGAGTGGAGAGGCCGACATCGCCGAAGCGGCGACGCGACTCGACATAGTGGCGCTCGTAGTCGGGCCCGGCGATCAGGCCCTTGTAGACGCGGCCGCGGAGGAGGAAGCTGCGGCCGTCGGCGGGGCGGACGAGCAACGCGACCTTCTTCGAGAACCAGAGGCTGCGCGTGAGGTTCTTGTTGGTCTTGGAGAACTCCTCGAACTCGAGGTACTCGAGGTAGCCGTCGGGCCGCAGGTAGACGGAGTCCGTGAAACTGAGATACGGGGTGCCGTCGGCATCGGCGGTGGCGACGAGCTTGGTGGTGTCGGCGCGACTGAGCAGCGCGCCGAAATCGGTGGGAAGGGAGAGGGAAGGCATGGGAGTGGGCGGTTGATCAGATGCGCGCGAGGTCGGTGTCGCCGTGGTTGCCGCAGCGGCGGTAGTCGTCGAGGTCGATGTGGAGCCCGTGGCGGCGGCGGATGGCGTCGGTGCCTTGGGCGAGGCGCACGAAGTATTCGAGGGATGGGGCGAGCTGGTTGTGGAAGGCGGACAGCGGGCTCGGGCGGAAGACCTGACCGACGGCGACGATGCCCTTGGCGGCGAGTTCCTCGACGGTCTCGAGCATGCGCTTGAGCGCCTCGTCCTCGGTGGCGAAGCCCTGGGGTTTGGCCAGTTCGACGCCGGCCACGAAGCCGGTGTTCACATAGCCGCGACCGAAGATCTCGACGCCGCGCTCGAGGCGGCGGATCCACTCGAGGTAGCCGACGCGCGCCTCCTTGCCGGGGCAGATCCAGGCGAACTTCTCGGCATCGAGCACCTCGATGTCGGCCGTCCAGGTGAGGAGCCCGGTGCTTTCCCGCAGGCGGACGAGCTGGTCCTCGGGGAAGGCGGAGGAGAGCAGGTGGCTGGGGAAGCGCGGCGTGGTGAAGTTGCGACCGAGCGCCTGGAGAATCTCGATGTATCCGTCCACTTCCTGCGTGAACCGGTTGTCGTCGCCGGGGATGGAGCCGCCGGTGATCTGGAAGTTCACGAAGCGGCCGGGCTGCTTGAGCGCGGCGCGCATGGCCTCGAAGGCGTCCTCGGAGTCGACGCGCGGCGGGCGGTCTTTGCCGAAGCGTTTCCAAACGGCACCGACGTTGCAGTAGCGGCATCCTTTGCCGTCGTCCCAGAAATGGCAGTCGCCATACGGGTTGAAGTCGAGGCGGTTGGGGCGGGCGACGGCGACGACCTGCCACATGGGCGTGCCGCGGCTGGTGACTTCGTCGAGGAAGTTGGGGCGGTACCAGAACTCGACCTCTTCGACGATCTCGTCGTTGTCGATGAGGACGGTCTTCCCGTCGCGATAGTCGATGGTGTAGGGCTCGCGATGGAGGTCGACCGGGGCGATGAGCACGTAGGTGCCGTCGCGCAGGGAGAAGGAGACGGGGATGTGCGGGCCGGTGGTGGTATCCGGGGTGAAGATGGTGCGCACGCTGGTGAGGTGCACCTTGGGGTCGACGGTGGCCAGAGCGCGGTCGGTATAGCGGATACCGCGACGCTGGACGTCCATTTTCAGGATCACGAACGGGGAAACGTCCGGATATTTCTGGATGACCTCGCGCCGGGAGAGTTCGGCGGGGATGGTTGGTTTTGCGGAAGCCATGTGGGAGAGTCGTTGCAGTCAGGAAAGTGATCGGGTGGCGGCGTGAGGCGCGCGCGGAAGCCCGGGGTTTACGTGCGGCGTGCGACCTGCGTGCGCGCGGCGGAAGAGACAGCGGCTTCGGAATCCGGGTACGACCGGCACAGCGAAATCGCCCGGGCCGTGCGGCAGACGGGCCGGCATGAGGTTGAAGCCGGCGGCGGCGCGATGGGCGCCGGGGCCGGTCTCGGCGGCGACGCTATCGGCGAAGAAGAGCAGATCGAAGCGCGCGGCTTCGGCGGTGCGGGCGAGCTTCTGGTAGAAGCCGAGGTCGAGCTGGCGCTCGGCGGGCGTATCGGGATACCTCCACGCGGCGGCATGATGGCCGCCGCCGAGGCGAAAGGCCCCCTGTTTCAGTTGTCTGGTTGGGGAGGACATGAGTCGCGGAAGAAGGGGCGCAGCCCGCGGCCGGGAAGGCTGAGGCTGCGCCCGCGTTGGAGACGGATCAGAAGGCGTAGCGGATGTTGGCGCCGAAGTAGCGCTGGTCGTCGCGCGGGACGATGCGCAGGACGCCGAGGCTGCCGCGGCTGAGGAAGGCGGCGTACGACTTGTCGGCGATGTTCTTCACGAGAAGGGTGAAGCGCCAGTGGCCGTCGGCGGTGCTCACGCCGAAGGAGCCGTTCCAGATGCCGTAGGCGTCCTGGATCGTGTCGGCGAACTGGCCGAGGTCGTACTGCACGGAGCTCTGCCAGCTGTAGTCGGTGCCGACATCGGCGACGAGGCTCGGGCTGAGGTTGAAGCGGTAGTTGGCATTCACCGTCGCGCGCCAGTCGGGCGAGAAGGGCAGGCGGCCGCCGTCGATATCCGCGGCTGCGATCTGGGCCGGAGTGAGGCCGGTCGGGAGGTTGAAATGATCGATCCGGGCGTGGGTGTAGGCGGCGGAGGCGCCGAGGGAGAATGCGGGCGTGACATGGGCGAGCAGGTCGAGTTCGACGCCACGGGACTGCACCGAGCCGGCGTTGATGAGGCGCGTGACCGGAGTACCGGCGACGACATCGGTGAAGTTCGCCTGGTAGCCGTCGTACGACGTGGTGAAGGCGGCGAGGTTGGCGACGAGGCGGTTCTTCAGGGTGGTGGTCTTCAGGCCGAGCTCGAAGGAGTCGGAGGTCTCGGGATCGAGCGCCACGGCATCGAGACTGCGGTAGTTGAAGAAGACGTTGTACGCGGGGCCCTTGTAGCCGCGGGAATAGGTGACGTAGGCCGTGGCCTGCTTGGGAACCAGATCGTATTGGAGCCCGGTGCGACCGCTGAGGCCGGAGGCATCGGTGTTGCCTGAACCGGTGTAGGCCGCGCGGATGCCGGGCAGGTCGGCGGTCGAGGTGGAATAGCGGCTGTGGTAGTAGTCGAGTTCGTCGTAGGTGCCGCGGAGGCCGCCGATGGCGCGGAAGCGCTCGGTGATGTTCCAGGTCGCCTCGGCGAAGGCCGAGTAGCTCGTGCTGTCGGTGCCGTAGGGGGCGACGCCGTAGTCGGAGAGCGTGTCGATTCCGACGATACGCTTGATGTCGCGGCGGTAGATCTCGTCGTTCTCGGTGCGGTAGTAGAAGACGCCGGCCACGTACTCGAGGGACTGATCCTTGGGCGAAGCGATGCGGAGTTCCTGGGAATACTGGTCGAAGCGGAGGATGCCGTAGTCGTGGGATTGCGGGATGCCGGCGATGAAGGTGCTCAACTGGTCGCCGTTCTGGTACTGGTCGTTGGCCCAGTGGCGGTAGGCGGTGATGGAGGTGAGGGTGTGCTCGCCCAGCTTGAGGTCGGCCGTGGCCGAGGTGCCGTAGTTGGTGTCGGCGACGTGCGTCTTGAAGTTGCTGTTCACCTCGCGGTTCTCGGTGCCGGGGACGACCGGAGCGAGCAGCGTGGTGAAGATCGGGTAGGTGGTGACGACGCCGCTGGGATAGGCGGTGAGGGTGTTGGTGTAGGCCGTGGCGGTCCCGGAGTCCTTCGATTCGAGGTAGTCGGCGGCGAGGGTGATCGTGAGATCCTTCGTGGGCGTGAGCTGGAGTTTGCCGCGCACGCCGCGCTTGTCGTAGCCGTTGACGGTCTCGTCGGTGGCGACGTTGGTGACGTTGCCGTCGTAGTGGCCGTAGAGCGTGCCGATGGAGAAGCTCGCGAGGCCGGGCTTGATCGTACCCGAGACTCCGATGCGCACGCGGTACTCGTCGTCGCTGAAATAGGAGGCGTCGACGTAGCCGCCGGTGGTCTCGGCCGGGGCCTTGGTCACGATGTTGACCACGCCGGCGGAGGCGTTCTTGCCGAAGAGCGTGCCCTGCGGGCCGCGCAGAACCTCGATGCGCTCGATGTCGAAGAGGTCGAGCGTGGCCTGGCCGGGGCGGCCGAGCACGACGCCGTCGACCACGGTCGAGACGGAGGGTTCGACACCGGGGGAAGTCGTGATGGTGCCGACGCCGCGGATGAAGAGCGAGGTGTCCTTGTTGGAGGTGTTGGGGCGGAAGGTGAGCGTGGGGACCTGCGAGGCGATGGCGAAGAGCGTATTGTTGTTCTCGGTCTCGGCCTTGGCGCCGCTGACGACGGATACGGCGAGAGGCACGCGCTGGAGCGGCTGCTCGCGGCGGGTCGCGGTGACGACGAGCTGATCGAGGACCACGCGCGAGGCTGGGTCCTGCTCATTGTCGGCGGCCTTTTCCTGGGCTAGCAGCGGCAGCCCGGCCAGCGAGGCGAGGGCGACCGCGAATTGGGAGACGGTATGGTGCTTGTAGTTCATGATGGTGGGAAAGTGGAGCGGGAGGATCAGCCTTTGACGCCGCCGGTGGTGAGGCCGCCGACCACGCGTTCCTGCGCGGCGGCCAGCAGGAGCACGATGGGGATGGTGCCGACGACGAGCGCGGCGGAGATGACCGGCCAGGGGAAGGTGAACTCGCCCTGGTAGAGCATCAGGCCCACGGGCAGGGTGCGGGTGTGCGCGCCGGCGTTGAGGGTGAGGGCGAGGAGGAACTCGTCCCACGAGTTCACCAAGGCGAGGATGGCGGCGGTGCTCAGAGCCGGTACGGAGAGTGGCAGTACCACGCGTCGGAACACGCCGAAGTGGGAGCAGCCGTCGATAAGGGCGGCCTCGGCGAGCTCGTCGGGGATGGTGCGGAAGAAGGCAACGAGCACGAGGGTGCAGACCGGCAGGGAGAGCACGGCGTTGGGCAGGATGAGCGCGAGCCAGGTGTTGAGCAGACCGAGCCCGCGCATGATCTCGAAGAGCGGCACGAGCAGGCTGGCCGGCGGGCACAGGGCGGCGCTGACCAGCAGGGTGAGCAGCAGGCCGGGGCGCGGCAGCCGCAGCTTGGCCAGCGCGTAGGCGGCTCCGGCGGATACGGTGACGCAGAGCGCCGCGGAGAGCACGGCGACGCCGAGGCTGTTGCCGACGAAGCGCAGGAGCGGCTGCTCGGAGAAGGCGCGCAGGTAGTTGGTGAACGTGGCGTGTTCGGGCCACCAGGTGATGGGGCGCTGGGCGAGTTCGACGTCGGACTTGAGCGAGGTGAGCAGCACCCACAACGAGGGCGCGAGGCCATTGAGCAGCACGAGCAGGACGGCCAGATTGGAGAGGCGCAGGCGCGGTTTCATCCTAGTCGTGGCTCCGGTAGAGGCCCCGCAGGTACGGCACGCTCAGGACGAGCGAGAGGCCGAGCAGGAGCGTGGCGAGGGCGGAGCCGTAACCGATGTCGAGAAACTCGGTCACGAGCGTGTTGGTGAGGATGGCGAGGGTCTCGTTGGAGCGGCCGGGGCCGCCCTGTGTCATCGAATACGGGATGTCGAAGGCCTGGAGCGCGGCGATGGAGCGGAAGATCAGCGCCACGAGAATCGAGGGCCAGAGAAGCGGGAGCGTCACGTGGCGGAAACGTTGCCAGCGCGTGGCGCCCTCGAGCCGGGCCACCTCGACGAGCTCGGCCGGGATGGTTTGCAGGCCGGCGAGCAGGATGAGCGCGACGAAGGAGGAGGCCTTCCAGATGGAGGCGAGACTCACGGCGAAGAACGCGGGGCCCGGGGCGACGAGGAAGGGGCGCGGCGTCTGACCGAGGCGGACCAGGAGGTCGTTGACGACGCCGTAGTCGCTGTTGAAGAACCAGGCGAACATCATGCCGCAGAAGCCGGGCGGCAACGCCCACGGCAGCAGCAGGGCGAGGCGGACGGCCCAGCGCCAGCGCGAGTCGCTGTCGGCGGCGAGCGCGAGCACCAGTCCGAGCAGCATCGCGCCCGGGATGGTGACGAGCGCCAGCCGGAGCGTGACGCCGGTGGCGTGCCAGAAGTTGGGATCGGCGAAGAGCTCGGCGTAGTTGGCCAGCCCCACGAAGCGGGTGGCGGCGGGGTCGACGAGGTTGAGCTGGTGCAGGCTGGCGTAGAGCAGCCGGCCCACCGGATACGCCACGACCGCGCCCAGCAGCACGACGGCCGGGGCGAGCAGGAGCCAGCCCAGCGTGCGACGGGCACGCGTGGCGGACGCCTTGGTGGTGGCGAGGGCGGACATGGTGGGGGACGGGAGGGCGTTTAGCGCAGCACGCGGCGCAGCCGGTCCTCGATCTGCGTGACCCCTTCCTCGGGCGCGAGGGAGCCGCCGAGCACGGCGGAAGTGGTGTTGCGCAGCGTCTCCGAGACCTCGGCATAACGGGGCGTGATCGGGCGCGAGCGCCCGCTCAGAATCACCGGTCCGGCCTCGGCGAGCCAAGGCAGTTGGGCCAGATAGGCGGGGTCGGTGTAGGCGGCGGGCCGGCTGGGCAGGAAGCCCGCTTCGCGGGCGAGGCGGAGCTCGACCTCGGGCGAACCGAGGTAGCGGATGAGCGCCACGGTCTCGGGCTTATGGCGACTGAAGGCGGAGACGGACCACTGCCAGCCGCCGAGCGAGGTGACGTGTTCGCCGCCCGCGACGCGCGGGATGCGGGCCACGCCGACTTGTCCTTTGACTTTGGTGCCGGGCGCTTGGTCGAAGACGGTCCACGCGAAGCCCCAGTTGAGGGCGAAGACGAGCTGGCCGGCGGCGAAGTCGTTGATCGTGTCGCCGGTTTTGGTCTCGGCGGTATTGGCCGGGAGGATGTTCCGGGCGAGCAGGTCGCGCCAGAGGGCGAACGAGCGCAGCGCGGCCGAGCGGTCGAGCGTGAGTCGGCCGTTGGCGTCGAGGAATTCGCGGCCCTGGCTCCAATAGGGCAGGAGGAAGGTGCAGACGGCGCCTTCGATGGGCGCGCCCTGGATGGAGAGGCCGCGGAGCTGGGCGTTGTGCTCGCCGTCGACGATGGCCTTGGCGGTTTGGGCGAGCTCCTCCCACGTGGTCGGGACGGGCAGGTTGTATTTGGCCAGCAGATCGGTGCGGTAGTAGAGGAAGAGCGCGTCGGTCGTGAACGGGATGGCGACCCATTGGTCGCGGTAGCGGTTCACCTTTTGATAGACCGGCGAGAAGCTCGCGAAGTACGCGTCGCGCTCGGCGCCGAAATACGAATCGAGCGGCTCAAGCCAGCCGGCGGCGGCGAACTGGGCCGGGCTGACGATGTCGATCTGCAACGCGTCGAGCGACGGGTCGCTCGCGTTGAGGACGGTGGAGAGGTATTTGCGCTGGAGCTCGGAGGTCGCCGCGCCGGTCTGGATCTCGACCCGGATGCCGGGGTGCGCCGCCTCGTAGTCGTCGAGGATGTGGCGCAGGAGATCGGGGCGCTGGGCGGTGCCACCGGCGAAGACGCGCAGGGTGATGTCCGCGGTGAAGGCTTGGCCGGCCAGTGCGAGCGAGAGCAGGCCGAGGAGCGGGCGGCGGAGACGCCGCGGATGACGGCGAGGCGAGAGTGGCGTGGGGGAGTTCATACGAGCGGAGAAATGGCAGGATGACGGCGAGCGTTGACGCGGCCGGCCGATCAGGTGCTGGATGGATTGAAGCGTACCGGAAGTTCCATCTCGGTGCTGACGGCGCGGCCGTTCTTCAGCCCGGCGCGGAATTGCCAGCGTGAGAGGGCCTTGGTCACAGCTGCGCCGAACGCCGGATGGGGCGACGAGACGACGGAGACCGAGTCGATGGCGCCTCGCGCGGTGACGACGAACCGAACGACGACGACGCCATCGAGGGGCGAGGCGTCGAGTTCCGGTGGATAGATCGGTTCGACGCTCGCGATGAGCACGGGGCGGCGGTCGAGTTCGTCGATCTTGAAGATCCGGTCGGCCGCCACCGGAGGTTGGCGGAGCTGGCTGGCGGGGACGGTCCACTGGGCGACGTTGGCCAAGGGCCGGACGGGGATCGTCGGCCTGATCACGACGGCGATGTCGGCGACGGCCACCGAGGAGATCGGCTCCGGGAGCGAAGCGGCCCCGGCTGTATCCGAGGTTTGGTACTGCGGTGACTCCAGCTGCTCGGTCTCTTCTTCCTGTGGCGGGGGTTCCTCGGGCGGCAACTGGATGTCGAGCGTCGCGATCGCCGCCGCGACGATATCCGGGCCATCCGTCCGCACCGGCGTGGCATGGCGGTTGAAACCGAACAGGATGAGCGCGTGCAGGGCCGCGGAGACGAGAACCGAGAGCACCACTACGCGACGGTGTGCCCGGGCTGCAGCGCGTCTCGATGTGACGGATATTGCGGGAATGCGGTCGCCGGGCGTGGGCCGGGCGGCCGCCGAGGCGGCGGACCCTGTGGCCAGACGAGGAGCGGCGAGTGCGGTGGCGGTGCTCATGATGGACGATGCGAGTGACGGTCGGGCTAGACGCGGCTTGACGGACCGGCGTGGGATACGATGAGCGCGAAGCGCTGCCGGTGGCGTGACGAACGCGCGGCGGTCGCCGCTGGTGCCGACGAGGCGATTCGCACGTCTCTCGCGTTGGAAGCGGAGCGAGCGACATCGGGCGCGAACGTCGACAATGCGAATGCTGAGAACTTCATGACCGGGAAGAGCGGACGACTAGCAGTTGCTGCGCTCCAACTTCCCGAGGTCGGGTGAGTTCGAAGAAGACGAAATCGAGAGAATGCCTCCGGTGTATCGGTGGGCTAGGTATGCTAACTGCCGATCATGTAGATTGGAGAGGTGGAAGAAGTAAACCAAAAACTCAAAGACAAGTAATGAAGAAAACAAAATAAAGACATTAGCAAGAAGTTGAATGAAAACATGTAAGCGGATGCGGCACCTTTCCTCCTCGAAGCTGGGGCACCGCGATAGAGCGAGTTTCGGCTCACCTCACGTGACGATGCCGAACGCCGGGCAGCCCACGGGGCGGCCGGCTAAAGGTTCGGCTCGGGTTGGTGCCGCATAGTGCAACTGGCTACAGGCGTCCTCGCTGTGGCGTCTGTCTGTACACCCCAAAGTCATCCATTTGTCCGGCACCTGCCACCGCACTTGCGAAGTGGTGTGTCAGGACACTGCCGACAGGCGGTGCTGCCCCGTGCCCCTGCCGATTTCACGGGACAATTGGGATGGGGCACGGCGGCGTTCCCAGGAATGCAGTGACGGCCAGTGCGGAAAAGCAGTGGTCATCGGCGGGCGCGGCGGCTTTTCTGCCGGAACCGCCGTGCCGAACTCTTCCGACAAACGTTTCGCGCTTCTCGTGCTCGCGCTCACGCCACTGCTGGCGTGGCTGAGTTTCCCGTCGATGCACGCGCCGGAGTGCGCGCTCGTGTTCGCCGTGCCGGCGCTGCTGTGGGCGGCGCGGGCGCCACGGTGGAAGCGGTTCGCGTGGACGATGGTCGCGGCGTGGACGATCTCGTGGTTCGTGCTGCTGTTCTGGTTGCACCACGTGACGATTTCCGGGACGGCGTTTCTGGCGGCGTTTCTGGGCGGGTTCACGGCGCTGTGGTTCCTGGCGGCGCGCTGGGCGCTGCCGCGTGTGGCGGCGGCACCGGCGTGGGTGCGGGGCGCGACGATGCTTGGGCTGGCCGGGCTGTGGGTGGTGGGCGAA